>Ga0206677_10003832_pt1 | contig 12520 bp, 6 predicted proteins | sample M130m12015metaG_FD_155475 | JGI IMG/M metagenome (GOLD analysis project Ga0206677, IMG submission 155475) | Ammonia-oxidizing marine archaeal communities from Monterey Bay, California, United States - M1 30m 12015 | ecosystem: Environmental > Aquatic > Marine > Intertidal zone | place: USA... | reverse complement strand
ATACTTCTTTACATTCCCTCTAGGGTCTCTGAACCTTGCTAGGTCCAGCATAAAGGAACTAAATTCTTTATCTACTTCCCACTCAAAATTATTAGCGTGGTTTATCTCGTCTATCATGTCTCTATCAAGGTTTACTTTATCGTAGTTAGCCCCTGCTTTTCTGGTGATTACGGAATTACCAGTTACTGATCCATTTTTAGTTCTATAATGGCCGTGCCCGGGCAATGCTTTAAGCTCGCTATCTGAATCTATAATACCAATCCTTCTAGCTACATATAAACGCCTGTGCGCATCCTGAAGCGCAACCATCTCGGGGTCAATAATAGTTACCTCTCGGCTCAGAGTGTCTCTCCAAGGTCCTCCGGGTCTACCTGTCTCTAGATCATTAACTGCCCTTCTAGTAACTCCTCGGTAACCTAACTTTAGCTTACCTTGTTTCTCTAGCTGATTGAGCAGCTTTGATCCGACTTTATGATATTGCTTTGTAGTAGGCTTATTCTTAAAAGGAAGTATGAGAGGGTACTTGCCTATCTTGCCGTTCTTTAAAGAACCCTTCTCACCTATCATCCCTTTACCAAGAGTAATGGCAAGCGAATCGTAGTCAGTAGTTTGACCTTCTGCAATAGTCTTCATAGAACTTGCCAGAGAGTCTATCGCGGCACCATTCTTAATCTGGTCATCTAGATTCTCACGGAGAAATTTTCGATAAGCCCTATTAATAGAAAGTTGCTCGAGTTGCTTTTCAATGTATGCTTTTACATTCACCTTGTTCTTGAGCTTTCTTGTGTACTCTTCAACTAGCCTTTCAGTGGGTTCACCAAGCATTTTCTTAGTCCACCATTCACCTACTACACTCTCAAGCCATTTTCTTGGCTTTATGTCAGGTACAAGCTTGACGTTGAGGGGCGGAAAGAAGTAGGTACGCATTGGTGACCTCCCTGTGAAGTAAGCTTTACGAGCAAGCTTTCTACCAGCACTGTCTTTCCATCCATCGACAAACTTTTGGTTCTTGCCGATATCTTTTGCTAACTCGTCAAAACTAACTAACTTGCCTCCAATACTGATTTTAGCATCAGGGTCTCCAGAGGAAAAACCGTCAAACTTTCTTGACCTAGAGCGAGAGCGTCTATCAAGTATTCTTGACACGTTAACTACAGAGTTAACCATCTCACTTCTAACAACCGCTTCTAGGTTTTCCCAAGGCTGATTATAAGACTTTGCTTTGGGGTTGTAGTAGCGTTCAAAGTTAATACGAAGGTTCTCTACTACAGCTGTCTGTTGGTTAATAGACATAGTGTCATCAAGAGAGTTAGCAAAGTTTTCAATAAAGTCTTTTTGATCATTGTTTAGTATCTTACTTGACTTTAGGAAATCTAACCTCTCTTGGTAAACAAGGTGGTCTGGGTCATACAGCATAGTATTCCTAGACTCTCCTGTGACAGGGTCAATTACTTGTGTTCTCTTGTCGAAAACATTCTCTGCTCTGTTACGAGAAGTTGCCTTGCCTCTTAAAGAAGTACCTTTATAGTCTGTGAGAGCTAGAGATCCACCTCTGGAGTTAGCGTCTCTGATATAAAGCTCTCTAAGATCTTTCTGCCTATCTTTACTACGCATTAGCTCAGCGGGTTTTCTAGCCATTACTGTATCTTCTGCCTTGTCTATCATTTTAGCTTTAGTGAATATGCGCATGGTAGCTAGGTTATCCAGTCTACGCAAAGTAGCAATGTTTATCTTTTTACCCTTGTCACTGAAGAACTGCTTTAGCTTAAGCGAGCCGCTCTCGAACATTCTTAACCTTTCTGTGTCACCAGAGAAATGTCTCATCTTAACTTCTTGTGACTGTCTTCGAAGCCATTTACTGTAACTCTCTTTTTGAGGGCTACGTCCGTCTAGCTTTCTGAGTTCCCTTTCTGGTAGCGCTTTAAGAACTTTCTTTTTAATACGAGTGCTCTTAGTGGCCATTAACTCAGTATAAGATTTGGTTATGGGTACTATTGTTGAACGACATCTCCAGTGAAGAGGTGGGAGATGTTGTTTCTGGTCTATAGGGAATTCCATCCCATCTTTAGAAGAACATATCTGAGAGGTACGAGAGTCCAAAATAGCGACAAACTTATATCCTTTAATTAGCTCTTCGTTGTTTTCCATAGTAGCAGCTTGAGCCGAAGTAGCAGACCTAGTGATACTAGTTCTTACTACAGCATCTGCTTGGCTTTTAGTTAACTTAGTAGTTCTTACAATCTTACTAGTAATTTCTTTGTTAGTAAGACCTTTAGCAATACCGTTGTTGATAGTATTGTTTATGCGTTTCATCTCTCCGTTACCGATCTTAGAGAACTGTTTACTCAGCGCTCCACCATCGCCAATGTTAGGGCCTACAATAGACTCTAGGCTCTTATTGGTTCTTGGTTTACGAACTTTAAACACTTCACCTGCCGATTTGTCTAGGTTGTTAGTGTGAAACTCAAGTTGGGCGGCATCAAAGTCTTTAATGTGCCCTGAGACATTAGAGTTAATCTCTTTGGTAAATCTCTTTACCTCTTGACCGACAGCGTCCATAGCTACCCTTTTCTGGGCTGGGTTAGAGAAGTTAGTTTTCCTAACTGCCTTTCCCAATCGATCAGAATGTCTCTTTACTATTCTATTAGTTTCGACACCTACCTCGTTCTCAAAGAGACGAGACATGGCGGCATTGTCTACCGCCCTATCAAATATGTCATCGTTAATAGACATAGTTATTCTCCTGAACTAGCCTCATCAGATACGCTGGGCTTAGGTGCTGGAGCCACATAGTCCTTGAGCTTGCTGAAAGGTACATTAGACTCTCTATTGCCCTTCTCGTCTTGCACAACGCAAACGTCTGTTTTACCAGAACGACCTACAATAACTACTTTCTTTCCTTTATAACTATAAGATTTCATTTCTTTTCCTCTTGTTTTGGCTCAGGCTTGTTATCCGTTGGTTGAGGTTGATTCTGTGAAGCGTTAGCTACTGCTTCCATATCTAATTCCTCTACTTCTACTGGAGGACCCATAATGAGCTCATCCTCCATAATCTCAGTCTTAGCAACTTCATCATCATACTCCGGAGAGATAATGTCATTTGCTTTCATAATAGATAACCACTCTGAACGTGGAAGCTTACCTGTGTCATACCACTCAGTGATAAGGCGTAACCAGTCTGCGCCTAATGGAGCAGGGTTAAAGTCAGCTGATAACTCAAAGTCAATATCTGACACTCGATACTCTGTGTTGTATCTCCAGTTAATCATAGCAGTAACAATACGTGCCATAACGTTAGATACTTTAGCGTTAAGAGTTCCTAACTGTGCTGTTTGACCAGCATTACGAATCTCCAGTGCTACACCAGATTGGTCTCGAACATCAGGTGTCATCATCCTAATACCCATCCGACCCATCTCAAGAACAGCAGAGTCAATCGCTCTGTCCATATCTTTAAGAGCATCAGTAGGGGTATCCAGAACGTCAATCTTCTCACCATCGCGCACTCTCAGCCAAGAGCCAAGGCCTGCGGATACAAGGTCCTCAAAGTCCTCATCTGCCATATCAGAGGCTACTACAGGGGTATAAGTAGCAGCACCGTACATCAAATGGTTTCTTCGGCTTAACTTGTTATAGAGAGCAACCTCACGGTTAATAAGAGGCATCAACAGAGGCTCTGCTGGGTCTACGTTACCGTTTAAAGGGTATACAGGTATCTCTGTTAAAGGTTTACCGTTGCTTAGAGGTACTTCTGTAGCTCTGAGCTCCCATCTGCCCTTAGCAGTTTCCACTGAGTAGTTCTCTCGGTAGTTACCTGCAATTACCTGAGTATCACTGGTAGTCTCATCAGAGACATACTCGTATGCCCTTATCTGATACTCGCCATTAGCATTAAGCTCATGTACCATTACAGCATCAACAAGCTTATCATGGAACTCATTCTCTGGGTCTGCTACTTCCATAGGTTGTCGAACGATAACGCGTATGAGGCCTTTCCTTCGAGTAACAGGGTGTGTAGCTTCTTTCCAGTTAATAATAGACTCACCTTTGTAGAGGATAGGAAAGGGCTTTAACTCTTTCTGTTGCTCTGGGGTAAGCTCCATGCCTTCAGGGACGTAAGGGAAAGATACTGCTACCCATGCCCTGCTGGTTATGATTTCTTCTTTAAGTGCTTCATCCAGAAAACCGATAAGTCCTCGACCGTCTCCGGTGAATCCTTGGGTAATCCAGTTCTTAGCGTCTTCTCGAATCTCTTCTGGTAATTCTACTTTAGGGGGTTTTCTTAAAAGACCACCTACAAGTGTCCTACAATACTGTGAACAAAGACCCGGAAGCTCAGCTTCTGCCTTATAAAAACAATATTGGTCCCAAGTCATTTTAGGAGAGAACGGGAGTAATAGATTACCGAAGGAGACTGTATCCAGCACATCATCATATGCCTTAACTGAGTCTTGCCCACCAATCACAGCCCTCGCTCGCTCATAGAACAATTTAAGTGATTCGTACTGTGGACTAGGGTCTCCTACAGATTTAACAGAGTTATTACCAACGTAGGTCACTCCATTTTGATTGTTTCCACCTTTTACGAACATATTATTGTTCTCCTAATTAGTCAGCCCGATACTCTTTAATCTTGTTTGCTGGAACGAAGAATTGTAGACCTGTATCTAAGCGCTGAAGGTAAACTCCACCATTAGGGTTTGGACCCCAAAACTTAGACAGCTTAATACCCTCAACTAACTTCCAGTTACGGGGGTCTTTAAGTGCTTCTTCCTTCTTACGGGCTTCTTCTCTTTTGTTAAATTTAACTCTGTTCTCTACATCAACCACTTGATTAGGGAAAGTCTTACGATGGTCAAGCTCTAAGCCTACCTCTGCTGCAATCTTGTCAAGGGTGTCTTGGTCTTCATTTTCAATAACTTCTCTGGGAATCATTTGTTAGTCCTCTTATATTAATACGCTTGTGTTTCGGATTGATCGGAGCGCTCCAGACTGAATAGGGTATAGGTATTCAGTAGCATACCTTATACCATCAGAGTGGTGCTCATCTCCATTTCTTTTATCGATAGTAGCACTATCGGGATTCCTTTCAGTCCATATGGTTCTTTCCATAGATCTGATAGTGTTTATTAACTCAGGTCTGAAGTACATATCTACATCGCCACGAGCATTCTTGAGCTTTCGGTTAACAGCATTAGCACTATCAATGATAGGCGGGTGCTTACGTCTAGCTCTGGTCTTGATGCCGTAGCCTTCAAGAATAGTAAAGTCAGTCCTGCCAACAGCGGCAGATGTCTTTCTTGCTCTACCTGAAGGGTCAGGGTAAGCTATGACTTCATGGTCTGGGTATCGTCGCTTAAGGGCGTTACACAATGCGTCAGTGTCTGGGTGTCCCATAAACTCATCCACAAAGTGCATTTGGTTCCCTCTTAAAACGAATATTGAACAGGCCATTACGCCGATGTTAAAGTCAATACAAGCATGAACCGTTTCTCCCGGTTGTAGCTTATCGATGTCAGATGTGACATGTGTCTTTCTGTCAAAGCAATAGAATACTGTTGTACCAGACTCATCAAAGGATGCTTCGTACTCACGGGCAAACTTAACAGGGTCTAGGGTAATCTTTGCTTTCTCAATTACACTGTCCATTAGAAATGGAGAGTCTTTGTAGCTGAAGTGATAAGACTTCCAATCATCATCCATTGATTCAAAGTTATACATATCGTAGAAGTAGTCGTGGCCTTTAGGGGTAGATATAGTTAAAGACCTACCGTCTACGGGCCATCGTGTAAGAATACAAGGTTGTATAACTGATTCCCACGCCTCCTGCGGGGTAGTGCCTGCGCCTTCCCAAGAGCTAATCTCATCTGATACGACAAAGTATTGTCCTGTACCACGCATCCGCTCAGATGCTTCATAAGACCAGACTCTTAGGTGAACCTCGGGGCCAAACCAGAATGTTCCGTTAGCTCTTGAACTTTTAGTAGACAGAGCTTCAAGTCCAAACTGGTAGGCCAGTAAAGGATAGTAAATATCCACTGCTTGCGAGAATGTTGGGGCTATAAGAGCCACGTTGCGGTTAGGTGTGCCTTCTGGTAAAGCCAGTAATTGACTTATCGCATTAACAGCACACGCCGCCGCAAAATATGATTTCCCGAAACCCCGTGATGCGCATACTACCGCATGACGACATTTATTATCAACAAACAGATCTCTGAACACCTGAGATTGACCCGGGTGTAATTCTATGTTGCTTGCCATTGTTTAGTCCTTATTTACAGTTAGCCACAAGGCGATAATCTAAGTTTAGCTCGGTACACTTATTCTTGTCCCATCTAGACTTGTCTTTATCCCATTGTGTTCTTGTTGCATCGTCTGGATCCCATTTAACTGCGGACTCAGCTGTTTCACTATCCCATAGGGCAGTGCCGTAAAAGTTATCAAACCAATCAGTGCCCATTCGCTCATCCCAGAAGGTCTCTTTATCCTTGTCACAGTTAAGGACATGGAAATCACCTCTATGATTAGCAAGTAGTATTACATTGTTTGGTTTTCTATCTGTATATCCACCAACATCCATACCGTTAAGCAGGAACACGCCAGTGCCAGACGAACCAGAAGGTGTAACTTGACACCCAGAGTTTACTTCTCTATCCCATTCAGTATAGCCACGCTTCCACACAGTTTCTCCATCATCCCAGTTAGTATAGCTAATACAGGGAACTAGGTTCTCGTAGTAGTTATCTCCGCTGTACCATCTGGTATCGATTATCTGATTCATATCGAATTCTTTCCAGATAGTGTTATCGTCATCCCATACTACTTCCTGATCGGAATCTCTGTATACTACTCCTCCAATCTCACCACCGCTTCCAACTTCAAAGCGTCCAGCGTTATCTATAGAGTAATCATAGTAGCTTACCGAAGTCATCTCTACTCTGAAGTGACCTGTCTCAGCAACCCAGTTCTGGTTAGAACCAGCGCCACTAACACGTAACTCTCCAGCATCAAATGCGATAGCATCAGGGTAGTCAGAGTTGTTAGTGTAACCGTCAACATCTTTTCCGGTAAGGATAAAGGTTGCGGGTTGTACTGTATCGGGTCTGATAGCGCAAGGCTTATCACCAAGGTATCGCTTATCCCATAGAGACCTGAAGGTATCCCAGTTAGTACTAGCGCTGTCCCACTTAGTATAGTCAAACTCACCACAGCGGAAGAACACATCAGAACCTGTTAAGGTATACTCAAGTGTCTTACCGTAGTCGTGGTCACCATACCTGTGGATAGCCTGCAGCTCAACTCGGAAGTGAGCGTTAGGTCCAGCGTTAAAGGTGTAATGTTTACTGTTAAATACTGCTCTCTGACCGGAGAGAATGAACTCACCTGTAGCAGCCTTAAAGGATTTAGCGTTACAGTCATACTTGACTATAAACTCGCCAGCTTCAGCAGATAGTGTTTGATTCCTATCTTGCTCAGTTGGTAATCCGTTAACTACAAATACAGTAGCAGCAGAAACACTCCAGTTAATACCTCTGTTAACTCTTAACCCAGCCGCTTTACCTCTAACCTCGAATATTCCAGATTCGAAGTATTTCTTAGCTTCGGCTTTGCCGTAAGAGTTCTCACCTGTAAGAACATAGTGAGTAGGTTTAACTGTTCTTGTAATGTTTACATTAGTGCCAGCGTCAACACCATCTACTACAAATGTAGCGGCTTCTAAAGAAGGTTTGAGTAGACCTACACTGCTGTTGTAGCCAGTTAGGGTAAACTCACCCGCTTCAGTGACCTTCAGTGTAGGATGTCTATCTCTGGAGGCATCTTGCCCTTCCAGATTAAACTCGCCTACTCTGCTGATGTGTCGCTGTTGCCTATTAGTATCGTAGCCTGTTAATGTGAAGCTAGTACCAGATAGGTCTTTAAAGTAATGGATTCCACTACTAACACCATCAAGAGTGAACACTCCAGTGTTAGCGGTTAGACCTCTATGGTCTTCTCGTAGAGCATCTTGCCCTGTCAGTATGAAGGAACCGACTTCAGTGCCGCCTCCAATCTTAGCTTTAACATCCATACCTGTAAGGGTGTAAGATGTGCCGTCAACATAATAAATCTTATGGAGTGTAGTTTCTGAAGGTTGACCAGATAACTTGAAGTGTCTGGGTTGTGCCTTAAGGAGTCTATCTCTTTGTATATTAATGTCTTGACCAGATAAAGTAAACAATCCAGCGCTGGTGTGACCACCAACAGAACCACTGGCGTTATTACCTGTTAGAGTAAAGATACCAGTTTCTGGGGTAAGTCTGTAAGGTATAGTGTTAATGAACTCAACATCGTTACCTGTCAGAACAAAGGCTCCTGCGCCTGCTTTAAGGGCGTATCCTCTGTGCTTACCTGCTTTATTACCTGTCAGACGGAACTTATTACTTCCGGAGTATTTAGCTAAGTTGAAGCTGGTGTAGATATTGTTACTATCCCACCACTCGGTATCTAGTCCGTCATCTTCCTGCCATATTGTTGTATTGTCATCCCACTCGACTTCTACTTCTTCATCTACAAAGAAGTTACCTGTCCCTAATGAGAAATGAGTGTAATCGTCAGATTCAGCATCCATTCCTGTAAGGATAAATGTAGCGGGTTCTGGGTGCAAACAACGGAGCTTGTGTGTATCCCACCAAGTTTCTCTTACGTTGTGAGTATCCCATTCTGTATTCTTAGGTTTATGTGTATCCCATTCCGTTGGGTTTCTTACACAACCGCCTTGTACGTATTTACCTTTGCTCTCGCCTCCGTTAAGGTTAAAGGTAGGTGTATCCTCTGGTGTAGCATCCAGTATATGGTCTATTGGACCGCGCTGATACCAGTAGACCTCTGAGGGTCTTCCTTTAAACTTGAAGCTTCCTGCTTCTAATGAGGAGAATGCGGTTAGTCTTAATGAGGCGCGGATACCTGTTACAGTAAACACACCTGTCTTTGTTCTCTTACCTATATTATCGTATAGGATTTCAACAGGTTCTACGTTGAACTCACCTGTGCCAGCGTGTAGGGTACGACCCCATCCTGCTGTTTGCCCCTTTGATACGAAGTAGCCTATAGCTACAAAGTCATACCAATAGGTCTTTTCATACTCGCCTGTTCCCTGTCGGTCCCAAGCAGTATCTATTGTGTTAGTTGTGTCCCATGGAGTTATACCTTGGTCCCATGGGGTGAAGGATTCTATCTCATCCCACCATTCTGTATAAGTTCTATTATCTTCTTCCAGCCACATCCCACAGGCACCGCCTGCTTCTAACCAGTATTCTTTATGTTCTTCTTTTCTGCCAATCCTGAAGGTTACTGTGGGCCCTGTGACCCATAGTTTAAAGGTTGGGGGCTCGAGGCGCATATGCACCCCATTATCCCAATGTGTTTCTTTCTCGTCTGACTCTACCCATAAGGTAGGTGAGTTGTCTTCATCCCATATAAAATCAGATGAGACTAAGGGGTTCTTGAGTAATCTCGCAGAACCCCCCGAGTATACTAATGAACCACCTTCGCATAGAAGGCTATATATCATATATGGCTCCTTTAGTATTTAGTTTTATTTTCTTGGTTCCCTAGCAAGGGTTTAAAAATAACCTTCAACAGTAATTTGATAATATTTGCCACCTTGCAATTTAGTGAAATGACCAAATCTTGGGCCAGTACCATTGCTTTGCATTGAATCTGGAACCCTCAACCTCAGCCCATTACTTGCGTAGTCTGTATTGCCGCTTGCCTCCCCCATTACCACCATGTACCCACTTGAGTCTCGGATGGTAAATTTAAGATTGGAACCCCAAGTTATTTCATTGACGCCATTGACGCTATTGTTCGAGGAGTGGATCATTTTCCCGCCGTCCATATCTTCTGTAGCGAGCTTGAGCTTCCCACTTCCGTAACAAAAATAACCTTTAGTGCTGTAATCGCCGCTTGTGTTGTATTTGAACCTTCTTCCTATTACGCTGGAGCCACCGCCACCGCCACCGGAGCTGAGCTTTGAGTCAACATATCTCTTGGTTGTGATTTCATCCAAGTCAGTCGCCATCCTGCCTTCTTTGAGCTTTATCTCTCCGTTGTTAGAAACATGCATGATGTTTCTACTATTATTGTCTCTCATCACGAAGAAACCTTTTGTCTCGTTTGGAGCAGCTTGGATGTTGATATACTTAGATCCGGTTGAAAGTATTTGTGTGTGTCCTGTGAGTGTGGTTGAACCACCATTAAGCAAGTAGCGGCCATCAAGGTCGTTAATTTCGTTGCTACCTAGCTGAAAGGCTTTAACGTCCACCACATCGCCAACAACAGGTACACCCTGTCCTTTGACAATTGACACCTCTATCTGCTTCATGCCCGTGCCTTCTGGCGCTTTAGTCACAAGGTACATGGCGTAGTTATCAGCGGTACGAGTCTTTTCGTTTGTGTCAGTGATCTCTATGTACTCACCGACATCAACAGCCGCCCAAGTGTGTACGTTGCCGTCAAGGGCTTCATCATTGAAGAGGATAACGTCACTGGCTCCAGTAAACGTACCTGAAACAATGTGCATTTCCCCCGGCTTTACGGCGGGAGAATCTGTATAGGTGTACTGAGCCGCGTCTAGCCTCGGAGCAATAACGTCAATCTCTTGCTCAAGCTCATCAATCTTGACTTGCAAGTGAGCATCAGCGTCATCGACATATTTCTTGGTAACCGCGTGGTCAGGATTAACACCCTCTTGGTTTAGCTGTATAGGCTTGGCAAACGAAACTTCATTACCTCCAACATAGACCCTAGTGTTGCCGTCATGCTGTAGGTGGAGGTTAGAGTTTTCTCCACTACTGAGATAGCGAGTCTCTATTACTGGATCAACGCCGTCAGTCTTGACCATTTCAAGTGTGCCGGTCATCGTGTCGCCGGACTTCTTTACAAGCTCCTCGCCCAGAGAACCTTCAACAGAAGAGACTACCCAACGGTCTTTAGCAGACTCGTATGTGTACTGAACACCGTTTTGCAGTGTTACTTTATCGCCGTCTGTAGCGTTTTTATTAAAATTATATCCGCTCATTACATAATCCCCCCAATAGTGATATAGTAAGGTCCCGACCCATTAGCGAAGTTGCCTCCATTCAGGGCGGTATTGGAAGAGACATAGCAAAGAGCGTGGTCAGGATGAAAATCAATCCTGCTAATAGTGCCTGTTACCTTCATCTTCCACCCACCACCTGATACTTCCCAGATAGTGAAGGGTATTTTATCGCTATAGCGAACGTCCTCACGAGGCGTATTGGCTCCCCAAGAGATGCCATCTCTATCTACAACTGCAAGCTCTAGGTGCTGATTACCCGTGCTTTCCTTTACCCACCACTGAAAATACCCATTCGGCAAGTTAACGATGCTGCACATGAACTTGAGGCCGGGTGGTCTAGAGGCAGAGACACCACCATTGCCGCTGTTGTCACTAGACTTAGAATCTACATATCCTTTAGTAGCCGCGTGATGTGACTCAACAGGCTCCTTTAGGTTATAAACGCCAAGCCGACCACCAACGCTGTGAATCAGTGTCTTGTTCTTGCCTTCTGAGTTGTGTTGTCTAACCTTCCAGTCAGTGTCATCAGGTAACTGATTAGCGCCTGAGTTGTCTAGCTTTGATGAAAGCCCTTGGTCTACATACTCGATAGAGGCAAGGTCTTGGTTCTGAGGGTAGACATAAACCTCTTCAGCCTCGTCTACCTCGAAATCGTTAGTGCCTGACAGGTACTCAACTGTCAGCGCGTTATAGTCTCCGCTGACTACCTTGTAGCGAGTAATCTCACCAGCACCCCTTCCTCCTGCTGCCTCAACAAACTCAACAATGTCATCAGGGTTTGCAGGTTTAGTGGCCTGTCCGTTTGAGTCAAATGGCGCAAAGCTAATGTAGGTAACGTCTACCGCATTAGGGCTGTTGACATATAGCTCACCGTTCCTAGTGGCTACATTGATCTCTGTACCCTTGACCGTGTAGCGGGAAACCGCGCCTTTAGTGATAGAAAGCTCTTCCACCTTGGCAACAATCTTTGCTTGGGTATCAAGGCTATTTTGTATAGTATAGGTAATAGCTTCTTGCTTTTCTTCTCCCTCGCCTAGTCTTCGCAGTACTTCTGCTTGCGTAGCCTCGCCTGCAGAAACCCTACCTTCTAGTGTTGTAGGAGGTGCTACAGGTAACCACGCTGAAGAGTCGCTATGATAAACAAACAACTGCATAGTGTCTTCTGAATTATCAAACCATAAAGAACCGTTATTAACAGCATCTTCTTCCATATCTGGAAGTTCTGACTTGATGATAACTACACCTTCAGGTATTTCTACTTCAAATAAAACCCATTCAAACTCGCCCTCAACATCAGTCCAGATATAAAGGTCTAGCCCGTCTGTTGTTGGATTATCATAGTCAAAATCAGGGTCAGTAACCTGATACCACTGGTCTTTAGGTGCTAGGTCGTTAAGCTCACCCTCTTCTACGTGAGGGTATTCTGTTGGCTCATCCT
>Ga0206677_10003831_pt1 | contig 12523 bp, 6 predicted proteins | sample M130m12015metaG_FD_155475 | JGI IMG/M metagenome (GOLD analysis project Ga0206677, IMG submission 155475) | Ammonia-oxidizing marine archaeal communities from Monterey Bay, California, United States - M1 30m 12015 | ecosystem: Environmental > Aquatic > Marine > Intertidal zone | place: USA... | reverse complement strand
ACCACCTCATCAAATGCATCACCAAATTGCTCAACAGTTGGAGAACTTTCGTTTCCTACGGCGCTCAATGGCAGGTAAAAGAGCAAAACCATGAGGATGATGAGGGACACGCGACGGTTTGCCATGGTCTTGCGTTTGCTCGATGTCCTTTGATACCTTGCACATCCAGTGCTATCATGCATCATGGTATGTGATTAGAATCAATACAAATCAGCATGTTGGCATGTTGTCATTTACACCTGGGTTTTCCCAGTTGAGTTCCCAAGAACTGCTGCTCATGTGCACTGCTGTGCTGCCGCCATAGTATTCATTTGTCACAATGACTTGGAAAGTGTAGCAACCGTCATCATCAAAGAAGTCGTTGCGCTCAAGAATCTCAACAGTTCCTGTGTTTGGATCGAAGCCCGTACCAGGTATGGCCAACCAGCGGTCCGAGAACCCAACTTGTGGACCAGAAACTTCGCTCACCCATTCTGCAGAGGTGCCATCCACCGAAATAACTGGAGATTGCCACTTTTGGCTACTGTCTTTCATGACCTTGAGTTGAATCGTATAATCAGATGAGATTGGGAGGTAGTTGTTGATGTTTGACATTGAATGATCGCCGTTGTTGATTGCAGTTTCAGAATCACCAAACATGCCCATAATCGATTCAATTTGAAGCCCCGCTTCCGATGTGGTTGTCGAATCGCCATCAGTTGTGGTTTCGGTGACAAGTGTAATTCGTGCCCCTGAGTGTGTCACTTCTCGATTCAGCAAACTCGGCGTGATTTCAACTGTTTCCACAGTCCCGGTATCGGATTCAACTGTGAGCGTGTAGGAAAGCACCGTTGCTAACCTGTTGTTTTGTGAATTCCCTTGGAAAACCTCCGAAAGTGGTGCTTTGAACCTCACCATGTCTGCGGAAAGTGATTGAGTGCCCGACCACACGTTTTCACCATCCACTTCGATGGTGCTTGTGGCTTCTGAGAATGAGCCTCGGACGACGAACGTAAATTCGTTTGAATCTTCGTCGATTTGAAGTTCTGCGATGCCGATTGAGTCTTGACCCAATTCGAGTCCTGCGAGGTAAGGAACCGAGGTCATAAGCAAATAGGCTACAGCCAATACGATTGTTTTCTCACGATCGACAGAGTCCCACACCAAGTAGAACGACCCACCGAGGAGGGCGAGAGCTACAAGACCGAATGGAATTGGTCCAGTGATGTCTTCTAGCCAATAGTTGTCAAGGAACCACATTCCCAAGAAACCCATAGCACCGAGAGCCAGTCCAATGTTACTGGCCTGTTGGAAAAAGGTCTGTTCAGAGGAGACTGGAGACGATTCTTGGGGTGAAGCAGGCGAGGAATCGACCTTTTCTGATTTGGCCGGTTTAGCATCTTTTGCTGCGGTTGCTTTGTCCAGTAATCCACTCATAGAAATCCCTGTTATCCTTGCGTTGTGCGCAGGGGATTATCAAACCGACCCCTGTCAGCGTCTGAAGGGACCTCATTGAGAGGGTGTGGGTCTTGAGCCGTCACAGACCAGGAGCGGATTCTCTCCACTCCCCTTCTTCATCTTCACTGCCGGTCATTCGACGACCAGCAACTGCTGCTGCGAGAGCAAGCATGGAAACAGCTGGCACGACTTCGAAGCCGGGCAGGTAAACACCACGGACGTAGACGGTGATCATTTGTGATTCACGGATACATCCACCGTTGTTACATGCGAACTCAGATTCTGCATAGAAGTCCAGCACGTGGTATGCATCGCTCCAACCCTGTGTCTTTGGCGTACGTGCCATGACACGGACCTTGGTTGCGGTTGGGATTGCGTCAATCTGAACCTTAACAGCAGGCAAGTTGATTGTGAAACCGGCCTTTTCAAGGTCAGTTCGGCTTGAGTCAGTGATTCCGACCTTCATGAAGTCAATTTGATTTCCAAGGTTGTACACCTTGAATTCAAAGTTCTTGTCCTTCTTTGGCATGAGTTGAACGAATGGCTCAACAGCTTCAACTTGAACAAGTGAGTATTGCATGATGTTGACAATCATGTTGTTCTGAGAGGAAGCGGTGTTGACGGGTGGCAGGCTGTTGATTTCCTGCACGGTTGCTGAGACTGAGAGTGTGCGGCTTTGCATGACCATGTAGGGCGTAGCACGGACCGAGATCTGGAAGTCGACATCTTGACCGCCACCGATGTACATGTCACCAGGTGACGCAGTGGCAAGACCATCACTTGTCACCAAAATACTGATTTTCTCTTGATAGGTGGTTGGGTTGCTTGCTGTGCACGTTGTGAATCCGGAGTACGTTGAACCCGGCTTAACCTCGACATTGATCGAAATTGGTGCGCACGACAAGGAGACAGCCGCAGTAGGGGCTTGTGCTGCTGCAGGGACGGCGACAAGCATCATCGAAGAGACATAAAGGGCAAGAATGAACACGGCACGCTTCAACATACTAACTTCACCTAATGTTCAATCCCACAGATGCTACCCTCATAACCATTGTGATAAGATGGGAAAGAAACCACCTTGAAATTGGTAATTATTTTTGCATGTTTTTGGGGATAAAAATAAGCGGAAATTAACCACCCCAGTGGACGAAAAAAAGGTGGGCCCGAAGGGAGTTGAACCCCTGGCCTCCCGGTTATGAGCCGGGCGCTCTAACCGACTAAGCTACAGGCCCCTGTTGTGGTGCAATTGGTTGAACTCATCAAGTTATCCATCTCATTCGAATTGAACAAGCGAGGATTGCGTTGGTTTAATCCATTCCCGGACCCGTTGTTCCAACGAATCACGCAATGCGTCTGGGACGAAAATCAACGCACGCTCATGCGGCTGTGCCAACGATCGTATGAGTGGAGAATGCTCTGACGCATCACCACCGTCTTCAATCATGATGCCTTGTTCGTATGGCATGTAGCCTCGCTTGGAAATCCGCGCATAAATGACTTCTGATTCCACATCATACCCTGCATCTGCGACCGCTGCTTCAATGCGTTCTTTGACAACTTCGACCATTTCTGTCGAAAGTGCTTCAATCCGAAGCGACTTGTGGAAGTCACGACGTGACATCATTTTAGTTGCGTACTGCGACAGCATTGCATCGCTGTGCTCGGCCCATTCTGGAATCGAAACACGAACATGGGCGTCATTGAGGCTTGCATAGCCGTTCGCATCCAAGTGTTCGTCGAGCAACATTTTCTTGAGCGACGGGGTGAGTGTCAATTCGCCATTTTGAGCGAGCGTGCGTGCCCGAGCGAGCATTCGAACAAGGTAATTTTGTGTCAACATGTTGACCTTGTGGAAGTAAACTTGGTGATACATGTGGTATCGAGTGACGAGGTAGGCTTCGATTGCTGGAAGCCCCCAGGTTTTGACGAAGAAGTGCCCATCAGTGCCGACCCGGAGGGCACGCAAGACACGAGCGATGTCGAAACCGCCGATTTGAGCCCCTGTGTTCGCTTGGTCTCGAACCATGTAATCCATCCGATCGACATCAAGTTGGCTCGAAACAATCTCCTTCATGAATGGAGCAATTGCAACACCATCATGCTCCGTCGCACCGTCCATGAGGGCGAACAAACGCTGTGTGCGTTGAACACCCAATGTCGAGACAAGCGCTGCACCAACCTCGGTTTCCTCCGATTCCAACAAGACCCTGCCCCAATGCTCATGAGAATGGTAGGTGGCAAACACTTCTGGTGTTTCAAGCACATGTGAAAAAGGAGGGTGGCCGATGTCATGAAGGAGGGCAGCCAATTGTACCAATTCTGCGTCGTCATCTGAAAGAATTCCAGGTTGGACATCTTGCAGCGATGCTGTCAGTTGTCCGGCGAGGTGGTAAGCACCAAGGGAATGAGCAAATCGGTTATGGTTCGCTGCCGGAAACACATATTCACAGGTAGAAAGTTGTTGAATATGCCGAAGTCTCTGAAATTCTTTGGTATCGATGATCACAGCATGATGACTTGGGACCAAGATATCTTTGTGAATTTCATCACGAATCACACGGTCCCGCATTGCCATCCCCAAACCTTCCTCTGTTCAACCATTAAAAAAAGAAACGCACTTTGAAAGTGATATTTTTGTCATTCCAGCAGAGCCGACCAAGGCAAACGGCTATGGTTAGACCGCGTTTGAAGTGGAACATGGCCGATGCTCTCAAGGACATCATGCTAAAAATTACTGATGATGACCCAGCGACACGCGGTCAAAAATTGTGGGTGATGTTTGCACTCGCAGTGTTCCTTGTGGCCTCGTTGAACTGGTACGCAATGGTTCGTGAACCTCAAGTCGTGGAGGTGAAGGATTTAGTCAATCACAATCGCGAAACTGTTTTGGTGGAAGGTACAGTAATCTCTTGGATTGAAGACCGTTACGGAAGCGGAGAAGACCGAGTCGACCTGGTTGTCGAAGACGACACTGGAGTCATCAGTGTACGCTGGTACTCAACCGGAGAAAAACCCCCGATTGGTACGAATGTCACCGTCATGGGAGCAGTGGTCGATTACAATGGCAGATTCTACCTGCAATCCACCGGGGCAGGTGCGATTTGGTGGGAGGCTGATGGCCTTCCCGAAGTGACGCGTCTCACGTTGAGCGACTTGGCTGTTGATCCGGAAGGTTATGCGGGTGAAATCGTCACAATCACAGGATTCATCAGCGAAGCCATCAACAAAGACGCGATTTACACATCTGCTTACATCACAGATCACCCTGGCAACGCCGCACATCAACTGCAACTCCTGATCCAGTCAGCACCAGGCGTATGGATCGAGGCAGATTCAAAGGTTGAGGTTACGGGCATGCTCAACTATCAAGAAACCAACTTGCGTTGGGCATTCATCACACAAGGACCGGAAATCATTCTCATCGACGGATACAACCCTCAACCCAAGAAACTTGAATGGGCTGGCGAATCAACATGGAGCTATGAATCTGGCAGCATGGTCTCAATGGCAGGAACGGTCCTGATCTCAAACAACCAATGGACGCTCTTTGGCCCAAGTGGAAACATGATTTGCATCCTCCCTACCGATGAAGACATCACCAATGCCGACTCCAATGGATACAACGGCTCTGCGTACGAAGCCACGGGTCGATTAATGTGGAACGACGAGCGAAGTATGTGGTGCATCGACGCAAACAATGGTAACGGTACCAACCTCATCGACCCGATGTCGGCAATGTCAATGCAGGCGATGTTGTCCGCAAACCCTGCAGCAATGTTGGAAGACCCCTACAAGGTCTACACGCTGAGCACCTTCATGCAGTATGCGTTTGAGCCATTGGACACGGACGGGTATTTTGTCGACAGTCAAACGTACACCTTTGGACAAACAAGGGTTGCCATGTCGTTCCCTTCGACGCGAACGGAATGGATTGAATCCGGCCAAGGCCTCATCGCCAACGTGACGGTCGCATGGGACGATGAGAAAATGATGATGCGGCTGATGGTTCAAAACTACCAACTTGTTGGCGACCCTCCTGGGCCTCAAGACCTCCTTTGGGACGATGGTGCCACTCAATGGGGCTATGCAAAGAACACACATGTGTTGATCAACGGAAAAGCGGTGTTGGAAGACGATGGATGGTACCTCTACAGAGATGGTTCATCACAATCAATCCGTTTGAACCTCGATTTGAACCCCCTTGGTACCGACGAATACCACATCAACAAGTCGATGACTTGGACCGGAAGGCTCCGCCAAGTGGAACATCCATCTGAAGTTTCTTTGGTTTACAGCCTCGACGGTGCTGATGTATTGGATACAGATGGTGATCGAGTTGCTGACTCCCTTGAAAGTGCCAATGGGACGAACATCAACAACCCTGACACCGACGGCGACGGGGATGATGACCGCACAGAACTTGAGCAGGATACCAACCCCAATTCATGAGGTGATACCATGTTGGAGGCATATTTCTACGAACTCGGGTGGATGCTGTTTGCTCTGTTCTTTGGGGTCTTCATGGGCTCCTTAACGGGAATTATTCCTGGTTTTCACGTCAACAACGTCGCGCTGATCCTCTTGGCGCTTTCCCCAAGTTTGCTTGCACTCGGCATTCCGCTCTCTGCTGTTGCGGGCATTATCGTATCGACGGGCACAGTGCACACCTTCCTCAATTACATCCCGTCTGCATTGATGGGTGCACCGGATGCTGACCAAGCATTGTCGCTGCTCCCTGGTCACAGGATGCTTCTCTCTGGAAACGCCGCTCGTGGCGTGGCATGGTCGGCAAGGGGCTCACAACTGGGCCTCTTCCTTTCGCTCCCACTCATCGTTGTGGCGCGCATTGCTTTCGGCCCTGAACTCGGCTGGTACGATCAACTGCGAACCATGCTTCCATTCATCTTGCTCGTCATTTCGGCACTCCTTTTGGCCACGGAAACCACACGCCTTGATTGGCCAGAGTGGATGCAGAAGATGAGCCGTGGCATGTTTGGAACCGATTCAAGGTTCGCTGGCTTCTTTACCGCCACTGCGTTCTTCCTCCTTGCGGGATTGTTTGGCTGGACAATTATCGGACCGACATCCCTCCCTGCCAAATCACCGATTGATATGCCCGGTGCAAGTTTGCTTCTCCCGGGGTTAGCCGGGTTGTTCGGTATTGCGAATTTGCTGGACATTTATGCAACGACTTCCCATCTCCCACCTCAAAAAGAAAACTGGGACTTACCCCCCGCCAAGCCTTTGCTGGTTCCGTGCTTCTGGTCTGGTGTTGCTGGTGCATCGATGGGTGTCCTGCCAGGGATGACTGCATCACAAGCCACTGTCCTCGTGATGGGCGGACGCAACGTTGTTGCTAAGGTCCAAGGAAAAACTGGATACGGCATGGATTGGGAAACCCGTCGCCTCACCGAAATGACGGATGATGAATTGTTGGAAATCGCCAAGGCTGAATCTGACGAAGGTGTTGAAGGACCTCAGACAAAACAAGACTTGGAAATCATCGCCATCCTTTCAGCCGTCAACACAGCAGTCACCGTGTGCGTCCTTGGCTTCCTGTACATCATTAGCCGTTCAAGGTCGGGTGCAACACTCGCACTCAAAGCAATGTACCCGGTCGATACATGGAGCAACCTTGAACCAACTGCGGATTTCATTCGCTTGCTTGCCATCACCCTCGCTGCTGGCCTTATGGCCATGCCAATCATGCGCTATGTGGGCAAAGGTATGCTGCGACTTCACGCTGCGATTCCCTTGCAACAGATGATCATGAGCGTGATTCTTTTCGTGGGCGCCTTGGTGTTTGTGAGCACCGGATTCATTGGACTCTCCGTGTTAATTGTCGGCACGATGATTGGCTTGTTGCCGCCACGTCTTGGCATTCGTCGGTCCCACGCCATGGGTGTTATTTTGGTGCCCATCATGATTTTGATGTTCAAAAACCTCGTCGACAATGCAGGTTTCTTGTGAAACTTGATGTTCTTGAGCAAATGGAGCAGGCGTAAGCCCTATGCCCCTTGACCATACCGTCAGCATGTAGGTGACGCTATGTTGTTGAAACTCCGCCCCGTTTTGCTCGCGCTTCTTTTGGTCTGTTCGACGGTTGGAACCGTTGCAACAACGGAACTAAGTCATGAAACTGAACAGCAAACATCCGCTCGTTCGACAGCTTGTTCAGGCGATATTTGTTTGAATGAAGCCCTTCCGAATCCAAACGGCTACGATGATGCTGCATGGCCTAATGGCGAATGGCTCGAAATCCACAACAGTGGCAACACAACCGTTGATGTGCTAGGTTGGTACTTCACCAACAAAGCCTCCAAAGTCATGTACTTCAACGAGACCACAATCGTCGACTATGATGCCAACAACGCATCATCGTGGGAGATTGAACCAAACGAGTACATGGTCATTGCTCGAAACGCCCTAAGCAGTTCCATCTTTTACGTCGCGAACACCAACGACATCATCACCCTCTACAATGACGCAGGGACAAGCCTCGACCAAGCAACGTGGACGTTCTCAAGCAGCGGCGCTCCATCCGGTGTCAGCCTCGAAGAGGACGCTGCAAGCCCAACCAATGACTGGGTCGCAACCAACACCCCTACACCCGGCGGCATCAACACAGGCAGCGGTACCGGTGGACCAACCGTGTACCCATCCGACTTGGTCATCAATGAAGTGATGGCCGATGCATGGCCCTCTTTTGATGGAGCCATGTGGCCTGGCGGCGAATGGATTGAAATCAAAAACACCGGAACTGCAACCATCGACCTCACTGGCTGGTCCATCGAAGACCAAGCAGGGAAGATTCTTCCATTCAATGAATCCCACCTTGTTGATGCAAGCACCGCTGGCTACACAATCGCCCCCGGTGCAACGAGGGTCGTTGCTGTCAATGGAGACGGAACAAGCATGCTCAACAATGGAGTGGAGATGCTCAACATGAAGTGGCCAAACGGAAGCATATCAGAACAAGTGTACTGGACTGATAACGAACCGGGCTTTTCACTCGTCGATGACCCATCTTCATCCTACATGATGATCGCATCCTATCCGACACCAGATGCGCCGAACCCATTGCCAATTGATCAAATCGTGACAACCACATCTTCAGTACGAATGACAGAATTGTTGTCAAACAGTTCAGCTGATGGCACGCCATTCCCTGACGGCGAGTGGATTGAATTGTTCAACGATGGTGGAGCGGATATCGATCTCACTGGCTGGTCCATCATGGACGGAATGGGGAACGTGACGATGATTGATCCATCGACCCTCACCTCAAACCAAACACAAGCTGGCACGGTCATCAATGCTGGCGAGCGAAGGATCGTTGAATTCACGGCAGGCACCGAGTTGTGGAATTTCTACAATCATCTCTTTTTGATCGACGATGTTGCAAACATCGTTGATGCTGCTTGGTACACAACCGACTATGGAACCAATGTCTCCCTCATTCCTGCTGAAGATCCTACTGACCCATGGACACCTGCTCCATGGATGACGCCCGGCCAACCTGAACCTGGTACGATCGACAACACAGGTGAAGTCATGTTTACCGAAGTCATGCCCGATGGAGTAGGAAGCGACTCACAACAATGGCCGCTCGGCGAATGGTTGGAAATCAAGAATCTTGGCGAGCAGGCCATCGATGTTGGCGGCTGGAAATTACAGGCAGCGAGCCGAACTCTGACCTTGCACCAATACAACATGCCCCTCCAATCAACATCGATGATTCAACCTGGCTCCGTCGCACTGATTGCATTGAACGGTACCAGCAGTTTCTACCTCAAACACACAACGCCAGATTCGATTGGATTGGTCGACGCAAGTGGAGCGGTTGTCGACACAATCTCTTGGTCGAACACCGTGGAAGGTGAGGCGCTCGTGGCACCAAACAGCACCCATGCAGGAGCAGGACCGGACGGCACTGCCGCTGGAACTGGGAGTGATTGGCTCCTAGCGGCATGGGCAACCCCGGGCAGGGATAACCCTGAGTGGCCTGCGTATTCAGGTTCGGTCAACGTCAGTGTGACTGAAGTTCTTGCCTACTGCAACGATGATTCGATTGATCCAACCGAAGATTGGATTGAATTCATGAACACAGGTGATGATGTGCTTAACTTGAGCCGATGGCGTATTGACACCATCGATCAAGATCGCCGGTTCATTCGATACGACGCAATGTGGAATGCTACGGAAGGCTGGGACGGAACCCTCGTGCAGCCCGGCGCCCGTGCTGTGTTCTTAATGGATGAATCAATGCTCACAGGCTTAGGCGACTCCTTCACCCTCTCGAACCCTGACGGCGTACCAATGGCAACTGTCCAGTGGAGCATTGTCAGCGATTGTCAAACCATGATGCCAGGCGATACTGCTGAGGCATCCTGGGTTCACACGGTTTGGCCAACACCCGGCGGCGAAGAACCGAATGCATCCCAATTTGCCCAACTCGAAGATATCAAGTTCACCAGAATGATGAGTGAAGGTTACACCTCGATTTCATCAAACACTGAATTCTTTGAAATCAGCAACATGGGTGACAACATCGCCTACCTCAACGGTTGGACATTCACCGTTGTCACATCTGGTGGCCCATCCCCACATACATTTGCTGACCTTACAATTCCTGCAAACAGTGCGGTCATCTTTGCAGCCGATCCAAATGGACTTAGCGTCTATGAAGACGGAACAATCTACGGATTTGCAACGAGTTTCACAGAAGCCCCAACACTTCCGAACGATGGCGCAGCGCTTCACATCATGGACCCATCTGGTGCACTTGCAGATACGGTGGTCTACGGTAACGGCCCAGTCGATGTTGATGGATGGAGTGGCATCAGTTTAGTTGAACCGGTTTCTGGCATCAATCTCATCATTTACCACCGTGGTGACGGATGTGGACAACTTGCGGACACCGACCAAGTCGCAGACTGGCATGAACGCTGGGGACGACTTGGCGGCAGCACATTCTGCGAAGATCAGGATTTTTCAGGCGAATCGGTTGTGACACCACTGATCGGTCCAACACATGGATTGCTCGATGTGCTCGATTGGATTGAAGGTGCCACAACAAGTCTGCACCTCCACGTCTACCAACTTTCAGAACCACGATTGGTCCAAGCCATGATCGACGCTCAGGGTCGAGGCGTCGATGTTACCGTCGTTCTTGATGCAGGATCACAGGGATTCTGGTCGGACTTCGATATGATGAATCAATACGGCATGGCAAGCGAACTTGTCAACGCAGGCGTCACAACATATTGGTTCGGTGACAGTGGTGATGAGCCCTATGCCTACATTCACAGCAAGGTTGCTGTTCGAGACGGCACGAGTGTCTGGATCTCTTCAGGAAACTGGAAAGCCCCATCGATGCCGGCACCTGGCGTACGTGGGAACGTCGACTGGGGGGTTCTGATTGAAAATGTGGAACTGGCAGGCATCGTCCTCCAACAGATGGCTTTCGACGAAGAGCCTTTGCGACAACACATCTCAACTGCGTCTTCATCGGATGCACCAAACGGATGGAGCATGCCAATGGCAGAAGCCGTTGACGGCCCACGTTCGACAACAATCACGACCAGTGTCAACGGCGAATTGTTGACATGCCCTGACAACTGCATCGATGGATTGGTTGAGTTGATTGGAAGCGCAGAAGATGAACTCCTGCTCTCCCTGCAATACCTCGACATGGATTGGTCGTGGGGATGGGGCGATAACCCAATCTTCACAGCACTTCGACAGTCTGCAGAAGACGGCGTTGCCGTTCGATTGATTATCAACGGAGCGTACCTCGATCAGGACGTCCAGGATGTTGTTGACACATTCAATGAAGTATGGAATTCCAGCGATGGACTCGATGTCTCAGCGATTGTGATGGGCGAAGACGACAACGTCACAAAACTCCACAACAAAGGACTGGTGATCGACCAAAAGACTGTTTTGGTTTCCTCGATTAATTGGGGCAACTCTGCCGTGAACAGGAATCGAGAGATGGGCCTCATCATGACCTCGGCAGATGTGGCAGTACCGTACCGTGAAGCATGGATCGACGATTGGATGCGACTCGACAATGTCACGGATACCGACCAAGATGGGCTCCCCGACATATGGGAAGTTCCCAACGGTCTCAACCGCACAAAGCGAATGCTCCCCGGACCGAACATGCTCGAAGGAGCATACGATGCTGACAATGATGGAATCTCGAACGAGAATGAATACACCTTTGGCAGCCATCCGACCAATGCAGACACCGACGGTGACTGCATTCCAGATGGAGTTGAAGTGGCGTGGGCTCAATCCACTGCGCTCGACCCAACGGTTGAGGACGTGTCGCCAAGAGATGCCCTCCTTATGGCCGATGCTGACATGGATGGCGTGAACGAATCGGCAGCCCTGGGCTGCGATTTGGGTGGCATTGAAGACCTTGGAAACACCACAACACCAGTGGACAATGCGACGCTCGATGACGACGGAGATGGCGTCTACAACTCAGCAGACAAATGCCCGGGTACAATGGATGGCATTCCAGTCAATGTCGAAGGATGCTCAAGCGAACAGAGGCTGGCACAAGCAACACCAAGCGCAAGCGATGAAAGTGGTCTTGGTGCAGGATTGATGCTGGCCCTTATGCTGGCCGGTGTCGCCCTTGCAGTTGGTGCATTTTTGGTCCTTCGTGGCATTGAACAGGATGCTGAGAACGCCAAGGATTTGATCACCCTCGATGAAGCACACCATGATGCATTGACCACCGAACCAATCGATGCCCAAAGCTGGCAAACGCCTGTCCTCGATGGAACGGGCAGCGGCGATATGACTTCTGAAGTGGCCATCACACCCGCCGATTTACAACGAGTACCGGGATGGGATGAAACCATGGTTCGTAGTTACCTCGACCAAGGCTGGTCGATGGACCAGTTGGTTGAATACTACGAAGAACAGGTCAAAGCACACGCTGATTCGACACAAGATTGACAAGGGACCTCATGGCATTCCTGCCCATGCGAGCAGTCTCTTCAACGAGTAACCCAGTTCTGTCGAACAATTTCTGGAGCACCATTCCTGGCTACGAAACCATGTCCTA
>Ga0206677_10003830_pt1 | contig 12526 bp, 5 predicted proteins | sample M130m12015metaG_FD_155475 | JGI IMG/M metagenome (GOLD analysis project Ga0206677, IMG submission 155475) | Ammonia-oxidizing marine archaeal communities from Monterey Bay, California, United States - M1 30m 12015 | ecosystem: Environmental > Aquatic > Marine > Intertidal zone | place: USA... | reverse complement strand
CAGCTTCAGTTGTAGACGTGTTTTTAAAACATACTTGTGCGTAGTAACCTAATAATCCACTTGGGTTTGAATATTTATCTTTACTAAACAAGATAAAACTACTAGTAGTTGGCATTGTAACAGACGCGTCATGGTCAACTGTCATGGATAATCTATTAGCAGCAACCGTAAGGCAGGTACCAAGTAAAACAACATCTGATTGTGCTGCTGTTGAAAATGTACCTACAGTAGCAGGGTTACAATATAATATTAAATCACCAGTTTGTACTGATGCTTGTATTTGTTGTGGAAATGTTAAAGTTGCTATAGGCATGTTTTATGATGTTAGAGTTACTACTATGTCAGCTGAAGCCGTGCTTGTGTTTATTCCATCGTTAACTTTATATGTTATGGTTTGTGTTGAACCTGTAGTTGGTGCCAAGTACAATAAGTATGACCCATCATCACTGACCGCATATTTTTCCGCAACCTCAACTATTGTTAAAACACCAGTGTGACCAGTACCTAGTGGATATACTTTTACACTTCCACCAAGAGGACAGTCGATCGCTTGAGCTGTAGCAACAGGTTTTACGTATGATGTTATAAAGTTTTGCAATACCAACGTATTTATAACATCAGCGTTCCCAACTCTACTTACATAACCCTCTACGTTTAACTTACAATCAGAGGTACCAGCACCAGTAACACTTACGTCAACCACCTCCCAATCACTCATGGCGTTTGAAAACTCTAAACTCTCTCCACTAGGTAAAGTTTGAAGACTTGATAGCACTAAATTTTGAGATCCACCACCACCTATTACAGTCGGGTAACCAACAATAGAATCTCCCTGAACCGTGTGGCCATTTACAACCTCATCACCAACACCAATTGCCACTGTAGTTGAATTAGTAGTTGCTTGGGTTACTATACTTTGAATATCGTAGCTTGTTTTGTATGAACCACCTTGAGTTGCGTTGTAAAAATCACTAACTAAAGGTTGTCTAGATATACCAACGTTTCTAGTAAACGTTAGGGTTTGCCCAGCGTCAATTTGAGTAATAGTATCAGCGTGATTACTAAGAGTGTAAACAAGAACGTTAGAACCAACATCTACGTGGGTAACCGTCACACCAGCTGGCATATTTGCGTGGGTTACAGTATCGCCAACTTGAATTTTCTTATCAACATAACCACTACCCGCGGCCATAGTTAAATTACCTGTTGTATAGTTACTACCAACAACACCACTGACGGTGTAAGATAGTGGTGTTGAAATATTAAAGTAACTATTGTTAGTTGTAGACAGTAGTGGGAAATCCGTTGGGTTAAATATTGTTGGGCGTGATAGTGGGGTTTTGTTAAGAAAACTCAACAAGGTTGCTGTTGTGGCTGCGACACCATAAGTAGCTGCTGTTACAGCTATTGTAAAATCAACTTCACCAAATTGATTTAAAGTTATAACATGTGGATCTGTACTGGTGCCATCAGGCGTTGTTTTAGTTTCTCCTGTTGGAGTTATTGTTGTGGTTAGATATTTAGCTAAGGCAGCTTTTTCATTGTAAGCAGGGACTGTTATCGCGTGAAAGTTTGACGTGTTTGTTATTCCTGGAAAATCAGAATATGAACTATCGTTAATTGTTTGTTCGCTTGATTTAGTTAAAGCTCTAGTAAATGTATCTGACGTGAAGTCGTAAGACAAGCCGTTATCATCCATTACCAGTATATCGTAAGTAGCTCCCGGTGAACCAAGTACATTTAGTGATAAATCTATATCTCTAGATGGTAGTATGCTTTGGTTTTGATAACCATCATATCTAGCTTTGTTAATACTAACAACAGGTGTTGTAAAAGCTTTTGGAGCAACTGTCGTCATGGTTATAAAGTTACCGTCAGACAAAGGCACCGCTGAATCACCCATATCGTAATAAAAATCTATTTGATAGTAAGTAATTTCACCAAGCTTAGCGCTAGCTGTTTTATCGTCTGTAGTTGTTCCATATTTAATAGACAAAACTTGAGAACTCCACTTAGACGCATCAGGTGAAGTGATTTTATGTTGAGGTGGGCTAGAATAATAACCTTCATCAGCTATGGAGGCGTCTATAATATAGCTTACAACTAACTTTTGAGAGTTTGCAGGTATGTCAACATCAAACACTCGAGTGTCTATTGTTCCCTCACCACCACCACTTGAAACCATTGTTACGCCTGATGCTGCTATAAACCTACCTTTACTTCCACCTATTATGTTACTTGATGTTGTAAAAGAAAGTTTGGGTTGAGCAAACGGTAACGCTCTTCCGTCTATATCTACCTCAATAACATCAGAACTTCCTGGCATAGTATACCACTGCGCTAGAGTTACTGTTGCAACAACTAAATTGCCAAGTGCATAAGCTGTTGTTGTATCTGCAAAACTTACAGAGGTAACTTCTATAGGTAGAGTCGATCCAATACTAAAATCAGCTGCTTGTACGGTAAAGCCTGTATCTGGTGTTATTACAATATCATAAGTAAGAGGTATTGTACCGGCGCCGACGTTATCGCCTTGAAACTCAAGTGTTGTTGGTGTTGTTGTTGTATAGTTATTTGCCATGTTTATTTTTAATCTGCGTCGCCAACGTCTTGGACTGTTAATTTATTTAATACCGCTGGTGCAGGAACTGTTACTGAAATAGCAGACAATCTACCTATACCCTGTGTTGAGAATTGGCTTACATCAAGATTAGCTAAGTTATTAACCTTGTTACCTCTTATAAAATTAAACCATTTCCCTTCTTTTTCTCTAAATTCAGGTATTTGACCTGTTTCCAAATCTGTTTCTATTGACTCTGCAAACCATCCTGCTTGAGCTATGTTGTTGTAGTATTCCTCATCTGTTAAGTTAATGTCAATTTTAGATTGACTACCCTCATAACTTAAAGAACTAAAGCTTTTAACAGAACTTGGCATATCATTAAACAACACACAAAGAGTGGACGCGTACTGAACCCCGTAGAAATTGTTTCTAGTTTCATTGTCATGGTGTTGGTATAACTCTCCACTTGAAAAAGTAAAATACTTGTCATTAATACTAACGCCAGTTTGCTGCAACCAAGACTTAAAACTAGCCCAACCTTTTGAATCTTCACTAAAACTAGCTGTAATCTCAGTATAACCTAGGTCACTAGTATTGCCACTTGAATTTAAAGCTGAGTCTCCACCACCACTAACATCACAACCACTAGTTGAATACCAAAAGTAATAACTATCGATATTACCACCATGTAATCCTGAAAAATAAGTTACATCTAACTCATATCTAGTTCCGGTATTGTTTATTGAATTTACCTTAAAGGTCACTATTGGAGCGCCCGTGTTAACGTATGTCCCTGGCATTTCTCCCCTACCTTGGTCACCACCACCTTGAATTTGAGCGTGTAAATACACGTCTCCATTAGGGCAGTCGTTAAGTGCATTTGTTAAAGCGGTCATTCTTGAAGCTATAGCTGCGCTGTACCAATCCATAGCGGGTAAATGTATTTGAGTAACGTTTGGTCCGTAGCCACCAGAACCGCCTACCGAAGGATTATTACTAACATCGTATTGACCAAAAGCTTGTACAGGGTTTCCGTTTAGATTATTAAATGTAGTGCTTGTATTACCAATAACACCATAGGCATAAGGAGGGCTTGTGCCTACCGCAAAGGGACCAGTTCCGTCTCCCTCAGTGCCCGGGTTACCACCTTGATCAAAAGGAATGTAACCAATTATATTAGCGTCGGCAAAATCTATGAAATCAGTTCCGGTACCAGTTAAAACTGTTGGTGTAGTTGTTATGGCTGCATTAGAAGTAGCTGCTCTCATCGTTAGATTGTACAGCTTTTTGTTTTCGTCGTAGCTACCAAGTAGGTTTATATTTGTTGCTCTAAGCACGTCTTTAAAGTAATCTCTCATACCTAAATCAGATATAGGTGTTAAACCGTTTTGAGATAATCTTAAAACAACTCCTCTAGATTTATCAGTAAAGTACATTCTATATTGATCAACAGCAAACGACTCTGGATGTGTAGACATACCGTAATCACCAGCGTAAGGAGTTGCCGCTCCTAATACATTGCTCGTTGCTGTAACGTTTGAATTTCCATCAGCATTAAATAATGCGTCTTTATTAGCTAAAACACCTATAATTCTATCTTCACAAAACGTCACTAGGTTAGTGTCTTTTGAATGTAGCTTTTGAATACTCCCGTATGTTGGGTTTATATCTTTTGTTATCTTCTCGGCTTGTATAAACTGGTTTAGATTGTTAACGCCACTAGTGGAATTAAATATACCAGAATATATTAAACCTGATTTTCTATGTTCTTCTTTATATTGCTCAGCGAGTACTGTTGATACTTTAGGGCCTTTGTCAATAGTAACCGTGTTGTAATCATCTCTAATTCTATTAGACTCAACGCCATTGTTAAAAGAAAAGCAATTGTAATACTCTAGAGCATTAGACTTTTTCTCTCTTTCTATTACATAAAACTCGTTTTTGTAAGTATCAAATTCTTTTCCTATAGGCAAAGTTGCGCTTGCCTCGTTGTAAAGATCTACATCAATATTCTCCTTAGGTTCAGTCTCCCATATAGCCGGGTTGTCACTTGTATAACTTTCGTCAGCTGCAAATTCTTCCACAAACTCTATAGTTCTTAAATAATTAGAATTCTGTTTTTGGGGGCTGTTGTCCCAAGTACTACCCCAACCAGCGAACGGGTTATAACCAGTGCCATTTACGTTAACCGCATCTGGACCAGTAGTACCAAGCGTAGGTGCAAACTCCATTCTAATTCTAACTCTATGATTATCCGCTTTTTTGTAATGTGTCTTCCCAGCCCCACCAACATGGTTTTCAAGAGACGCTTCTCTAGAGCCCGTCACTCTGTATATAGTGGTATCTCCTTTAAATCTAAACAAAGTCCCCGCTGTCTTTATTTTATTTCTCTGAGCTAAAATCTTAGCACCTGGGTTGTGTCCTGGTATAGTCCATAATTCCTTTGTCTTGTTCATTAGGTTATGCATGGAAATATCAATAGAATTTTGTGTCTCACTAGTGTTCACCCACCCGGTATTAGAGGTTCTGTGTCCCCAACCATACTCAGCCCAATTAGGAAAACCCCAACTACCTACCATGGTATGATGGCTAGAATGTGATCCTAGAGATGGTATCTTGTCAACAAACCACTTATTACCTGGTATACCTTCGTAAGCCGTATTACCTGTACCTGTCCAAAATTTCCTTTTAAATATATCGCTACTAGAGGATGCAGGATTACCTGAGCCACCCACATAACCATGGTGTACATAACCAAGAACCATTGTCTCCGTTGTAACGAATAATCTATCTGGAGCTTCTGCAGTTATATTTTTAATGAAAGTACCATCTTTGTGTATTTTAACAAAAAACCTACCACTAAATTCAGGTAAATTTTTAACCTCTTTTTTAGCTAGCTCAACAGAAACGCCGCCAACATAATTACCCGAGCTAGTGTTATCATCAGTAGTAAACGCAACGTCAACTCCAAATTTTTTCGACACTGTAACACGTTTACTGCTACCAGAAGTTGTTATAGAGACAATATCATACCATCGTGATTTGTTTGTTGCATCTGACACTCTCATTACCCTTTCGTACCCACTTTCTAAAGCTTCTGTTAAACTTGAGTTTGTAAACAAACCTCCGGCAATATCAACAAACTGACCATCTATTTTTGGAAAATTTGTTGAGCTTGGTGTTACTATTCCAAAAGAATCCATTTTTGTTTTTACAAACAACGGTGCTTCATTTGATATAGCTAGTATTTTATACCTAGCTTCTTCTCGAACAAACACGTCATTGTCATGTTGTTTTTTAAGTATCAAAAACGTTTCTTCATCAACCTTATTTCTCTCTGAAGAAGGGAACGATAACCAAATATTACCATCTTCCGCGCTATAGAATCTATCCATAGCAAGATTGTAGTACTCGTTAGCGTTTTCCTTAATGTAAAACTTAAAGTGAGTTGCCCAGTCTGGGAATGTTGATTCATTTGGGTCTAGTTGTATTCGTAAAGAATTGTATTCGTTTGCATAAGATTTTGGTATACGCTTAACAGCGTTGTCATGAGTTTGTATTGGTGTTTGTCTACCAAACTCGTCTACGTAAACTACTCCAACTTGATAATCTCTCAAAGACTTTAAAGATCTTTCTGGCTTTGCTACTTCTTTTTTAACGGCGTTTAACGCATCCCACCAATCTATTGTAGTTCCATTTGTTGGGTGTATTAAAGCTGTTCTATCATCATAGCGCACGCTACTTCTTATATTACTTCTAGTGTGTATTTTTGTTATAAACGATACTTTAGTTAACTCGTTATTAGCATCAGTTAAATTGTAGTTTTGAAGATAATTTCCGTAAACCAATCTATTACCTGTAATCTCTTGAGCTAAGGCTGATTTAGGCACATTGTCCCAAGGTCTTAACAATTGACTTGAAGGAACATTGGCATAGATCATATCTGTTTTAACTTGCAACGAACCCCTTGGATCGGTTACATATACAGCTGGTTTTTCTGCTATATTTCTGTGAAACGTAGTAGTGTTACCAGCGGTAAGCCAAGTACCTGCAGAACCTGTAACAGCAACACCCCCAACTGTTATTGATATTTGAGATACTGTTTGAGTTATACCACCAACAACGATATCAGTGTTTTGCATTCCAGAAACAACAAGTGTTCCAACACCTATATTACCAGCATTGCCTAACTCTATGGTGTCACCAACTTTTAAATTTATATCACTGAAGCGATCTTCTAAAGTGTAAAAATCTCCAGTGTTCCCTCCTGTTAAAGCAGATACTCCAACTAATTGTGAAGTAGTGGTTAACGTACTTGGAATTTCTTGCCAACCGTATGGACCCTTAATTTTACCAAACCAAGCGTTAGCGCTATCTACGCTATAACTATCTGTACCTAAGTAATCTACTCTTTTGCTAGGAGCTTTAATAGTATCTACAGTATAAATGTTTGGAGAGTTTGATTCTTTGTATAATATATCAATCTCAACGACATCTAAAGGCATAGTTGTTGGTTTAAAACCAGACAAAACTAAATGCCTTAAATTATTTGTCATACCAAGATTATAACCTTTCTTAGGTAGATAATCGAACTCATCTGGTAAAAAAGCTACTTCAGAAAAAGGAGAATAGCAAGAGTATTCACCATCCTCGTACCTCCACCTGTAAGCAAACCTAGGGAATTTAAACTCAAACAAAGGATCTTCTTGCTGTAGTCTTACTCTAAAATCTAAGTATGGTTTTATTAATATAGGTGATATTGACTGTATTGAAAACGTGAATGTAGTATTGTTAGATGACACAGACTCTACTATTAAAACAGCTATAGGTTCATCTTGAAAACCAGCATCATCATCTTCAGCAAACCACTCAAGAGTATTACCAACCTCCCAGTCCATCGCGGGGTTGAATGTTAGTGAAGTAGGTATTGTTTGGCCATTAGCAAATCTATCGCCGGAGCTATCAAAGAAAAAACCAGTAGGCACTGTTACTTCAGTATCTACAATAACTAAACCGTCAAGAGGTTGTTGATCAAGTTTAGTTGTATTAGACATGGTTAATATCAATGGGTCTATTGGAGACTTTTTAATAACCGTAGTTTGTTTGTAAGATAAAAATGGGTAAATTATAGCTGAAGGATATACAGCTATATCACCAAGCCTACCATTAGCGTGTGATGGTGATTCTCCATTCACAACTAGTAAAGTTGGAAAAGCTCTAGTACCGTTTAGATATGGAAACGATCCAGTTGTTGGTTGGTAGGTTGGATCTAATTGCTGGCTACCATATATACATCTTTTGATGTTGATTTTTTTAGGCTCTGTTAAACCATCAGTCCAAAACAAAAGATCGTCAATAATATTTATACCAGTTATAAGTTTGCCAGGTTTTTGTGCTGCAAAATAAGAAAAACCTAAAGCTCTTTTTTCTTTTGGCAACTCAAATATAACAGTATCTCCAGCTGTAACGTCAGCTAAAGCAGGGATATCAGTTGCTGTTTGCTCAGTATAAACTCTCCAACCGTTCCAAGTACCAGTGTCATCTGCTTCAATCTTTTTGATACTAGTCAGTATACCATTAACTAACACGGTCATACCGACTTGTATTCCAGCGTATCTTATGTCATTAGCGTAGGTAAGATTACTAATATGTAGGTGATCACCACTAGTGTGAGAGTCATTTGATATAGTAGTTATTATTTTCCAATGTTCTACAACTACATAATTTGTTTCTGATTTAACCTCGTCATACTCCATTATATAATCAGAATACACGTCGTGTGTTATAGTTTCATCAAGACCGTCACCATTGTCTCCACCTTGAGTTGTAAAGTTAGATTGTGTTGTACTTGCATCTGGGTTTTTAACGTCATCACTAACAAGCCAGTAAATCTTATTATTCTTTTCGTCTGCAATAGTACCAACACAACTAGCTGTTGGGCTAAACAAAGCTGTTAAAGCCGTGTTACCCTTTAGCGTTTGCACGGTTCCAACATCAGATCCTTCAGAAGTAGCAACCTCAACATTTAGTGCATCTCTGTACTCTCCATTAGGCACCATTCTTTCATCAAGGTCTTTGTTCATTCGACCTTTGGTAAAATTACGCTTCAACTCTGGCATATACTAGTGTTTTATTTGTTTCGACTTACCTCTTAAAATTTGAGTAATTTCTTCTAATTTAATGTTAGATAATCTTAATTTTGCTTTTCTTGTTTCAGCGAACCTTTCTTTCTTAAATCTTTGTATTATATATTCCTGTACATTTGCTCTTGTAGATAATATAGCATACGCAATATGTTTGTACATAGCTTCCTCTGCAAACTTATGAACTTTCATCTCAGCATCGGTACCAAGGCTATCGCTTATATACTTTAATATCACAGTTTTTCCTGAAATATTAGAGCTAAAATGTATTTTACCTGTAAGTTCATCTATAAAAAACGAACCGTTAACCTGTGCGTACTGAGGATCTAAACCATATCTCTCACCATTAAACGATAAATATGTATCATCATCATAATCATCAGTGTTCTGACTAGTAGCCATAGTGTTGAAATTTGCATTTGTTGTCGATGTGTTATCAACATCTAAGGCGGTTCCATCAAATTGATAGTCGCCATCCGCGTTTTGTTGTACTTGAAGTGGGTTTGAAGTTTTTGCCGCTGGATATATAATGTGCTCTACACCGGAAGAATCACTCCAAGTTAATTTTATATAGTTTACATAGTCTTGAGGTAATACCATTGTTAAAGACGCTGGCACCACAATCTCTTGAGACTTTGTAGATTTGAATGTATCAAAAGATAATTCTTGTAAAGCTCTCATAGCGTGAAAAGCAACGTCTGTTCTTTTTATTTTTGATATTATCTTATCTTCACCAACGTAAGCGATAATAAATTGATTAATAATATGTTCTAAAGATGTGAATTGATATCCTCCAAAATCACTACCAGTATAATATGCTTGTCCTGTCTGTGTTATTAATCCCATTTATTATTGTTTTTGTGCCATTAATAATGATGTTTCTTCGTTTGTTGCTATTTGAACTAAACCTGGCTTGTTTAAAACAACACCAGCTAACTCTAGTACTTTATAAACTAAATTAGTTTCCTCTGAAGCGTGTAACGCATAATCAGTAGATAAAGTTGCATCATATAAAGCTTGTGAATTTACAACCGTGTACCCCCAAACAGCTTGTGCTGGTTTAGAAATAAAGTTACAATTAACAGTTGCTGTTGCGTATGCAGGTGTGGCTGTTGCTGGAAAAAACTGAAGTGTTGTTTCTGTTCTTCTAACATAAACCGGTCTTAATTGTGATGGAGCATACAAAGCTGTTTGCCCCATTAGCTCAGCTTGGTTAGCATCTATTCTTTCTACTTTAATGCTTCTAGTACCGTCATTGTAAAAAACAGTACCTAACTTGTGTAATATTGGCGTGGTTGGTAACGTCATAACAGCTCCATTTACAGCCGCCATATCTACATTTGTGTTTAAAAATGGAGAAAGCTTTTCAGATGTTATATCGAGCATATCACTATACTCAGTGCTATTACCGTGCTCGTCTAGTCTTTTATCTATCTCATAAAAATACTCATCAAAAATAAGTAACTGAGCTTGGTTGGCTAGTAAGTTGTACTCTTGAGGCGTTATATAACCCCTCTGTTCTTTATTGGCTAAAGCCAAAACTCTTTGATATACTGTATCTATACTTACTGGCATAATTTATTTTTAGTTTGTAGTTTACGATCGCCCCGTAGGACGACCGCTCTACAGTTTGATTAATTTAATCTTTTTTCAATATTGGAGTAAATCTCCATTCCTTCGTCAGTTTTAAACCAAGCGGCTAAAGCTGAATAAGGATGTTCTCCATAAGGAATAGTCATTAACTTTCTATCATTAGAAGCCCAAACGAAATTTCTTTGATCAGAAGATAATTTTAATATACCAGCCTCAGTAGCTTTTATACCAAAGTTTCTTAATACAACATTTTCGTCTTTAGCTAATTCTAAGAACAACATAGGGTTTCTCTTAGCAAATATAAGCAAATCTCTTTTAAGTTCCTTAGAACTCATGTTAGATACTTTAGAACCATTCTCCACACGCATTATAGCTTCCGCTAAATCAATATCTATATCTCTAGCTGCTATTAGAGCATCTGCTTCTAACTCTAACCACTGCATTTGATCTTCAGCTTCTTTAATAGGCTTGTATTCAGCGTATAATTTGTCTTTATGTGGGTGATATAAAGATAATAACCTTTGTAACGTTTGCTTGTTTCTTGGCACGTGAAGAGCACCATTTCTAAATATAATGTGAGCTAATCTTTGGTCTCCTTTCATTTCATCCACAAAAGGTGTTTTTTGATTTTCACAATACTTTAGTTCTCTTTCGTAACCTTTTTCCTCATCAAAATGATAAATATCTGCTGATCTTATCATGTAAGACAAAGGTCTTCTTTTTCTTGTTAAATAATAAACTCTATCTTTTATTTCCCAAGTGTCTTTTTTTGGTTTTTCGACTACAGGTTCTTCAAAAAATTCTGTAACCACTTCTTCCATTGTTTCAATTTGAGGTTCTACCTCAACTTTCTCTGTTTTTTTAGCTTTTTTAGCCATAATATAATATAATATAAATTAATAAAAATAAAAGGGACTGGGAAATTAATCCCAGTCTCTTTAAATATAAATGCTTATTTCATTAACATGAAATTGTTAGCACCTTGTGTAACTAAACATCTCTCAGAAAGCATGTGGATTTCCATCGCGTCTAATGCTGATGTTGCAGCACCAACCGAACCAGTAACCCATGATTTCATTCTTCTGTCATCAGTTTGAGAAGCTCTATAACGAACGTGTAAGAAAGGTCTCTTAAGATTCTTTCCTAACATTTGGTCATAAACAGTAGAAGTTCCAGCTGGAACGAATACCCCTCTAATAGCGTCAGATCCAGCAGCAGCATTAATACCACCTCTAGTAGCTCTGTCGTTTAAGTATCTAAAGTCAGACTTGTAGAAGTCATAAGAACCTCTTCTGAAACCAGAGAAACCTAAGTTTAATGCCATGTCTTCAGAGTTATCAAATACTCCGTAAGAAGTACCACCAGCTCCGTAAGAATTCATAGAAGCTAACATGTCATCAATTGCTAACGAAGTAGCTCTGTTTACAAACATCATGTTTTCCTCAATAGCACCTTGCTTATCAAACTCAGCTAAGATAGCATCAAATTCAGCTAAATCAGTAGCAGCGTTAACACCAGTGATACCAGTAGTAACATTACCTCTTTGCTCAATCTCGTAGAATAAACCTTTAGTACCAGCTTGTGATTCTGTAGAGTATCCTAATTCACCATCAACGTTAGTTGAGTTAGAACCTGGGATAGCTTCAAGCATTGTCATCTCCAAGTGATCGTTAAAACGAGCTCTTGTATCAGCTTCAGCTTTTAAGTACCATAAGTAACCAGCTGAACCGTCTTCAGCAGCAACCTCAACCCAACCAATTCTAGAAACATCAGAACCAGAAACAGTATAGTTGTCTTTCATAATGATAGGCTTGTTAGAGAAACTTTTGAAAGTTGGCTCGTTAGCGCCTTTAGTAGTTAAACCATCGTAGTTATCACCTTTCTTGTATTCAGAACCAATAACTAATAAAGTACAAGCGCTAGCAGTTTCAGAGTGTCCAGTTAAAACATCTTCGTCGTAAGCTCTAAGACCAATAGCTGATCCATCAACAGCTACAACCATACATCTAGAAACTTTTCCAGCTGTTGCTATTAATACGATATCGTGATTTCTAACACCGTGAGTTGTAGTCATTGCGTTACCATCAATATCAGTAACAGCAGTAAATTTACCTTTTGCTCCTGATGAATCAACGTTACCATCTAAATCGATAGTACCAATTAATGAAATGTGTAATCTTGATTGTTCAGACCATACAACTTGATCAGCTGTCATCGCCTCTTCAGC
>Ga0206677_10003823_pt1 | contig 12534 bp, 10 predicted proteins | sample M130m12015metaG_FD_155475 | JGI IMG/M metagenome (GOLD analysis project Ga0206677, IMG submission 155475) | Ammonia-oxidizing marine archaeal communities from Monterey Bay, California, United States - M1 30m 12015 | ecosystem: Environmental > Aquatic > Marine > Intertidal zone | place: USA... | reverse complement strand
AGGTATAGCGGTGACGAATTGATTAAACTCAATCAACAGCGACACAATCACGGCAATATCATCTTTGGAAGTGACTTTAGCCTCCAACATATCTTCGATAACTGCCAGTTTATCCATGCCATCGGTTAACAAACGGCTGACCCACTCGGCATCAATAGCCTCATCCTTATCGCTGTTAATATGTGGATCGATCAAAAGATGTGCCGTCAGTTGCGTAATATCGGACAGTAGCTCTTCACTATCATCGAGTAGCCTGTGGCGACTGGCCGGCAATAACGCCAAGCCTTGCTCTACAACTGCCGTCGTGCGTTGCAAGACACTGAGTACTGACTCTGTTGCTCGTACATGGGCGGCCTGCATGGCTGTAATCAACTTCTCTGCCGGGCCTACAACATCTGCAATCGCACTCACATCGGCCATATGTGCACTGCCTTTTAAAGTGTGAAGAGCGCGCTGTAAATCATCGGTAATATAACGAGGATCAACGCAGACTAAGGCGTCGGTAATATAGTTGTAGACAACCTCTAGGTGGACACGCGCCTCTTGCTCAAAGACCTCTAGCAGAGTAATGATTTCTTGATTCAACTCATCAAGCGGTGTATCCGACGCCCGCATTGATGCATCACTTGGTAACGCCGTCAACGTTTGTGCATTATCACTAGATTCAGGTGCCGTCACATCCAGTGGCTGTTGTCTGATCGCCTGCTGATGAGCTTGCCGGTGTGTTGGCTCAGATAAAAATTGGCCGGCGTCTTTGCTATCAAATAAGGTCGATGTCTGCATTGACTCCGAGACTGAGTTGACAGTCTCGGTATTATTTAATTCGCTAACGCGATCAAGCTGGACGGTATCGACACCGAGACTCTCTAACGCGGGATATGAAAAGACAATATCATCGCCACTAAAGACAAAGCCGAGTTGCTGTAAGCTCTCCTCTGCCACGGCAATAACAGCGCTATTATCGAAGCCGTCGAAATCTTTCAGTAAACATTCGATATAGTAGTCGACGCTACTCATCGCATCGGCTAATACATCCAGCTCTTGCCAGTTGTGACAGGCGTCTCTGAGTAATACCTCCGCTGTATAATACTCACAGGCCTTAATAACTGCAGCGATACGCTCAAAACAACCCAGTGTTAACGCGCCGCTTGCCATAGCTAACATCGCTGGTACTTGCTGCAGGTGATGACGATTAAACTCATCGGAGACGAACTCGATAATCGATTCTTTAATTTGTTGGAGCAGGCTAGACACTTCACGCAGGACGATTTCGGTTGCGCGATCGACATAAATTTGCGACTCGCTCTTGTGTAATGAACGGCCATGGCTAAGCGCATATTGAGTGAGGGCGTTTTCTACTGAGATAACACAGGCGGCCATCTGTTGTAATTGGCCGATGTCGCTGTGATTTGAATGAATGTAGTCGGTCAACCGCAAAAGCTGGCTGCGAATAGTCTCCAACGGCTGTTTGAAGCCGAGCAGCAGCATGGTGTCAGCGACACGTTTGAGCATGGTCTGGGCAGGACGCAGCGAGTCAAGCGAGGTGGATTCGCTGCGCACATACAGATCGATAAAATCCTTTACCGCTGCCAACTCTTCTAATAGGGCATCAATAACCGCGGTAATAGCCTCTTGATCTGGCGGTGCAATAAACTCTTCATAGCGAATAGGCAGTGCTTGTTGTAATTGATAATCGTGTTTTAATTGGCCAATAAGCGCTGTGTGAGTGTCTGATTTAGCAATATAAAACAAAAAATGCCGTACCACCTCATCGTCTATTTCACTGTCGAAATAAGCCAGGCCCTGCTTTGCAAGGCCTGTGAGTGCTCGGTCAATTTGTCTTAACAAAGGCTTGAGACCTACGTTTGGCGCAATAGAGCGATGGGTAATACCGTCGATAAAACCCAGCACCACCAGCCATAAAGCTTCATGTTTGCGACCCTGAGACAGCAGCCTTAAACGCTGACAAACGGAAATCACATTGGGCAGGTTTTTACCCAACTGCTTATCTTGCACAATACCTTTAAAGGCCTGTTGAAACATCTGTTTGAGCTTTGTCAAAAGAGTCTTAAACTCATCATCAGATGGAGTATTTACTGGCTTTTCTGACAGTTTCAACAGGCTGAGATCGGGGGTAAAAAATGACATTTCTTGCAGCGCAACTGCGCCCCGAGACAGTCTCATGTCATTAATCGCCGGCAACAGGGCATTGGCGGAATCGTGATGTGAGATCTTTAAGCGCTGTAGATAGGCCGGTAGCTGCAATATGCCGCCCATTAAAGCCACGAGACCATCGCGCTGTTCCGGCAACGAATCCTCCACCAGCGACGTTGCCAACAACTCGAGTTCATTGGCAAACAGTGTTGCCCCTGTAAAGTCGAGCATTTTTAACGAACCGTGTACTTGGTGCAAATAGGTCAAACAAAAACGCAGCTGCGATGTATCTTCGGGGTTTTGTACATAGGCTTCTAGCACTTGTTTAGCCTGTTTTAGCGTCGTCACAATTTCATTGGACACCCACTCTAACGCTACATAATTTTGACTTTTAGCCATCACCACAAAGCTCTTTTATTATTCATCACTGTTTTATATAGCCTTCAACATGATTATTTCTAATACGCTTGAGGCCGTTACGATGCCAGCCCTGACTTTCACTGGGGGCGGTAATCAGTAAACCACCCGGTTTTAATCTCTTGTACAATGCATTAAGAACGGCAATGCGTCTGCTCTGCTTAAAGTAAATCAACATGTTTTGACAGTAAATGACATCCATTAGCATCTCTGGCAGCTGCTCTACCTTGACAATATTAGCTCGACTAAAACACATTCGAGATCGAATTGCCGGGACCACTTGATAGCGTTTGCTAGAAATGGCACGGAAATATCGATACCGCAACGATGCATCAATGGTGTTCAATTGCGCTGCTTTATACTCGGCTAATTTTGCCTGGGTTAGTGCATTATTGCTGATATCAGTCGCCGTGACTGCAAACAGATGGTCACTGGCCGATACTCTGATAACCTCGGCGGCGGTCATGGCTAAACTATAGGCTTCCTCGCCGGTTGCACATCCTACGCTCCACAATTCTAGCGGTGCAGCGGGTGAGCTCTTGAGCCGTTGCGATAAATAATCCTGCAACACAGCATAGGCTGGCGGATCGCGAAAAAAACGTGTTTGCTGAATGGTCAGGCTATTAAGTAATTCCTCCCACTCAACCGTGGCATGGCAATTATCGCCGGCTACCCTGCGATAATAATCATCGTAATTATCGCAGTTAAGCTCTCTCATGCGCCGCAATAATCCCGACTGCAAGATAGATTTATGGTTGCCGAGATAGATAGCGGTGCGTTCTTCCAGTATTTTTTGCCATAGGCAATACTGTTTATCGCTTAATAACGGCGCCGGTTGTAGCCGCCAATTCAACAGCCTAATTCCTTCTCAACACTGGTCTTTTGCTGAGGCAAACCTCGATTACGCCTTTTCGTGGCGTGTTTCATCACGATTTAGCGCTTCTTCAGGCAGTTTAAAACCTGCGACAGATTCTCTGAGATCGGTGGCCATTACCGCTAGGTTACCGATAGATTTCGCCGTCGTCGTGGTACCCGATGAAGTCTGTGAGGTGATTTCCTGAATTACATTCATAGTATTGGAAATGTGACCGGCAGAGGCTGCCTGCTGTCTCGCGGCATTGGAGATATTCTGGATCAATTCGGCCAGGTTACTCGACACGTTCTCGATTTCTTCCAGTGCAACACCGGCATCTTGTGCTAGACGGGCACCGCGAACAACTTCCGACGTGGTTTGTTCCATCGAGATCACCGCTTCATTGGTGTCCGACTGAATCGTTTTTACCAGTGCTTCGATCTGCTTGGTCGCATTCGACGAGCGCTCAGCAAGACGCTGAACTTCATCGGCAACAACGGCGAAACCACGGCCAGCATCACCGGCCATAGAGGCCTGAATAGCAGCGTTCAAAGCCAGAATATTGGTTTGGTCGGCGATATCGTTGATCAACGATACAATGTCACCGATTTCCTGTGACGATTCACCGAGACGCTTAATACGCTTGGCAGTATCTTGAATCTGTTCTCGAATGGTATCCATGCCGTAGATGGTGTTCTGTACCACTTCGGCACCGGAACCGGCAATTTTTACCGATCGGTCGGCCACCAAGGCTGACTCAGAAGCGTTGGCAGAGACCTGATCGATGGTGACGGCCATTTCGTTGATGGCCGCAGAGGCTCCGGCAATCTCTTGCGCTTGGTGCTCAGAAGCCTCTGTCAGATGCAACGCTGTGCCCTGTGTTTCCTCTGCTGCTGAAGAAACTCGCACCGCGGTGTCGTTGATCTGCGAAACCAGTATTCTCAATTGATCGATAGTAAAGTTGATTGAGTCGGCAATAGCGCCGGTAAAATCTTCTGATACCGTGGCTGTTGCGGTTAAGTCGCCGTCGGCCAAGTCGGCCAATTCATCGAGTAAACGCAGGATTGCCACTTGGTTAGCTTCGTTTGTTTCGTTTTCAATCTTAAGCTGGCGCGCTGTATTGCGAGAGTTAAATAAGCCAATAGCCGCTAGCAAGACTAATATGGTAATGGCCAAACCGGCTAGGATTGTACTGTTGATTGTACGCTTACGATCTAGCGTATCGATAGCCGTCACTAGCGACGCAATCGATTGCTGCATGAGCGGTGCGCCATCAACAATTCTATCTGCGGCATTGCGCGCTTTTGTCAGATCTGGAGAAGCTTGAACGATTTCATCAACCGAGCCGGCAACAAAGCCGAAGAGCTCGGTGATTGCTTCCAAGCTAGCTAAGGCTTCTTCATCGCTGACATTGGTGATACGCAACGATTGATTACCGTCAATCATGCCGTTGAGTACGAGGCGGAAAAGGATCGCCTGTTGGCTAAATTGATCGGCGGCGGAAACTGCATCGACACGGCCGCCCAGCATTTTATCGACGTTGCGAGCAATGCGTTCCATCAATAGGCTTTGACTTTGTGCCTTAACAGCCGATTCGGCATCGGCACCGCTATCGAGCATGATCTCAACAACATTTTCGTACTCGGCCTGAACCGCCGGTACAGAATCATTGAGTGCATTGGCAACATCGTGTAACAACAGAATTCGCTCACGGTTATCGATAATGGTATTGGCCGACTGATCCATCAGTGCCCAGCTCTTGTTCAAAGTAGCCAATTCCGGCGCCAGTAATTGTGCATCGTCACTATTGTTAACTAACTCGTTAACCGTCGCATTAAAACGTGCATGCGTGTCCTTGAGTTGATCAAAAGCCTTGGCATCACCTTCGGTCGCCTCACGAGAAAACGTTGTCAACTCTTGCAATAGCACTCGAAGATCACTGGTTGACTTTAAGTATTGAGCGTCGTGTGCAACCTGCTCGTAGAGTTTGAAAGAGACACCGGCAAAGGCCGCTAAGACAATGATTAACAGGGCAACCAGTAGTCTTGAACTACGTTTACCTGCCACTTTTGTTGTATTTGTACTCATGAAACAAAACCCCGCCGCATATCATGACTTATTATTGTATTAGAAATAGAAATTAATTAGCTGCTGCATTTGAGAACTGCCTATCTGCCGCCAAAAGAAATGGGCTAAAAACAGCCCAAGTCTGGCCATTGACTATATAGGAACCCAGTAAGAAGTCGCTATAAATAGCCGCTTCTTGTACGATCTCATCGGTAAAATTATCTACCGAAAAATGTTGCATACCTAACACTTGGTCGACGATTAATCCGCTGTATAACGCTTGCTTTTCAATCACCAAGACACGTCTATCGCGATGCATAGGTGGCTTTTGGTTATGGAAAAAATAAAACAAATCGACCAGCGGTAGCAATCTGCCTCGCACGTTGGCAACACCTTTAACCCAGGGCTGCACTCCCGGAATACGCGTCGCCTTCAACTCGACAAGCATTTCGGCTACCTCAGCTATAGGGGCAACCATCTTCACCCCGCCCAAAGTAAAACCGACGCCACTCCAAGTGAGCTGAATATTTTTTTGCGAAGGCAGTGCAACGCTTGTTTCAACACTGCGCCTGGCTATATCGGTTAGTATCTCAAAAGGTGTCACGACTTTATTCATGCTTAATTCTGCTCGCCGCTTGCACTAAGTTGTCTGGCCCGACAAAACGTCTCTAATAGTCGTCATTAGTAGCTTCTCTTCTAATGGTTTAGTCAAATACCCTTTTGCGCCCTGTCGCTTTCCCCAGACACGATCGGTTTCCTGATCTTTAGTGGTGACGATAACCACGGGTATAGCGCTGGTCGCCTCATTGCGGCTTAGCTGGCGTGTTGCCTGAAAACCATTGATACCGGGCATGACAATATCCATCAAAACGAGATCAGGTAGCTCTGCCTTAGCTTTCGCCACACCCTCTTCGCCGTTTTCAGCTTCGAGAACATCGTAGCCATGTCGACTCAACATCGATTTCATTCGGCTAGCTTCGGTGGGCGAATCGTCTACTATTAGAACCCGAGTCATTATTATTTTTCCCGTTATATTGTAATATTTTTATACAGTCGCTGTGGCAATTTGCCGACGATAACGCATACCCTATGCTGCAGTTTCTTTGCCGACGTGGTTTTCGATGGCGTTCAATAACTCATGCTTACTAAACGGCTTAATCAAATACTGATCCGAGCCCACTATTCGACCTTTGGCTTTGTCAAACAAGCCATCTTTACTGGACAACATAATCACCGGCGTCGATTTGAATTCACTATTGTTCTTGATGAGGGCACAGGTCTGATAGCCATCGAGTCGCGGCATCATTATATCGACAAAAATAATATCAGGACGGGTATCGGCAATCTTAGCCAAAGCATCGAAACCATCGATAGCAGTGACTACCGTACAGCCGACTTTACTGAGGAGTTTTTCAGCAGTGCGGCGGATGGTTTTGCTATCATCAATGACCATAACTTTTAGATCTGCAAAATTAATACTCATATAAGATAATCTCAATCAACTTATTATTTTAATTATTCCAATATCACAGCCTGAGGTATTCGGTGGTTTGTCATCGTAACGACCTTAGGTATTGCAGTCAGTTTTATCACAAATTGTGCCCCCATTCTATATCCACAAGATTAATACGGCTTTATATTCGCGTTATTCACATTTTAATCTGTCGAGCGAGGTTACAACTTGGTCAATATTACCTATCATTCAACCATCTCTTTTTAAGGACTCTAGTCAAGATGACAACACGACTCGCAATAGTGATGGACGACATTAGTAAGATTAATGTCAAAAAAGACAGTACGTTGGCTATGTATGCCGCAGCACAACGAAAAGGCTGGGAACTGTATTATATTCAGCAGCCCGACTTATACCTCGATCAGGGCAAAGCCAAAGCTATCGCTCAGCGCATTACAGACATATCCTACGACGCCGACAACTACTGCCAACTGTCGCAGCACCAGGGCATAGCACTCAGCGACATGGATGTGGTATTGATGCGTAAAGACCCACCGTTTGACAATGAATACATCTATTCAACCTATATTCTAGAAGCGGCCGAGAGAGATAATACCCTCATCGTCAACCGCCCCCAGAGTCTGCGTGATTGTAATGAAAAGATATTTGCCACTGCTTTTCCCCAGTGCTGCCCACCGGTATTAGTCAGCAGCAACAACGCCCTGTTAAAAGCGTTCTATCAGCAATATAAAGATGTTATTTTCAAACCCCTGGACGGCATGGGCGGCACGGCTATTTTCCGCGTCAAAAGCGGCGATCCTAACCTCAGCGTAATCCTTGAAACACTGACCGAGTTCGGCAATCAGTCAATTATGGCTCAGCAGTTTATCCCCGAAATAAGCAACGGTGACAAACGCATACTAATGGTTAACGGCGAACCTATCGATTACGCACTGGCCCGCGTCCCTGCCAAGGGCGAAACAAGGGGTAATTTGGCGGCAGGCGGGCGCGGCGTGCCTCAACCATTAACCGATCGCGATCGTTGGATTTGCCAACAAGTCGGCCCGACGCTAAAACAAAAAGGCTTACTCTTTGTCGGGCTCGACGTTATTGGCGATTATCTCACTGAAATCAACGTCACCAGCCCAACTTGTATACGTGAAATTGACGACGCCTACGACCTCGATATCGCAGGCAGATTGATGGATTGTATCGAGACACTATTGAATAAAAAATAATCACTGGCCAATAATGATTATGCCGACATCGACCACACCTTTTGTACGGACAAACACAGACAGACTGAGCTTTGCCGTTTTTTTGGCCTTGGTCGTGCACGGCATCATTATTCTAGGTATTGATTTTGCCAATACCACTAGTAAGAGCAGCACCTCGACGCTAGAGATCACTCTGGCGATGCACACCAGCGATAGCGCAGCAAAAGATGCCGACTATATTGCCCAAAGCAATCAGCAAGGTTCGGGCACCCTCGATGACACAGCCGAACTGACGTCCCATCACGAAGCCCTGTATAACGATTTGCTGATCAAAGACAGCGGCGAACCTATGATCGCCTCTGTTGCCAGCACGCTGCTAAAAGCCGATAGCGAAATCCTCATCAGCCACGGTTCGAGCCGTTTCAGAGCGCCGCTAACACCAGACAATACGACCAGCGAACAAGCCGCCAACGAACAACACAGTGACTCAACGCTGAACCATGATATTGCCAGCCTCAAAGCCCGACTTGATCAGCGTCAACAGGCCTATGCCAAGCACCCCCGCATTCATCGCATCACGTCTATTTCGGCTAAGTCGAGTGTCGATGCGCTATACCAATATCAATTCCAACAAAAAGTAGAACAGCTCGGCAACGAAAACTATCCAGCGATGGCGCGGGATAATAATATTGAAGGCGAGGTACAACTGGTCGTGGTATTAAAGCCCGATGGCACAATCGCCGATATTATGGTCAGACAATCTTCAGGACAGACCATACTTGATACCGCCGCCATCCGCAGCGTGCGCGCCTCGGCACCGTTTATGCCGTTTCCCACAGAAATGAGGCAATATGCCGATCTTTTGGAAATTATTCGCACCTGGCAGTTCAGTAAAAATACCTTATCATCACGCAGCTAAGCCACTCTCACCAGGACCTTCTATGTCACCACGCAGCTTGATTGCCTTTGATTTCGGCCTTAAACATATTGGCGTCGCCACGGGGCAGAACATCACCAAAACAGCCAGTCCATTGTGCATATTAAAAGCCAAAGAGGGGCAGCCAAACTGGCAGCAAGTCGACGATATTTTACAGCAGTGGCAGCCGGATTTAGTGATCGTCGGCCTACCTTTGAATATGGACGGCAGCGTTTCTGAGATGTCCAAGCGCGCGATGAAGTTCGCCAACCGCGTCCACGGTCGCTTTGGCGTCGCCGTAGAGACCGTAGACGAGCGACTATCGAGCTATGAAGCCAAGGGTGAAGTTATCGAACACCATCAGACAAGAGACTTTGGCAGCAATACCGTTGACGCTATTGCCGCACAATTAATTCTTCAGAGCTGGTTTAACCAACAGAATTAAAAACCGCGGTGTGTTTTTTCATCCTCTAAGCTCAAGTTAGCTGACATCTTATCGAGCATAGCGCTATCGTGTTGGTCGCCCTCTTCGCTATCGAGCTTGATCATTAAGCGCAGGTCGTTGCTCGAATCGGCGTAACATAAGGCATCTTTATAGCTGATTTCGCCCTGCTTATACAGCTCAAACAGCGCCTGATCGAAGGTTTGCATGTCGTGTTCGGTGGAGCGAGACATCAACTCTTTGATCTCATGTACACTGCCTTTGCGAATTAAATCCGCCATCAACGGCGTATTGATCAGCACCTCGACACAGGCTCGTCGCCCCTTGCCGCCCGCTGTGGGGATCAGCTGTTGTGCCACGATGCCTCGAAGGTTAAGCGATAAATCCATCCACAACTGATGGTGCATATCGGCGGGAAAAAAGTGCAGTATGCGATCCAAGGCTTGATTGGCATTACTAGCGTGTAGCGTACAGAGACACAAGTGACCGGTCTCGGCAAAGGTAATGGCGTGCTCCATGGTTTCCCGCGAACGCACCTCACCGATCATGATAACGTCGGGGGCCTGTCGCAGCATGTTCTTCAGTGCTACCTCGAAGGATTCAGTATCGATACCGACCTCGCGCTGGGTGACAATACAACCTCTGTGCTGATGTATAAATTCGATCGGATCTTCCACCGAAATAATATGGCCTTTAGAATGCTGATTGCGGTGACCAATCATCGCCGCTAGAGAAGTCGACTTACCGGCGCCGGTGGCACCGACAAAAACCACTAAACCACGTTTAGTCATGGCAAGGTCTTTAATAATGTCCGGCAGGCCGAGGGCTTCTACCTGTGGAATATAGGTCTCGATGCGTCGCACGACCATACCGACCAAGTTGCGCTGATAAAACGCACTGACGCGAAAACGCCCGATACCGCCGGCCGAGATAGCGAAGTTACACTCTCTATGCTGGACAAACTCATCGCGCTGAACCTCGCTCATTATACCCAACACTGTTTCTCTGGCTTGTTCAGCACTCAGCGCCTTGCTCGTTACCGGCATCACTCTACCGTGTATCTTGATCGATGGCGGCACACCGGCGGTGATAAACAGATCAGAGGCCGCCTTGTCCACCATCAACTTTAATAGCTTATCTATATCCACGAATCACTCTCACTGGCAACCATACTACTCGCCCCTCTATTGACTTAGAAGTTCTCCACCACTTTGGCTTTTTCACGGGCGACCTGGCGGGTTATTTGATTTTTTTTCACTAGATGTTGCAGACATTGATCCATGGTTTGCATACCGACTTTTGCCCCGGTTTGAATCGCCGAATACATCTGTGCGACCTTACCTTCACGAATCAAGTTACGCACCGCCGGCGTGCCGATCATGATTTCATGGGCAGCTACACGACCGCCGTTGTTTTTCTTTAATAGCGTTTGAGAGATAACAGCCTGCAATGATTCTGACAACATTGAGCGCACCATTTCTTTCTCTTCTGCGGGGAATACGTCGACGACACGGTCAATAGTCTTAGCGGCACTGGTGGTATGCAGAGTACCGAAGACCAGGTGGCCGGTTTCGGCAGCGGTTAACGCCAGGCGTATTGTTTCTAAATCTCGCAATTCACCGACCAAGATAATATCCGGGTCTTCACGCAGTGCCGAGCGGAGGGCTTGCTCAAAGCCGTGGGTATCACGGTGAACTTCGCGCTGGTTGACGAGACATTTTTTCGATTCGTGAACGAATTCTATCGGGTCTTCGATGGTCAATATGTGATCGTATCGATGGTCGTTAATATAATCGATCATCGCCGCCAGCGTCGTCGACTTACCCGAACCGGTGGGACCGGTCACTAATACCAAGCCACGGGGCACTTGCGATATCTGCTGAAAAACCTTGCCCATTCCGAGATCTTCCATGGTTAATACCTTGGACGGGATAGTACGGAATACGCCGCCGGCACCGCGGTTGTGGTTAAAGGCGTTGACCCGGAAACGCGCCACACCTGGCACTTCAAAAGAGAAGTCGGTCTCTAAAAATTCTTCAAAATCTTTGCGCTGTTTATCGTTCATAATTTCATAGATTAAACGATGAACTTCTTTATGATCCATAGCCGGCACGTTGATTCTACGCACATCGCCATCGACTCGAATCATCGGCGGCAAACCCGCCGACAAGTGTAAATCAGACGCGCCCTGCTTGGCGCTAAAGGCCAGTAATTCAGTTATATCCATCAGTGTTAAACCATTATTTTATTTATCAGATACTAGCAAAGCATTGGATAAGCACGGGCCAGAGTGCGCTATAATGCAGTATTGTATGACGAGAGCTTTAGGCACCATGAACAAGATAGCAAACAATCTTCAGAGCGTATATCGACGTATCGACACGGCCTGCAAAATAGCCGGTCGCAAGCGTGATGAAGTTCAACTTTTGGCCGTGTCTAAAACGCGCAGCAGTGACGACGTGCTGCAAGCCTATGAATTCGGCTGTCGAGCCTTTGGTGAAAACTATCTTCAAGATGCCCTCGACAAGATTAGCGCTATCCAACAACCGGATATACGCTGGCACTTTATCGGCCATCTACAGTCCAATAAAACCAAAAGCGTGGCCCAACACTTTCACTGGCTACACACTGTCGATCGGTTCAAAATCGCCCAGCGACTCGACAGCCAGCGCCCGCCGCATATGCCGCCGCTCAATGTTTGCCTACAGGTCAATATCAGTGGTGAGGCCTCTAAAGCCGGCATCCGCGGCGACGAATTACTGCCTTTAGCCGAGCAAGTCAACGCCCTCGAACATATTACTCTTCGCGGGCTGATGGTGATTCCCGCGGCTTGCGATAACCCTGTCGAACAGCGTCAGGCATTCGCCCGTAGCGCAGCACTTTTCGATACACTCAAACAGCACTATCCAACAGTCGATACGCTGTCTATGGGCATGAGTGCCGACCTCGACAGCGCCATCTTAGAGGGCTCGACGATGGTGCGCATCGGCACCGATATTTTTGGCCCACGTAATA
>Ga0206677_10003816_pt1 | contig 12544 bp, 5 predicted proteins | sample M130m12015metaG_FD_155475 | JGI IMG/M metagenome (GOLD analysis project Ga0206677, IMG submission 155475) | Ammonia-oxidizing marine archaeal communities from Monterey Bay, California, United States - M1 30m 12015 | ecosystem: Environmental > Aquatic > Marine > Intertidal zone | place: USA... | reverse complement strand
AATCACATGACAACATCGATCTTCTCTTACCGACAAAATGTGTTGATTTTGAAGCTCATTTTAGGCTCAATTTTTGGCGTCTCCACGGGTGGATTCGCCCAAACAGGAGCCAATGGAGGACCGATGTTTCAGAAGGGTTTTCCGGTGCCACAAGCCCGGGCTACTGGGGAAGGCCAAATCCGCGCAGAAGCGTGCGCACCGGCCACTGCTCTGCGTGATCTAGAATGGAACAATGTTCGTGCACTCATCGAAAATGCTGGAGCCCTTTGGTACAATCGTGCAATTGACAAAGGGGCTTTTGTAGTTCCGAAGGAGGAAGGGGTGTCCGTGGTCTATGGCGGCGCTTTGTGGCTTGGCGGAATCAGTCCGGATCAGCAACTAAAGCTTGCCGCAGTGCGGTACCGAAATACGGGAAACGATTTCTGGCCGGGGCCGTTGACCAACTCGGGCGCCGCTGAGGTGGGACCAGCGGTTTGTGAGGAATATGACAAGTTTGCTATCTCACAGCGTGCGGATGCGATGCGCCACCGTCAATATTTTGATTGTGCGGGTGATCCGGATTGTGACATGGACGAACAATTTCCGCAAGGCTACAGCATTCCATCTTATTTCTTCGAATACCCGGCACATGGAAATGTCAGCCTCAATCAAGACTTCTATTTGGCGCCATTTTATGATTACGATGGAAATGGGTTTTACGATCCTTCAGCTGGAGATTATCCTTGGTATGATTTCCTTCAAGAAATTGATTGCGCAGAGCGCCGACGAGAGGATGCTGTTCCGTTGTACGGAGATCAGACCTACTACTGGATCTTCAACGATAAAGGCAACATTCACTCAGAGTCTCAAGGCGAACCCATTGGAATGGAGATCCGAGCGCAAGCGTTCGCTTTCTCGACCAACGATGAGGTCAATAACATGCAGTTTTACAACTACTTGCTGATCAATCAAGGTACGCAGACACTCACGGAGACGTATTTTGCCCAATGGGTCGATTGTGATCTGGGAGGACACGTGGACGATTATGTGGGTGTGGACGTGAACCGAGGCTTGGGATATGCATACAATGGTGATGCTTTTGATGAAGCGACGAGCTATTCGATTGGCTACGGCGAAAATCCGCCTGCGATGGGCGTTGACTTCTTTGAAGGACCATACCAAGACACGGATTCGATTGACAATCCATTGACCGCGAATTTCAGCGATGCCATTGACTCGTTGGGTATTCCATACCAAGGCATCGGCATCGGTTATGGCGACGGCATCATTGACAATGAGCGCTACGGAATGCGTAAGTTCATTTACTACAACTGGAATTTTGGAATCAATGGCCAACCAACCCTAGCTGCTCAGTACTACAATTACATGCGTGGTTTTTGGAAAAATGGTCAGCGCATGGCCTATGGTGGTGATGGTCTGACCGCGGCAACAGGAGCGGATTTGGAAATCCCTGCGGATTATATGTTTCCTGATGATACGGATCCCTACTCTTGGGGAACGGTTGGCGTCGAAGTGGAACCTTGGACGGAGGTGGGCGCGGGAAATCCACCAGGAGACCGCTTATTCCTTCAATCCGCGGGTCCTTTCACCCTCGAGCCGGGCGATTACAACAACATCACTGTAGGCATGGTGTGGGCAAGAGCGACGGGGGGCGAACCTTTTGAGAGTGTGGAATTGTTGCGCTTGGCCGATGATAAAGCCCAAAGTCTATTTGACAATTGCTTCGAGATCGTTTCTGGACCAGATGCACCTGAGGTGAGCATTCAGGAGTTGGAGAATGAGCTCATCCTCTATTTGACCAACGACAATCCGTTGTCGAATAATTTCGAAGAACAATACAGCGCGAACGATCCCTCAATTCCGTCGGAACTTGAAGATGGAACGGTTTTGAGCGAAGAGCAACGCAGCTATTTATTCGAGGGCTACCTCGTTTATCAATTGCGTGATAACGCCGTGAGCGCTTCGGAACTCGGTGACATTGACGCCGCAAGACTCATCGCTCAATGCGATGTCCAAAATGGAGTGACACAAGTGATCAATTATACGTTTGATCCGCTCATGGAGTTATCTGTTCCAACTTTAGAAGCAGACGGTCAAGACGAGGGCATCTTCCACAGTTTGCGTGTGACGACGGATGCATTCGCACAAGGCGACAACCGCATGGTGAACTTCAAGACTTATTACTTCATGGTCTTGGCATACGGATATAACAATTACCGTCCGTTTGACGCTATTTTGGGCACCGGCCAAGACGTTCAGTTCAAAGCTTCACGTAAGGCCGCTGTAGGTTCGATCCGCTCGTATGCGGGCGTTCCTCACAACCCTGCTCCTGAGTCTGGGGGTACGGTTCAGAATTCGGATTACGGTTCTGGTGTGGTGATCACTCGGCTAGAAGGAAAAGGAAACGGCCGCAGCGACTTGGAAATCACGGCTGCTTCAGAGCAGGCGATTTTAGAGAACACGATCGCTTCTTCGGTAACCTACACGGCTGGCCACGGTCCTGTGGACATCCGCGTGGTGGATCCGATCCGCGTCCCTGATGCTGAGTTTGAGCTCCGTGTCGCAGGCGACGATGCCGACCTTGAGGATGCGGTAGACGCTTATTGGACGCTCACCAACAAGACCATGCTCGAGGATGATGATCCTGACAACGACTACAAAGCCGTTTACGAATCTTCAACTTCGATTGCAGTGCTCAACGAAGAGTTGCTCCTCGATTGGGGCCTCTCGGTGACGTTGCACCAGTATGACTATCCTCAGGATGGCAAGTTCACCGAGCCGGTGCATGCTTCCATCACCTTTGATGATTCTTCAAAGCCGTGGTTTGTCGGCATTCCTGACCAAGAAGGTTTCAGCCTCTTGAACTGGATCCGTGCTGGAAACCAAGAGGGTGACGATGAAGTGCCTTCGGAGGTCATCTTCAATGACTTGAAGACGGGCAATCCATTGGATGAAGACGAAGTCTACGAGGGCATCCTCGGCGGCACCTGGTCTCCTTACTGCCTTGTGAGCTACACGGGCGACGTGGAGCTTCCAACGGGCGAAGTGGTCAGTGCTCCCAACATTGCACCAACGGTCGACGGTCTGGAGGGCGATCTCTCGCCATTCTCTGGCATCAATGGTTTGAACAACGTTGATGTGGTCTTGACCAGCAACAAGAGCTTGTGGACGCGTGTTCCTGTCCTTGAAATGCAGTCGGTCTATGAATTGGCTCAGGACGAAGATGGTGACGATGGCAGTTCAACTCGTCCGGAGAAGCTGACCTTGCGTCACCACCCTTCGGTGGACAAGAACGGCCGTTACTTCGGTGAGTCAGGCTATGAAGGTCCCAGCAATCAGCCGATGGGCATGGGCTGGTTCCCGGGATATGCCATTGACGTGGGCACCGGCGAACGCCTCAACATGGCTTTCGGTGAAGACTCATGGCTCGGAGCCGACAACGGTGACGACATGCTGTGGAATCCTTCCCCGAACATCTACGGCGGTGTCGGCGGGGGCGGCGGCGGATTTGGCGGCGGCAATGTCTCCATTGAAATTGTTGGCGGCACTGTTTATGCAGGTGGCCAGCACTGGATCTATGTCTTCAAGAACTCACAATACGAGGAAGGAACGGAGAACCGTATGCCTGCATACGACGAAGGTGCGTACCTCTACGAGAACCTCGAAGTGAGCGGATCGACCACCAACGTGCGCCGTGTATTCCGCGCTTGCACGTGGGTCGGCTCATCGTTGCTCAACGAAGGCTTTGAGATGCTTTCCGTCGAAGACGGACTCATCCCGAACGATGCGCGCATCCGTTTGCGTGTCGCCAAGGCTTACGAAAAGTACAGCCCGACCAACATCGATCCGGAAGACAATTACGACGGAGCCGACAACTTCTGGAACCCGCTCTACACCTTCTCTACGAAGGACGTGGCAGCTGTTCCGATGCAAGACACCGTCTTGACGTCTGTCCTTGATGAGATCAATGTCGTGCCGAACCCGTATTACGCCTTCAGCCAATACGAAACGAGCAAGCTTGACAACCGCATCAAAATCACCAACCTGCCGGAAGTGTGCACCATTCGCATCTACAACCTGCAAGGAACCCTCGTGCGGCAGTTCTCCAAAGCAGACCCGCTCACTTCGGTGGACTGGGACCTCAAGAACGAACGAAACGTCCCCATCGCTGGTGGCGTCTACATCATCCATGTCGATGTGCCAAACGTCGGCGACAAAACACTCAAATGGTTCGGCATCATGCGCCCAACCGATTTGGACAACTTCTGATTTGATTCCGACTGAGGTAAGATGATAACAGTTTGAAGTGAGTATAAATTAATTGAGGCGAACGCAGTTGGGTATTGGTTGTGTGAACTTGTGCCTGAAAAACTGTTATCGATATATGAATGCAATATTGAAAGGTGCTGTACGCTTGGCACTTGGAGTCGGCGTTTTGGCTGTCGGCGTTGGGATGATGAACGGCCTGATTTCCATGAAAGAGGAAATGCCTGTTTCGGACAAACCTGCTGCGCCTCGTGCGGTACGTAGTTCGGTGATTGAGATTGAATCGATTCAGCCCGAAACTCCCGTGGAAGGCCGTGTTGAAGCGATGTACAAAATGGACATTATGTCCGAGGTGACGGGTAACCTTTTGATGGGCTCCAAAGAATTTCGTGAGGGAATGGCTTTCGGAGCAGGCGAGGTTATTCTCGCAATGGATGACACCGAAGCTCGCCTTGCTTTAATTGCCCAGCGCAGTCAGTTCTTGCAATTGCTATCCAGTCATTTGGCGGATCTTCAAATGGACTTTGACGGCAGGAGTGAGGTTTGGGCGGGTTATGCGAAATCCATAAACGTGGAGGAGACACTGCCGACTTTACCAGAGGCAGCCTCTGATCGTGAGCGCCTTTTTCTATCGAATCGTGGCCTTGTATCCAGTTATCACAGCATTCGCTCAGCCGAAGAAAAGTGCAGTAAGTTCCAAGTGCGTGCCCCTTTTGACGGCATTGTGGTTCAGGCCAACGTTCGGCCAGGGGCTTTGGTTCGAGCCGGTCAAATGGCAGGTAAGTTGGTCGGAGAGGGTAATTATGAAGTGAAGACAGCTGTGCACGCGCGGTATTTGTCGACCATTCAACGACGAGATTCGGTTCGGTTTTATGATGAAGCAGGCACAACAATTGCAACCGGAACGGTCCATCGCATTGCGGGTAATGTTGATCCAGCGACTCAATCTGCAAGTGTTTTCTGCCGGATAACACCAGCCCGTAAGGGTGTCAATGCTTTACGCGATGGACGCTTTCTCACGGGAACGATTGAGAGTGCGCCGTTGGAGAACACCTTTCAACTGCCCTTGGCTTGGATGCACGACGAGAATCATATTTTCGAGGTGTCGGAGGGGAATCTGAAGGAACGAGAAATCGAAGTGCTATTTCGATCGCGTTCGCACGCGATTGCGAGGGGCTTGGAACCGGGGACTGTGGTTCTGAGTGAATCCCTGACAAATGCTTTCGAAGGCATGATCGTTCGGACCAAAACCAATGAACTCGAGGATTGATGCGCGGTCTCATTCGATACTTTGTTCGGTACAATTTGACCGGCGACCTCCTCATGCTGGCTATCTTGGCATCAGGTTATGTAGGCCTCACCAATCTGAGCTCGAATTTTTTTCCAGTCACGGAGTCCAAGAAAATTCAGGTGCAAGTGGTTTACCCTGGCGCTTCTGCGGCTGAAATTGAAGAAGGAATTGTTGCAAAAATTGAGGAAAACCTTAAAGGTATTTCAGGACTCGATCAGGTCAAATCGGTGTGCAGCGAGAACGCCGGGACCATTTCCATCGAGACGGTTTCTCCAGAACTTACGGACGAGGCGCTTCAGAACGTCAAGAATGCGGTTGATCGCATTGCGAGTTTTCCGGTTGGAATGGAGCCACCTATTGTGTACAAACAGGATGCAATTGGTGTGGCCATTTCATTTGCAGTAATAGGGGTAGAAGACTTGCGTGTTCTCAAGTCAGAGGCTCGCCGTATTGAGACGGAGTTGCGCAGTGCCCGCGTTATTTCTCAAGTGCAGCTCAGTGGTTTTCCGGATGAAGAGATTGAAATCAGTTTGCGTCAAGCGAAACTCAACGAATTGAATGTGAGTGTCGCGGAAATCGCAACGGCAGTGCGTAATGCCAACTTGGAGGCGACGGGAGGTCGATTGAAATTGATGAATGAAGAGATGATCATTCGTGGTCGATTCCGTCAATATGACGTCGAATCCATGCGTGATATCATCATTCGTGCGAACCGTGATGGACGCGTCGTCCGCCTGGGCGACATCGCAAAAGTTGAGCAACGCTGGGCAGAAAACGATCCCTCACGCAACTGGTTCAATGGTGAACCGGCGGCGGTCATTACGGTCAATAATTTGACCACGGAGTCCATTCTGGACATCACAGCCTATGTCCGGGAGTACATCAAGCAGTACAACGAACAAAACAGCGCCACCCGCATTGAGGTCATTCGAGATTCCAGCACAGTGCTCAATCAAAGGATTGACTTGTTGGTGAACAATGGCATCATTGGATTTTTCTTGGTCATTCTGTTCTTGGCCCTATTCCTCAACATTCGCCTGGCGTTTTGGGTGGCCTTGGCGATTCCTGTTTCGTTCATGGGCATGTTTCTGTTTGCTGGTGCAATGGGCGTGACCATCAATGTGATTTCGTTGTTTGGAATGATTTTGGTGATCGGCATTCTGGTGGATGATGGCATCGTCATTGCGGAAAACATCTACCAGCATTATGAACGCGGGGAATCTAGGATGGAAGCAACCATCAACGGTACATTGGAGGTTTTGCCCGCTGTTTTTGCAGCCATTGTAACCACGGCGGTGGCCTTTTCTTCATTTTTCTACATCGAAGGTCAATTGGGTGATTTTTTCGGTGACATGGCGACGGTCATCATCTTGACGTTGGTTTTCTCCTTGGTAGAAGGTGCGTTGATCTTGCCGGCGCACATCGGTCACTCCAAAGCCCTTCGACGTGATTTTAAACCCAATCGCGTGGAACGGATCATGCGGAGCATCATGAATGGGATGCGGGATTCCATTTACGCGCCGGTTCTACGATTCAGTCTAAAACAGCCTTGGATTATGTTTTGCATCATCGTTGCTGTATTTCTGATTTCAGTCCCCGGCTTGATTGGAAGTGGTCTCGTGAAAACCACATTTTTCCCCTTCATAGAAGGTGATAATCTCACCATTAGCTTAACGATGCAGGCGGGAACACGCGATCAAATTACGCGTTCGGAATTGGACCGCATCGAGGCCATTGTGTGGGAGGTGAATGAAGAGCTTTCGGTGCAACGTGAAGACAGTTTGCAACTGATTCAGGCGGTCGATAAGCGCATTGGCCCTACCATGCATAATGGACTCCTGAATGTTCAGCTTCTGGATGGCGAGCGGCGCAACATGCAATCCACCGACATTTCGAGCATGATTCGCGAGCGAGTGGGCACGGTCTTGGGAGCAGAAAATTTAAGTTTTGCCGCATTCTCTCCGTTTGGACGTCCCGTATCCGTTTCGTTATTGGGAAACAACCTTGCTGAGTTGGAAGCTGCTACGCAGGAACTCAAATCTGCCATGTTGCAACGAGAGGACCTCAAGGATGTCATTGACAACAATCTCAAAGGCATGCAGGAGGTGTCGTTGCGTCTCAAGCCACGTGCCTTTCAGCTTGGTTTTACCCACCAGTCTGTGATGGCACAGGTTCGGCAAAGTTTCTTTGGTGCAGAAGCACAGCGCCTTCAGAAAGGCCGCGACGAGGTGAGGGTGTGGGTGCGTCTGGATGAACGGGATCGGCAATCAATGGGAGATCTCCAGTCGTTTCGCGTCCAAGACATCACAGGAGCACAGATTCCGCTGACCGAGATTGCGGACTTAGAGCTTGGCCGTGACATCAGTGCGATCAACCGACTCTATGGTCAGCGCGAAGTGCAAGTCTCTGCGGATTTGGCAGGGCCGGAGGTGAGTGCTTCTGATGCAAATGCTGCCATTAAAGCTGAGGTATTGCCGCCGATCTTGCTTCGATATCCCAGCATCACTCCGAGCTATGAAGGTCAGAACCGCGAAGTCATTAAATCACAGGAAAGCATCCAACGGGTCATGCCTTTGATTTTTGCGCTCATGCTGTTCATCATCATATTGGCTTTTCGGTCTCCGCTGCAAGGACTTGCTGTGTTTGGTTTGATTCCATTTGGATTCATCGGGGTGAGTTTGGGTCACTGGATTTTGGGGGCACAAATCAGTTTGTTCTCCATCTTGGGCATGATCGCCCTCATTGGAATTTTAGTCAATGATGCGTTGGTATTCGTGGCAGCTTACAATGTGAATTTGAAACAGGGAATGGAGGTAAAAGCAGCGATTTGGGAAGCTGGAATGAGTCGTTTCCGACCGATTATTTTGACTTCAATCACCACTGTTGCCGGTTTGGCTCCGTTGATGCTCAACAAAAGTTTTCAAGCTCAGTTTTTGATCCCAATGGCCATTGCAGTTGCTTTCGGCTTGTTATTCGTCACGGTCATCATCTTGGTTTTACTCCCCATTTATTTGCAGTGGATCAATCCGCTTCACCGCAGCTGGGTTTGGATCAAACGCGGTGATTGGCCTTCTGTGGAGGCAGGTGAGCCGGCCAACCGGGAAGAACAATCTTTTGAAGAATGAGAATGATTATGCTAAATCCTCTGGTTCCGGTGCGGAGCATCACGCTCGTGCTCCTTTTTATTGCCCTTTCAAGCCAGGGATCAGTCTTATTTGCCCAAGAAACGTTGCGCTTGGAAGACGCGGTTGCACGTTCGCTACAAAACAATCTGGGCATCCGACTGGCCCGTCAGCAGGCCGAAATTTCCGCAATCGGAAATGCTTGGGGAGCTGCCGGGGCGCTCCCACAAATCGGTTTATCGGCAACGGGCTCGAATGCTGTCAGCGATCAGTCGCAGAACCCCACTTCGTTCATCCAGGAAAAGCTGGAGAGTGAATCGATCAATATTGGTGGTCAGTTGAATTGGGTATTGTTTGATGGTTTTGGAATGTTTGCCAACAAGCGCGCTTTGGAGCGATTGCAGGAACAGGCAGAAGGCCAAGCGGCAATTGTGATTGAACAGACGGCTTCAGCGATCATGCAAGCGTATAACAATGTTCTGGTGCAGCTTGCTTTGCGCGATGTATTGTCGGCAGCTATGGGGGTTTCTCGGGCCCGCCTTGATTGGATGGAAGCGCGTCAAGCAACAGGAGCCTCATCGACCTTTGATCGATTGCAATTTGACAATGCGCTGTTGACTGATAGTTTGGCCTGGTTGCAGCAAAGTGCCAACATCAAACAGGCGACGATGGCATTGAATCGTTTGATGGGAGAGACGGTTGAAAGTCAATGGAAGTTTGCTTCGACCTTGAATGCACCGAAATCTCGAAACGATTTTGGAGAGCTGCGTTCTCGCGTTTTATCCAATGCGACGGTCATTCAAAATGCTTTGGTCGCTCAGGAACTCGCCGAGGCTGGCGTGCAGCAGGCGCGAGCGCGGTTGAGTCCAAACGTATCCCTCACGGCAAGTCAAAATGAGCAAAGCAGTCGGTTCGAGGCTGGAGATTTGTCTGGAGATGGAGTGACCAAAAACGTATCGGCCAACCTGGCGGTCAATTTTAATTTATTCAACGGTGGTGCAACACGCAGGGCCATTCAACAGGCGAAGATGCAAGTGGCCATGGCTGAAATGCAAGCCGAAGACCAACGAAGGGAAGTGGATCGATTGCTTCAAGATGCCTGGTCACGTTGGAGCTCTGCAGAGCAGACCCATTTGATTTCAATACAACTCACTGAAAACAGTAGAAGGTCGCTTGAAATTGCGCAAGAGAGGCTGACCTCCGGTGCCATCAATTCATTGGATTTTCGCAAAATCCAAATGCAGGTGCTCAACTTGCAGCAGCAGCAGCTTCAGGCGCTCAATGCATGGCAATCAGCGGATATTGAATTGCAGCGACTCAGCGGAGATTGGTCAATTGAAGCACAGCTTCCGTAAGTTTGATACACAGCATGGAGCGCAATCCCAAAATCCTCATCATTACTTATTACTGGCCACCAGCCGGAGGTATTGCGGTGAAGAGATGGTTATCGCTTGCCAATGAGTTTGCTCAGGCGAGAGCAGAGGTTCATGTGCTGACATTGGAACCAAATTCTGCTGAGTACAGCAGCATTGATGAGGACTTGCTTTCCACTGTGGATGAACGGATTCATATTCACAGAGTGAGAGCGTGGAACCCATTTCGCCTCACCAAGCGATTCTTTCAGAAGCACATACCTCCACAAGGTTTTTCGTCGAACAACGGAGGAGACGAAGCAATCAATCTCCTCACGAGGCTGCGCAGTCACCTTTTCATTCCAGATCCGCGCAAGACTTGGAATGCTCGGGCGATTAAGAAGGCTGTAGAAATCATCGATGCACATGCCATTGAGGCGATGATCACGACAAGCCCTCCACATTCTGTTCAATTAATTGGAAGGAAGGTTGCAAAAAAGAGGCCGATTCGGTGGATTGCAGACTTTCGCGACCCTTGGACAGATATTTTTTACTACGATCAATTGGGGCATTCCGTTTTATCCAATGCGATTGATGAAAGCTTGGAGTTAAAGGTATTGTCTGACGCGGATGTGATCACCACAGTAAGTTGGGGTTTCAAGGATCTTTTTGCGCGAAAAGTGCCAAGAAGAGATCCCAATGACATTTGTGTCATTCCGAATGGAATTGATCGCGCCTTATCCGCCTGGAAAAGTGAGAAAGTGGGTGAAGTATTTCGGATGGTGTACACAGGTATGCTCACAGATTTATACGAAATCGAACCTTTTCTGCAGGCGATAAAGGTCTACAATTCGAGGATGGAGATGCCTCAAATTGAATTCGATTTTTTCGGCTCAGTATCGAAGGCTTATAAAAGCAGGCTCGAAGAGAAATTTGAATTTATCCAATTTCATGGCAACCGTCCGATGCAGGAAATCCCTCAAATACAAGACTCAGCAGATGGGTTGTTCTTGGTTGGACCAAAAGACTATAACGCGGGTCACATACCGGGCAAGTTGTTCGAATACCTCGGGGCTGCGCGACCGATTTTCTATTTGGGAGATTTTGCGTCTGATGTGAGTCGCATCCTAAACGAAACCAGGACAGGAACCTTGTTTGACCGTAACCGCAGCGATGACCATCTCGCTGTCCTTCACGAACAGATGAATAAGGCACAGCAAAGGAAGGAAGGACTTGAACGAGAGGATTTGCTCACGGATTATTTGCGTTCAAATCAAGCTCGGGCTTTTCTCGAGATTGTCCGCGGTGCTGCACAGAAGTGATCTCACTCGTACTGATTGAACACTTCGTGTCCTCCGTCTTTCAGGAGTTTATCGCGTTTGAACAATGCAATGTCACTCTTCACCATTTCGCTGCAGAGTGCTTCAAGGGTGTAGGTGGGTTCCCAGTCCAAAACACGTTTCGCTTTCGAAGCATCCCCCACCAATAATTCCACCTCAGCGGGACGGAAATACCGGGGGTCGACACTGACCAAAACGTCGCCGGTTTCGGCGCAGATGCCCTGCTCGTTGACGCCTTTTCCCTGCCATTTCAGTTTCCTGCCCACCTCCGCAAAGGACATGTTTACGAATTCACGGATCGTGACTGTGCGGCCGGTAGCCAGTACGTAATCATCAGGATTGTCTTGTTGGAGCATGCGCCACATGCCCTCAACGTAATCCTTGGCATGTCCCCAATCGCGCTGAGCATCGAGGTTGCCCAAATACATCTGATCCAAAAGTCCCAGGTGGATTTGCGCCACTGCTCGGGTGATTTTTCGCGTGACAAATGTTTCACCGCGCAAGGGGCTTTCGTGGTTGAAGAGAATGCCGTTGGAAGCGTGCATTCCGTATGACTCACGGTAGTTTTTCACAATCCAAAAGCCGTAGAGTTTCGCCACGCCGTAGGGGCTTCGTGGGTAGAATGGTGTGGTTTCGCTTTGGGGTGTTTCCTGCACCAATCCGTACAATTCTGAGGTAGAGGCCTGGTAAAAACGGCATTCCTTTTCGAGGTTCAGGATGCGGATGGCTTCCAAGATGCGCAGCGTCCCAATTCCATCGGCATTTGCCGTGTATTCCGGAGTGTCAAAGCTGACCTTAACATGGCTCATTGCCGCGAGGTTATAGATCTCGTCGGGTTTTACTTCTTGGATGATTCGAATGAGATTCGTAGAATCCGTGAGATCCCCGTAGTGCAATCTGAGGCGAAGGTTTTTTTCGTGGGGATCTTGATACAGGTGATCGATTCGATCGGTATTTAAAAGCGACGAACGGCGCTTGACGCCATGCACTTCGTATCCCTTGTCTAACAAAAGTTCGGTCAAATACGCCCCGTCTTGCCCTGTAATTCCCGTGACCAGTGCCTTTTTCATGTTACTATTTTATCAGAATTTAAAAATAAGACCTTTCTATGAGTCCAAAAAGCTCAACCCACTTCTTGGTTTTTGACCAATTCGTGGTACGCTCCTTGTTGAG
>Ga0206677_10003815_pt1 | contig 12544 bp, 8 predicted proteins | sample M130m12015metaG_FD_155475 | JGI IMG/M metagenome (GOLD analysis project Ga0206677, IMG submission 155475) | Ammonia-oxidizing marine archaeal communities from Monterey Bay, California, United States - M1 30m 12015 | ecosystem: Environmental > Aquatic > Marine > Intertidal zone | place: USA... | reverse complement strand
GGGCAGGGGTGATGTCCTGCGGTTGACCGAAAAAGAGGGTGAGAAGGTCATCAACACCTCGGAATTCAACTTGGACCAACAAACGGGCGCTGTACAAGCCATGGAAATGATTGTCAGCCTCGTTGGTCGAATGGGTGCAACACCAGCCAATTGGTGGGATACAGCGGACCTCAAGACGTGATCAAGCGAACACCGCGGTGAACTGTTGGACACACTCTGCAGTATGGCCGACCAAATAGCATCTCCATTTCACAGAGATATCAGAATTTTTTTTGGAGCTCATTATGACGTACGGTCGTCAATTTTTTCGCGATCACACCAATCGGTAATACTTTGTCTCGGAGCTTGCACCACGAACTGTTCTCTATGGTTTATTCTCCCCTTTCAAAATATGATGGCATCATCACGTCGATTAACGATCTTAAAGAGGCCCTGCATTGGGTCGAATCTTTGGGTCCAGTTCCTCAAATTTCGAAAGGACCTCATTCAGTAGGAACAACACTTGAAACACTACTAGGGCACGATTTAGATTCTCTACCATTGAGAGATTTCCCAGAATGTGAATTAAAGGCCCAAAGAGGATACACTTCCTCTATGGTGACATTGTTTACCAAAACCCCAACTTGGAATAAAGAGGGTGGCTGGTCAGCGAGAAAGGTCTTGGAGACATTTGGTTATGAGGATAAAAAAGGTCATAGAAAAGCGATGAGAATAAATTTGTATGATACAGAATTTCATGGCATGGTTTTGGTGCCTACAGTTAATGGAATTGCTGTAACGGTTGCGTCGACAGGAGAGATTATTGGCGAATGGTTTACTGAAGTATTCAAACAGAAATTTGAGGATAAGGTGGACAACATAGTATATGTTCAGGCCGATGTTGTTGTTGAGAATGGAGTAGAATTGTTTCATTACACATCTGCTCAACATTGTATCGTTAAATCGGATTTGAGTGCAAATGACATTTTCGATGAAATTGCTAATCGAAATCTAGCACTAGAATGGAGGATGTTCCTTTGCGAAGATCATGAACACTGTTGGAATGAAGGAAGAAAAGCTGGTATGGTCCGAGACCATGGGCCTGGAATTCGCTGTGATAGAGAAAAACTGAAAAATATCTATGATATTTCTAAACTAATGTGACTGAAAGTTATTCCTTTTTCAATACTACCAGATACTCCTTGTGCATAGTCGAAACCTTCTTTCCTGCTTTATTGGATGGTGAATTTTTGCTTGGCATACGTTTGTTTGGAATGTCTCGAAGATACGTTGCTACATATTCGAACCCTGCATTTTCAAAGACCCATGCAGTGAATTGATCGGTTGGCAATTGTGTACCTTTGACAGTTCGATTCCCGACTACGTAACATACATGACCCTCAGATTCCACTATCGATGCGACATTAATCATCGAATCACGATATTCTCTATAAAAATGCATTACTTCCTTAGCTCTCTTCTCATCTTGCTCGAGAACTTGAGAAAGCGCATCGTCCATTGGTTTGAATCCGAATTCTTCAACCCCTTCTTTTCGTCCTCCCATCAATGACCGATCCAACGCTCCCGGGGCCTGTTTGTCTAGGCCAAGCCAAACATTTGTCAACCAAGAAAATTGGGCATAAGCGACTGTTGTCCCAGAATCTCCATATGGTGGAGATGTCACAACGATGTTTGGTCTTTTTTCCACAAATTCTAATCCATTTGTGATTACTGTGTTAAAATCAAACACTCTAACATTCTTTGTGTCACTTTGAACGGCTTGCAGGTATTTTTCAACCCCTTCGAGATTTCGCTCTAATCGTTTGATTAACAACTTGTATAGATCTACGTAGTGGGATTCTCTTTGCTCCGCTTTAATTCTATACAATTTGAATTCGCCATTCCGTTGAAATGAAACTAATCGTAGGCATTCGGAGAGGGCGATGAGGATGAAATTCTCGTTATCAGAATTCTTGATGTCCGAAGCCTTGTCAATACAATGGGATACTTCTGCGATAGATTTGGTTGGAAACCAATCGTGCAGTCGTTCAAACGTTACGTTTTCTGGCTCATCAAATTGTTCCAAACAATTCAGGAATACGGTTAATTGCAGCTCTTCTTGGAGATTACTTATAAATTTCGAAATGTCAAGTTTCAGCTCCTCAAGGTTGTATGTGATCGCCTTCGCTCTCGCAATCAACCTTGCAGTAGGATTCAAATCAGTTCCAAAGACATTCATCCTAGCAAGCCTTCCCTCAACTAAACTTGTCCCGCTCCCACAGTATGGATCAAACAAGACATCTCCTTTTTTCCCGTATAGTTTGATTAAACCACGAGCAACCTGAGGAATCATCATTGCAGGATAAATGTGGAAGCAATGTGTGAATTCCTTTGTATCTTCATTACGAAAATCCCACTCACCATATCCTTGATAGTTGGTGTACATTTCATCCCTCCCATCCTGTATTCACGGCAGTGGTCTAAAAGGTCTTCCAGAGGATCTCTCAATAATCCAAATGAAGATACTAAACTGATTAATAGAATTAGAATGAATGAATTTGGGCTATTTATTAGGGGTCAAATTTTTTTATTTTTTGCGGTGAGAGAAAAAATGCCCGTATTTTACGATTTTGAGGGTTGAGAAATTTATGAAGGACGGGAAAATACAGTCAACGCGCTCGTAGTACGATTGAGGGTCTCATAGCGTACGAACTCAATAATGAAGGAAACCTAGTCGTCTTTATTCCCAAAAACCAAACTGCTCCTTCTACGCGCACCTTCACCGTTGAACAAGATGCACAAATACTTTGAGAATTATTTACCAATCACTTCTTGAATGTTGCATGAAGCTCATCTGTCTCCGAATCCGATTTTAACTCATAGAGTCTCCAACCTCTAAAAAGAAATTCGTTAAGCCACTCAACAAATCCGCCTATAGAGTCGCCGTTCCAAGAGATCTGAATAAATTTATTTTCTATATCGTGTTCACGTTCGGCAAAAAAACTAATCCAGTCACGATTGGTTTCTTTGAATGTATCAACTGCCCCATCTATTGCTGCTGGCACAAACCGATTGTTTTCAATTTTTTCTTTCTCTACCAATTGGTTGTATACCCAATCAACATCTTCTATTGTAGGCCGGTCTAATATGTTTGGATTGAAAATATAATCATTGAAATTTGACCTCAATAATTTAAGCACATAATCCTCCCGGGGGAGGGATCCTCGTTCACATTCTAATTCCCACAAACGATACATAATATTGGCCCAAGGTATTGATATTTCTTTATCTAGTGATTCGTACTCAATCATAAAACGCGAAATCATATTCGGTGAAGCTTCAACAAAATCTGAAATTTCTTCAAAATCACATCCTTCATCGCGCATTTCGATTGCGGTTTTATAATCAAATAGTGTTCTAAAATTACCATGAGGGATTTTGAATTCGTCGCTTTCTCGGCTAACATCATCTTTTGCATCATGGGACATAATAGAACCACCTTTGCCAGCATATATGTTGGTTTCTAATTTTTCCGGCACATAGTTTATTTCTTGTGGCGTAGTCGTAACGCTGTTAGGTGGAATTTCATTGGCCAAAACAGAACAATCAAATCCTTCTGCCGAGGCATTGGTACTCTCACTTCGAGCAATGGGCTATGATCTTTCCACAGCAATTGCAGATTTAATTGATAATAGTATTTCCGCCCATGCATCCATAATTGATATTAATTTTAGTTGGAATGGCGGGTCTCCTTGGATCATGGTCTCCGATGATGGGGAAGGAATGAATGAATCCGAATTAAAAAGAGCAATGAAACCCGGCTCTAGAAGCCCTCTTGAAACTAGGGACAAAGGAGACTTAGGCCGTTTCGGACTTGGCCTTAAAACTGCTTCTTGGTCGCAGTGTATGAAAATGTCTGTTCTATCGAAAAAAAATGGTTCACTGCATAATAGATGCTGGGACCTGAGACATGTAATTCAAACCGATGCGTGGGAGTTATTGCTAGAACTACCCGATAAAACAGAGAAATTAATGCAAAAGAATTTGTTGAAATATGATTCTGGAACAGTTGTTTTGTGGGAAGATTTGGATCGAATTATAGGTGATTTTGTCGGAGATGATGATGACACAATGAAAAATCAATTCCAAGAGAAATTAGTAAATAAAGTAAAACAACATTTACAAATGGTATTTCACCGATATTTATCCGGAAAGAACCCCATTAAGATTAATGTTGGCCCATATGTTTGTGAGGGATGGGACCCGTTCCTCACTAAACATGAGTCAACGGAAGAAATCGTTTCTGAAAGATTGAAGGATAGCAACATTGAGATCACACCATTTATTTTGCCACATTCAAGTAAGATGACAGAACAAGAAAAAAAGGAAGCGCAGGGGCCAAATGGATGGGCTCTTCAGCAAGGATTCTATGTTTATCGCCAAAAAAGGATGATAATTGGTGGTGGTTATCTCGATTTAGATCTAAAATCAATGGATCAGCATCGGCTATGTAGAATAAAGGTCGATATTACCAATGATTTAGACCATGAGTGGAGAGTAGATGTCAAAAAAGCAACCGCATCTCCCCCCCTTAGATATAGGAGTGATCTAAATAGAATTGCTGAAAGTACAAGAGACAAATCAAGTAGACGATACCGTAAAAGGTCTAGTTTCTCAACACCAAGTGGCAATAAAAGTGCAAGTCAGCAAGATGTGTGGACAAGAAAACGCATAGGGACGAAATATTTGTACAAGATTAATCGTAAAGGTCCTGCGATTGAGTTTATGAGGGAGCAATTTGGAATCTCCAAGTCAAACTTAAACGATTTACTCTTTTTAATTGAACGAACTGTACCTCATCGTTCAATCACCGTAGATAATAATGATTTAAATGATTCTACAGTTGAAATCCCAGAGGAACATGTGAAACCTTCTTCTTCGCTGATATTAGTCGCTGAGAAATATGTTCAACAACTTATAGATAAAGGTAAATCAAACGCGGATGCTGTAGATCTGGCTACTAAAGGGGTTTTTACTATTGGTGGAGCTGGACTTAGGATACAGTTAGAAAATAAATTTTTGGAGGGGCAATCATGAAACAAGAAACATTAGACATGGTACTTAGTGCTGCTGCCAGTTTATTCCAGACAATGGAAGCCACAGATAGAAATGTTAACATCTTTGTCGATGCACAGGTTAAGGGCTGTGAACTGATGGATTTGGAAGTGGATCGAAACGAGATATTTGAAAAGATTATTGAAAATCATTCTATTAGTTTGGCTGGAGAACATACTGTAATGAGTGTCGATGATAATCATGAAAAATGGTTTAACTCCGATTCAGGCGCAGGTTTTGACCGTGTAATCGATTGGCATTATTGGAAATATTATAAAAAATATTTAATCGAAACAAAAAAGATACCCCTTAAAGTTGTTAATGAAACAGATACAGTTACATCCAAAATTCTATCTTGCCTTGAAGACCCTACAAGGGTTGGTCAGTGGGATAGACGAGGACTTGTCATGGGAAGTGTTCAATCAGGGAAAACTGGGAACTATACTGGTTTAATCGCAAAAGCAATTGATTCCGGTTACAAATTTATTGTAATTTTAACTGGAACACATAATAGTTTACGCTCTCAGACTCAGGCAAGAATAAATGAAGAGTTATTAGGCTACGATCTCGAAAAATTACAAAATATCAGTCAGGGCTCTCTATCTCGTGTTGGAGTAGGGAGTATTTTTAAAGTCCATAGGGGGCTAAAAGAGATTCAAACCCTCACAACATCACAAGAAAAAGGTGATTTTAAGCGTAAACAAGCAGAATCAGTTAGCCCTATGTTAACAAATAGACACGTACTTATCGTTAAAAAGAATGTTTCTATATTAAAAAATCTCATCCAATGGTTGAAATTCGCAGCAGAGGGCGGTATTGTAAAGGATGTTCCAATGCTGATAATTGATGATGAATGCGATCAAGCTTCAGTAAATACCAAAAAAACTGAAACTGATGATAATGGTAATGCTATAGATGCACCCACATTAACAAACATGCGTATTCGAGAATTATTAAATCAATTTCAACAATCGGCATACATAGGATATTCGGCAACTCCGTATGCCAATATTTTCATACATTCAAAACGAAAACATGAAACTTTGGGCTATGATTTGTTTCCCCGCCATTTCATATTCAATTTAACAAGGCCATCTAACTATATAGGGCCTGAAGAATATTTCGGATTAAAGAATAATGACCCGAGTGAAAATGAATCTTTACCTCTAACAAAATATGTGAAAGACTCTGAGATGATTTTTCCGGCAAAACACAAAAAAGATCTGCCTGTGGAACAAATCCCTCCATCATTAAAGAAAGCAATTAAAACCTATATTCTTTCATGTGTTGCAAAATTGATACGGGAAACGTCAAACCCTCATAATTCAATGCTAGTACACGTCACAAGATTCACCGCTGTCCAAGGAAAAGTTGCAACATTAATCCGAAAGGAACTTCAAACACTCGTAAATCGTGTTGGTGATGATGGTGATAATTTAGAGGATTTGCAAAAGATCTGGGAGAAAGAATTTATTCCTGTGACCAATAAACTCATCAAATTAAATCGTAGTAAAAATAAGGACAAAATTACTTGGGATAAAATATATGAAAACATTTCCACTATTATTTCAAAGATTGAAGTGAAAGAAATTAATGGTTCTGCAAAGGATACAATGCAATACAAACAAGCAGAAGAATACGCAAAAGGGAAAAACTTACCTTGGGAAAAACGGGGGATCCATATTATTGCCATTGGAGGTGACAAATTATCTCGTGGTCTTACTCTTGAAGGATTGACTGTTTCATATTATCTAAGACCTTCATCAATGTATGATACTTTGATGCAAATGGGTCGATGGTTTGGTTACAGAGAAGGTTATCTAGATTTGTGCCGCATTTTCACAACAAAGGAAATTATTCAAAATTTCCAACAAATCTCATCAGCAGAGAAGAATTTGAAAGAACAATTTGCAGAAATGGCAAGACAAGGTGCAACACCAGAAGAGTTCGGATTAGCAGTTCAAGAGGATCCTGGACTGTTAACGGTAACTAATTCCGGAAAAAGAAGAGATACTAACTTACTAGATATTTCATTTTCAGGGAAACAAAAGGAAACTGTGGCCTTCGACCCTAGTGCAAGAAAGAGCAATAATTCCACTTTATTAGAACTGTTAAAAACGTGTGATGAAAAGGGCACTCGGGATCTCAAAGAAACTCAAAACCTTCAGTGGAGAGGGGTTCCTAAAGAAGTGATTGAGACATTTTTAAATTCCCATAAATCGCATTATGATAGTGGATTTAAATCAAAAGACATCGGTAAGTTTGTTACACTGCAAACTGGAACAGATATTTCAACCTGGAATGTTGTAGTCATTAACTTGGCATCCTCAAAACGAGAGATTGAAATTGGAAAGTATAAATTCGGTGCAGTAAAAAGATCTGCTAAAGATTATTCAAATGAAAAGAAATTAGCAATCGGCCGCATAGGAGACCCTAACCACGAGTTGTTTGATTTTAGTGCCACTGAGAGGACTGAAATTATGGATGAATTTAAAAAATCTTCCGATAAGAATATCACTGGATATTATATTAGAGGGAAAAGACCCTCAACCAGAGGTTTGTTATTGATATATGGTATTGCCGACTTAAGCGAAGATACAGAACACCCATATGGTGGAGAGAAAGAAGAACCATATTATGGATATGCAATTGGATTCCCGAGAAATAATGAAATGAAAAAATTACGAATGAGAGTAAATGACGTTTGGAGTGCAGGTGAGTTCGAATGAATGCTAAGACTATTATTGCGATTTGGGAAGATCTAAAAAGCACTGCGTCTAAAAATGAAAAATTGAGAAAGGTAGGCGAGGGAATAGTTATCACTTATGATCCCTCATCAGGGACTAGGAAAATAGGAATCATGATTGATATACCTTGGGATAATACAATGTTCCCAAAATGGTCCGGAGTTTTATTCTCGATGAAGACTTATGCACTTCCTACTGAAAAGGATTACATTGTGCTGGAATTGAGTGACCCAGAACAAAGTAATATATTTGCATTTGTTTGCTTCGATCTGATAGATAACATGGGAACAACCAAGGGAAGTCAAAGAGATTCAATTATCCAAGAAACAATTAGTCAATGGAATCACTTTTTCAGAGAAAACAAGACTAGATTGATGTCAAGGGAGATTCAACAAGGATTGTTTGCAGAATTGAAATTCCTTTGTAGGCTATTAGAATCTAACCTTATTTCAAATAAAGAGGCGGCTAAATCATGGAAGGGAGCGGAAAGAGCTTACCATGATTTCCAGTATAGAAATCGGGTTGTTGAAGTAAAGTCGACAACTGGAAAAGAACCGAAAATGGTGAAAATTAGCAACGAGAAGCAATTAAATGACAATAACATCGCTAAACTTTTACTTCTTGCAACGAGTCTCACAACTATTGATGGCGGAGAAACTTTACAAACCATCGTAGCGATAATTAATAAAAAGTTGGAAATGGAACAAATACTCCAAGATGAGTTTACTTCAAAGTTACTCAAATATGGCTTGAAGATGGAAGAAATAGAGGAATACCCTACTGGATATATTGTCGAAAATAATCAAAGTTTCGATGTTGTAGATGGTTTTCCAAGAATTATTGAGGCCACAAATGGTGTTGCAGAGATTAAATATTCCGTGTTGATTAATTCCTGTTCGGACTTTGAATTCACGAATGATGATTTAGTAGGGGTTTTTGTAAATGACTGAAAATATGACTGAATTACAAAATAACCTTGCTGAAGAGGTTACTGCTCGGGCAGAGTCTGCGCAAATGATGCGCGAAGAAGCCTTTACCGATCATTTTTCAGAATACTTGATGGAATATGGAGAAGTTGATCAAATTGAAACAACAGCTTGGAGAGATAAAAATCTCGGTGCTAAAATTGATGGTTCTTCATTTGATGATGATCATGAAACTGTAACACTTGTAATATCCATGTGGAAAGAATGCGGAGTTCTAAGTAATGATGATTTTTCGACTATTAATATTACTAATAGCGAAATTGATTCCGCAATTAAACGAGTAAAAAAATTCTTCACCCTGTGTATGGATGGGAAACTACCCGGGAACAGAATCGATGTGGGAAGTCCTGCTTATGACATTGCCAAAACAATTTGGGAACTTAAAGATGAACTTACCACGGTTCGCATAATAGTTGCAACTAACGGAGTCACTAAACCTCGGGAAGGGGAAACTGATGAGATTCATGGCAAAAACATCCAAATATTAATTTGGGATGGTAACCGATTATTGAGTCATCTTCAAAATACTGCAAGGAAAGGGATATCTATTGATTTTAACGAATATGGAGGTCCTATAAAATGTGTCAAGCAAGAAAGTTCTTCTGGAAAGTATGATACTTATCTCGCTTTTGTATCAGGAAATGTTCTCGCTGATTTATATGGAATTCACAAAACGAGACTATTGGAAAAGAATGTACGTGTATTCCTTTCCCAGAGAGTAAATGTTAACAAAGGTATTCGTGATACTATCCGTAATGAACCTGACATGTTTTGCGCATATAATAACGGGATCACAGTTTATGCAGAATCTATTGATTTCGTTGACAGAGGAGAATCCATTGTCGATTTATCAATAGTGAATGATTTCCAAATTGTCAATGGTGGTCAAACAACTGCATCACTTTATCATACTCGTAAAAAACAAAGAGTTGAACTTAATGATATACAAGTTCAAATGAAATTGATGGTGATTCATGATGCTGAGGTTATTGAAGGTGAAGAAAGACTTTCTGACATACTTGTTCCGAAAATTGGTAAATTTTCAAATACTCAAAACCGAATCCAAATGAGCGACTTAAGTGCAAATGATAAACCTCATCCAGAGATTTTTGCGATTTCCAAGAATTCTGTCGCTCCAGACCCTACCGGTGGAACAAAAACATCTTATTGGTTTTATGAGAAATCTCGTGGTGCATGGAATGAAACTCGGAATTTGGAATCAAATACTCAAGCTCAAAGAAAAAGCTGGGATGCAAAATATCCTCGTAGTCAGCGCTTTGACAAAGGATTATTCTCAAAGGTATGGTTTGCTCACCTCGGAAAACCCAATGTTGTTTCACTCGGCCCGCAAAAATGTTTTGCTAGATTCCACACAACATTCTTGGCGGAAAGGGTCAAAGAAGAAACAGATTGGCCTAAATTCTTTAGAAAAACCGTAGGATTGCTCCTTATTTGGAAAGCTGTGGAAAAGGAAGTTGGAATAAAGACCAGAACTGGAGAATTCCAGCGTTTCAGGCAAAATATAACAGCATACACAATTGCACTATTTTCGCACAAGACTGATCATAAAATCGATTTCGAGATATTATGGAGGAAGCAACAAGTACCCGAAGATATGATGGATTATTTGATGGAGATTTCAAATTATGTACATGAACATATCATAAGGACTCCAGATAATATCTCCATCGTCACTGAATATTGTAAAAAAGAGGACTGCTGGAAAGCTCTGTTAAAAAGAACAGTACCAAATCCGCCACCTTCGCTAAAAAAGTACATCAACAAATCTGAAAAGAAAATGTCAGTAGGGAAAGATGTTGATGAAGAGAATATTCAATTCTGTATCCAAAAAGGTGATGATGCTTGGGGTGCTTTAGCGAGTTATCTCAAACAGAGGGATTTTGGCACCCCTAAGGCAAGAAGTCAATGTGGAAATATGGCACGAATATTGAAAGGTGGGAGATCTCCATCGAAGACATTGGCCTATTCTTGCCGTCAAGCATGGGAAAATGCAATATCCTCATATTCATGGAAACCCTGATATATAGTTATTTGATAGAAATTGAAGTATTATTTTTCCATGTTTGAACGATTTCTTCAGCGATTGCCTTTCCCATGAAAGGTGGAACGGCATTTCCAATTTGCCGATACTGTGATGTAAATGGAACTACACTAAAATCAAAACTATCAGGGAATGATTGTATTCTGGCTGCTTCTTGTGGAGTGAGTGTTCTGTCTTCAGTCGGATGAACATACATGTAGGTGTCAGTTGCCATGTGAGCAACTAAGGTTGGGCATGGTTTATGGGCAGAAATACGGCGAATCTTATCCTTGAAAGAATCTGTCCGATACCATTTGTATTGGTTACGTCCTGATTTCATTTTAGAATTTTTTACTAAGCGGTTCTTTGCATCCCATTTCCATGGAGAAGGGAATTTCAGTTTCGCAGGATCTATTTGATCATAAGTGACTCTCTTACCATGCTCAGGTGCTTGAAGTTGAGGAAAAATGGCCCTATCTCTTGGATTCACCCACCTTCCTTTGTGACAATTCAATTCAGCCTTACTCGATGGTACCTTGCCTGTTCTTGGATCTATTCTGCATGCATTTTGGTACGCCTTAAAACGCATTAGGTCTTGATAACCATTGTTGCTGGCGCCATGTTCCTTTTTCGAGAACCCCCCTTCTTGGGACACAAATGGGAGATCGCTGATCGCATCGACTGAAGTCCATTCGAAATTTTCTTTCATTTGCGGATGGGAAAAAGCATCTTTTGGAGAATTCTTTTTCCATCCAATGAAAATTACTCTTTTCCTTGCTTGAGGAACGCCTAACTTATCGGCATGAAGAACCTCCATTTTACACTCATACCCAATTTCAACGAATGAATTGTGAATCAAATCTGTAATCATTTGCCCCGCTGAGTTTTTTGAAGTGAGCATTCCAGTTACATTCTCCATCACAAAACCTCGAGGTTCGAAATCTCTAACAAAGCGTACAAATTCAAGAAATAGTTTATTTCGAGGATCTTGAACAAACTGATGCCGCCATTCATTTGGTGGCCTACCTTTCCATTTCCACTTCTTATCCCGAAGTAAGCTAATAATTTTGGAACGACCTATATTTGAAAATCCGGGGCACGGTGGCCCACCGATAACTAGGTCAATATCCTTCTTCTGAATTCCCTTTCTTTCTAAGTCCGAAATAACTGTAGATGTTTTCACGTTACATATATCATCGCAATATGTGAGGTGATTAGGAAAATTATGTTCATGGGTTTTCATTGCTTTTTCACAATACTCAACCGCAGCAACAACTTCCACGCCTGCAAGTTCAAAGCCGAGGCTCATTCCACCAGCGCCGGCGAATAAGTCAATTGCGCGAAGCGGCTTCCCCCCCATGTCCGAGGATAATTCGAACAAGTAAATAAAACGCCTGACGGGGCCCTGAGAAATGTAAAAGTGAAAAGTGGTTGAAATATTAACCATAATCCCGTGCATATATCTGAGTATAGATGTTCTGGTCGATTATAGGGGATAGTGTAGATAGAACATTCGAACGGACACACCATGCTCACTGTTTCTCATCAAACAGGTTCGCCAGCATGCGATGGAAATGATGCACGCCTTGTTCCCTCGTCGGAGAATACCTGCCGCGATCATACACAGACGAAGCCATCCCGCGCTGCACCAACTCAATGACCCACTGGTCCTGATC
>Ga0206677_10003813_pt1 | contig 12547 bp, 9 predicted proteins | sample M130m12015metaG_FD_155475 | JGI IMG/M metagenome (GOLD analysis project Ga0206677, IMG submission 155475) | Ammonia-oxidizing marine archaeal communities from Monterey Bay, California, United States - M1 30m 12015 | ecosystem: Environmental > Aquatic > Marine > Intertidal zone | place: USA... | reverse complement strand
ATTATAAATACTCTTATAGTTAATTAATATTACTATTTATAAGGTAAAAAATATGGCACAAGATAACGATAATACATTAAGATTTCCACTCAACGTGGAAGAAAGACCATTTATAAGATTTCTTATAAGAACCAGAAACGCTGAAACTGGAAGAATGAATATGGATGGAGGAAGTAAATCTATTAATCTTTTCCTTCCTATGGATTTTCAGATTCAAGATGGTGCGTCTTTCGATACTATTAATCTTGGTGCGATTACTGCGTTTGAAAATAATAGAAATAAAAAGGCATCAACTAATAATGAATTAAGTACTTCTAAACAAAGGGAATCTCAGGCGATTGCGGCAGCAGTTATTAATCAAATGTCTGGAGGAAGTTTAGAGGGTGCGACTAAAATTGGATTAGTCCAAGGAAATGTTACTAGTAATAATATGTCGACCGCGACATTTAATGACATGCAGATAAGAAATTTTAATTTTAATTTCCAAATGATGCCAACTTCCGAAAAAGAATCCGATATTATTACAAAAATAGAAAATACTTTTAGGAAATTTATGTATCCTAAAAAACTTGGAAGTGGATTTGCATTAGAATATCCACCACTCTTTAGAATTACTTTCCATCTACCAAATGGAGATAGAAATAAATATCTTCCTACTATCAAAGATAGTTATTTGACATCTTTGAATACTAATTATAATCAACAAGGTGGAAATATGTATTTCAAAGATGGCGCGCCTACTGATACTTCAATAGGGTTAACGTTCCAAGAACAAAGACAACTTACGAGAGAAGATTTATATGTCGATACTGATAGTCTTGACGACATAGAACAGATAGAAATTAAGGCTGGTTCTTCTTACGACGAACTAAAAATTGGAGGATAATAAATGAGTTACTTTAAATTATTTCCTAAAGTAGATTATGACATAAATCGAACTGGCACAGTTCAAAAAATAGTAGATATCTATAGAAGTGTGCGACCACTTCAAGAATTTATCGACTCTCCATCTCTATATATGAAGTACGAAATAAAAAATGGAGAAAGACCAGACATAGTTTCACAAAGATTATATGGAACTCCAGATTATTATTGGACTTTCTTTGTAGTAAATGAATTTTTGCACGATGGATATAAAGTTTGGCCGATGTCTCAGGAACTTTTACTAGAATATTTGAATACTGAGTATAATGGATTTGTAATTACTTGTGATCCTTCAGTCCAACCTAATAGTGATGGAGCTTTACAGACAGAAAATTCCATTTCTGGAAAATTTTCCTTAGGAGAAACTATTACTGGAGGAGCTTCTGGGTGTAGTGGAACTCTTGTCAGAAAAAATATTGACCTAAATCAATTAATAGTCCAAAATGTTACACTTGGAAGTGGTAACGCTGCATTTATTGGTGACGGAAATCAAAAAGAATCTGTAATAGGTAGTACTAGTGAAGATGAAGTTCAGTCTCATATAGTATATAAGTACGTCGATGCACCACATCACTACTATATTAACGAAACTGATGTGATTACAGGAGAAACAGAAAAAAGAATTTACAGTAACGAAAGATTTATTAACGATCCTTCTCCTCTTGATGAAGGAAATCCAACTACTATCTCAAATTTATATCAACCTTCCTACGCCACTGCCGAAGGAATCTTAGATGAACTAAATATTCCATCAGAAAGATTGGCCAAATCAGAAACCGCATTATCTATTATGACTAATAGAGAATACATTCAAGAAAAAAATGACGAAAGATCCTCTATTAGAGTAATTAATCCAGAATTCATAGGAGAATTTGTGTCAGAATTTGAGAAAATTCTTAACAAATAAAAAAAATAGTTATGACTGAAAAAAGTTCTTCCAGAAATACAATACTTCCAACTTCCTATAGTAGAAAAAAAATAATTCTCTCATCTAATAATACACATGGAGAAGGAAATTATGAATTTGATATCAACAATCTAGTAACAAGAATAGAAGTAATCGAAAATATAGAGAATCCAGGGTTGGAAATTATCGTTTCTGTAGGGGATACAGAAAATTATATAGAAAGGTTAAGACTTTCTGGTAATGAAAAAATTTCCTTGGAATTAGAAAGGAACGCTCACTACGGAAATGAAAAATATTCACTCGAATTTCGTGTAATAGAGGTATTGAACTTTGTCAAGGAAAAACGTGGGCTGACGACGTATCAGATGAGGTGTGTTTCTCCTCATATTCTCAGTAATCAGGTCGTTTCCAAGGGCAATTCCTTTAATGGATCAGTAGGTCAAACGATTCAAAAGATATGCACTAGTGATTTGGATATACCCCTAAGTAAACTAGAAATAGATACAGCGACTCCTCAAATGACTGGAGTTTTTCCTAAAATAAAACCATTGAGTGCTATAAATTTCTTATTAATTAATACATTCGACGATGGGACTCCTTATTATTTTTTTGAAACTTTCACAAATGGAATAAAATTTAAAAGTCTTAAAGCATTAATTGATCAAGTTCCTTTCGATAAGTATTCTATAAGAGAAACCCTTAGTAATAATATGGAATCAGATAAAGGTTACGAAGAAGTAAGAAAAAGAATTGTGGAAATGTCATCAGATTATAGTGTGTCAAAATTCACAGGACTTCAACAGGGCGCCTTTACTAGTAAATCTCACTTCTTTGATATAGCTACGAAAGAGAAGAAAGAAAAAACATATACTTACTCTTATGATAGTAGTACTAGTATTGAATCACATAAACCTTTTGCGGACTTAAAAAGAAATAATAAAATAAAAGAAAAAAATTTAACAGACTTTCCAGATTCTAAAAACTTTTTCTTTAATTTGAATAGTGCAGCATTTAATAAAACAAAAAACTATTACGCGTCACTACAAGATAACGTAGGAAAAGGTTATTCCCATTTAGAAAATTTAGAATATCAATCACATCAGATATTGATTCCCGGAGATTTTAGATTAAATGTGGGTATGGTAATAGAAATAGAAATTCCAGAAACGCGAATAGAAAGTAAAGCAAAAGAAACTGTGAATAAAGTCCAAAGTGGAAAGTATTTAGTTACTAATATAATACATGATTTAAAAACAAACGAATATATGATGCGAGTTACTTTAAAAAGAAATTCAAGTTCAGTTAATTTAGATATTGAGGAGAGTATAATATGAGACGCGACGAATTCGTAGAACAACAATTCTCTTGGTTTACTGGAGAAATAGAAGATATAGATGATCCAGAAAAACTTGGAAGAGTAAAAGTAAGACCCTTTGGTTGGTATACAGATAATAAAAAAGTATTATCGACGTCCGATCTTCCTTGGGCAACTGTAATGATGCCAACTACTTCCGCGGGGATCAAAGGAAATGGATCATCACATCAATTAGAAATAGGGTCGTGGGTCGTAGGGTTCTTTAGAGACGGACCAAGCGCACAGGATCCAATGGTGATGGGATCGATATCGTCTAAGACTGATGGCGTCGTGGATGTTCCTAGTGAACACTCTACTACTAAGAAAGTATATAAATCGCAGGCAGGTCATCTCTTCGAGATAGAAAATAAATCGGGGTCTGAAACTATTAAAATCACTCATGGAACTAATCCTACTTCCTTTATAACTTTCGATAGTAATGGGAATATCTTTCTCACAGCGCCGCAGATATTTCTTAACGGAACTCCTTCTTAACTATGTCAACTCGTATTGACATCCCCTGTTCCGCGGTTCTTCTTCCTACTAAGGGAGAACTTACTAATGTCTTTATTCAACTTGCGAATAGACCAGAACAGGAAATAAAAGATTTACTCCAAGAAATAGATGACTTACTAGGATCGTTTCCAGTAACTGTTTCTTCTCCAGTCTTTCCTACTCTTAGAATACCAGAGATCGAGTGGGAGAAACGAATTACAGCGTTGACACAAGAATATCATCTATACGTCCAGGTTAAGATACTAGAATTAATAGGCGATATAACTCCAATAAACTTTGTTGTTCCTATTCCAGGGATAGGGATTAGTATAGACTTAATAAAGTTTTTTACAGATGCTAATTATATTATAACACTAAAAGGTCAGCTTGTAAACCAAATAGACGAATTATATTCTTTAATTCCAGACCCCTATAAAGTATACGATGGAGAATATGGACTCGTAAGTGACGACTTTAAAGTGGAGGTTTTATTTTCGTATATAATGGCACAGTTAAACAAAGGCGCTTTAGGTTTAATATATAGCGCCGCCGGAAAACTAATAGATTTATTTGATGAAATATGGGACGCGTTAGGTCTTCCTTCTCTACCGACGTTAACTAGTTTAGATATAGAATCATTAATCAAAACTAAGATAGACAGCTTACGCGACGAACTACGAGACGCACCTGATCACTTGAAACAAGAATTAAGAGAACAGATAATTTCTTCTATAGAAAGTATAGTAATACCAACTCCTATTGGAGTATATAGTTTAATGGATATAATAGGGGGTAAACCCAACGAGTTTATAATTAGTGACGAAAGAAGAATGGAAAGGTTCTTAGAGGGACTCAGAGACTTTGGAGAGAATATACCAAAGTTTCTTATCCAAGAATGGTTAAACATAGTAAAGAAATTTCTGGACGCAATAGGACTTGGAAAGATATTAGATTGGGTGATGTTTGATTTCTGTGACTTTCTCTCTTTAATAGGATTACCTAAGAGTATAGACCTAACTAACCCTTTAACTATAACACCCGTTTTAAATCCAGGGAAAACTTCTCTCCCTATATTGACTAGAAATACGACCCCGCTAGTAGGAGATACAGGAAGTTCGCCAGATATATACGTTTTTACCAGGGTGAAAGATCAGTCCACTATACAGGGGGTTGACAATTTCGGGTCCGTTTTAAGTCTGGAAACCGCACCCAGTAAAGTAATTATTGCTGGTGTCCTAGGGGTTTTAGATACAGATTATACTATAAGTGGTAATAGTATTATACTACAAAACGCGACAGAAGTAAACCAAAATATTACAATCATCATATAAAAGGTTATAAATAAGTATATGGCAACAGTAGAAAGAAAATCTAGTACTATTAATATATCAGATAAGAGTATTACTACTAGAACATCTCGTACGAAAGGGTATAGAGATTTAGATTTAAAATTAATTTTGCACCCCTTTCGTAATGATATAACTCCTTTGAAGGATTCAGAGGCGATAAAGAATGCGGTAAGGAATTTAATTCTTACTAACTTCTTTGAAAGACCCTTTCAGCCACAGATAGGTGCGAATTTAAAAGCTCTTTTATTTGAACCAATGGATACAATCACAACTATCTCTATTAGAGAAAGTATAGAAGATGTCATACTAGAAAGTGAACCGCGTATTCGTTTAATTAAGATAAATGTAACTCCTGTACCAGACCAGAATAATTATAATATACAAGTTAAGTACTTAATAAGACAATCAAACGAAATAGGACAAGTTAATATAGTTCTCAAAAGAATAAGGTAAGATATTATGGCAAGTAATTTAAATGTCACAGAATTAGATTTTGACGAAATCAAGAAGAATCTAAAAAACTTTTTAAAAGCTCAGAATGAGTTTACAGACCACGACTTTGATGGGTCGGGTTTAAATGTACTCTTAGATGTTCTCTCATATAACACCCATTATAATGCGATGGCCGCTCACTACTCTTTAAATGAAGCCTTTTTAGATTCAGCACAGATTAGAGGTAATGTGGTTACTAGAGCGAAACTCTTAGGTTATACTCCACGTTCTGTTTTATCTCCAAGAGCTACTGTCAATCTAGTAGTAGACGCAAGTACTATGTCAGGTAATAGACCGAACTTAATCATTTTAAAAAGAGGTTCAAAGTTTACATCAGAGGCCTCGGGTATTACATATGACTTTTCTACTTTAGAAAATATGTCCGCTAATTTAAATACTACTAATAACACCTATACTTTTAATAATGTAAAATTGGCCGAGGGCCGACATAAGTCTTTACTTTATAGAGTGGATAATGATATAGAGAATCAGAAGTTCCAACTCTCAGATAAAGACGCTGATACTTCTACACTTAGAGTCAGAGTCCAAGAGAATGAACAATCAACTTCTTATCAAGTATATACTAAGTTCGAAACACTTTTAACTGTAGATTCAGCTTCTCAAGTTTATTATCTCCAAGAAAATCCAAATGGTTTTTATGAGGTTTACTTCGGCGATGGAGTAACTGGTAAAAAACCCGTGAATGATAATATCGTTACTGTCGATTATGTTTATACTCATGGAGAAGAGGCGAATGGTGCAAGTACTTTTACTTTCGCAGATACGATAGTAGGTTTAACCGATAGTGTCGCGACTACTACTACAGTTACTAATGCAGCTGGTGGTACTGAACCAGAAAGTCTTGACTCGATACGTTTTAATGCTCCTTTAACTTTTACTTCCCAAGGTAGGGCTGTAACATCCGAGGACTATAAATCTATTATACTTAAATCATTTTCTAATATATCCTCTATCTCAACATGGGGTGGAGAAGATAATGATCCTGTGGATTTTGGAAGTGTATATGTCGCGATTAAACCTTTAACAGCTGAGACTCTAACTCCTAATGAAAAGTTATCTATTAAAGATACTATTTTAAAAGGGAAGAATGTGGTATCTATTACCCCTGAGATAGTAGACCCTAACTTTACATTTTTAGAATTAGATGTGTTCTTTAAATATAATCCAAACCTTACAGATAGAACTGCCGCAGAATTAGAATCACTTATTAAAGATGTTATCGCAGATTATAATTTTAATAACTTAAATAAGTTTGATGGTGTTTTAAGACACTCGCAGTTACTTAAATTTATTGATCAGTCTGATCCTTCTATTTTAAATAGTACTGTAAGACCTTATATGTTCCAGAATATAGTTGCTGGACAAAGTAAATCATTAAATAACTTTAATTTAAGTTTTGCCGCTCCTTTCTATGAGAGTGGTAATTCGACAGACTTCATTTTAAATTCATCAGCGTTTAAATTAGAGACAGCTGGAGTTGATCATTACTTTGGAGATATACCAATAGCCAATTCCGCCAATAGACAAATTATTATATACAAGATAGTCGATGGCCAAAATATTACAGTTGAGAATAATGTTGGTACAATTATTCCTTCCAGTGGAAAGATTACTTTATTTGGGTTTGGTTTACCTGCTGATAACACTACTATTAAACTTACACTAACTCCTAACTCTTTAGATATTGCTCCGAAGAGGGATCAGTTATTGGACATAGATAATAATGCAGTATCAGTCAATGCACAAGTAGATACTATTTCAACCGCAGGTTCAAGTGGTTCAATTGATTATTCTGTTAACTCAAGGTTAAGATAAGATGTCTGAAGATACTTTTTCACCTGGATATGTAGAGAGCGTAAGTTCTACTAAAAGAAAATCTAAAGAAGATTTAAGAATTAATGAGCTCATTCCTGGAGAAATTCAAAACTATATTGGCGAAGGTGGAATCAAAACACTTTTAACCAAGTACTACGAGTTCATGAATATGGACGAGTTTACTTATCAGACGACAGAAACTTTTAATGATATTATATTATTAAATAAGGCTGTGTTTAGATATCCTGATCCAGATGATAATGGCAATTCTTTCTTTACAGATGACGATGGTTCTAATTCAACACTAGTACTTTCTAAAGCTGGAGAAGCTGATGTTACTATTAATTTAATATCATCTAATGTTGCGATTAGTAATGGTAATGATCTTCCTGGTTCTTTGGCAAAATCTACATCAGCAATAGGTAAAACTATAACTATAAAAGGTCTTGGTTCTTATAATGGATGGAACGCAAGACTAACAACACTCATTAGAAATTGGGTCGGCCCTGGTCCTTCTTATATTTTAAATGCGTTAGAAGACGCAATGGATATTGATAAGAACTTAGACCAAGATGGCCAGTTATCACAAGACTATTTAGAAATGATGCAAAAAGAAATTGCCGCATCTATTCCTGCAGACTTACAAGCAAACAAGTCAGTACTCTATAAGAGAATTATTGATTTTTATAAAGTAAGAGGTAGTGATGATTCTATTGAAACTTTCTTTAGATTATTTTTTAACGAAGAAGTAGAGGTAGAAAAACCTTACGATAATACACTTATTCCATCTGCAGGTGATTGGGATCCATCTATTAACCAGTTTACTTCTACCAAGGGTTTTATATCTGAAAAAGATATTAGAATTCATGACTCATATCGTTACCAGAAATATTCATATTTAATTAAGTCAGGTAGAAATGTCGATGATTGGAAAGACACATTTAATAAGTTAGTCCATCCGGCAGGGTTTATATTCTTTGGAGAAATTTTAATTTTATTAAAACTTACTAGAGATACATTTGGTGATAATGTAAAACCTATCACAATACAAACAAAAAATCCAGAAACTGGTTTACTAGTTAATCAGACACTTAATGTGTATGGTAATCAAAGAGGTCCAGGTTTTAATAATAGAGTAACACTTTCATCTATGCCAGGTCAACAACCAGGAGTTATAGGAGCAGAGGACTTACCATTACTCATAGAAATGTTTATTAGTATGTTCACTCCTAATCCAGAAGCTCTGGCCAATAGAAGGGCAGTTCTTTCTCCAGTTATATCCAATGGTGCGATTAGTTCTATTACTGTAGTACAAGGTGGTTCTGGATATATTTCACAGTCCGCTCCTGTTATTACTATTACAGGAGATGGAAATGGTGCAAGTGCAACTGCGAATCTTAATTCCGATGGAGTGATTGAATCATTAAATGTAACAGGTGGCAGTGGATATACTACTGCTGATATTTCTGTTTCTGAACCAAAGGATGCTTCTAATAATATAACAACTACAAAGATTGGTAAAATAAACATCTTTAATAGAATTAAAAGAAGTTATAGACAACCTCCTATTATTAGTATAGGAACTCCTACAGCAGTTGACTCAGATGGTAATTTACTTTCTAGTAATGTTCAGGCAATTGCAAACTTTGTAATGGACTCTACATCTTTAGATTTTATAAAGGTAACAAATGGTGGTAGTGGATATACATCTATTCCTACTGTAACTGTATCAGGTAATGCAACTGCTCGTGCCATAGTACAAAATACAAAGGTAACTGGTATCGAAATTACTGCTGGTGGTAGTGGATATACTGCTTTACCAACAATTACTATTTCTGGTGGAGGTGGTAGTAATGCTACTGCTGAAGGATACTTAACACCAACTACAATTAATAGTATAAATATAAGTAACGCTGGTAATGGTTATATGCTTAATCCAGCAATATCTATACTCTCAAGAAGTATTGATGAGCATAGAGCAAAAGATACTCAGATGATTTTAAAAATAATGTTAAACCATTTGAGTGCAACAACAAACAATTATTTTAATAATAAGGGTGATCGATTTGGTGATACACAATATACCTGGAGTAGTAATTTTACTATTGAACAAATAGGTACACAAATCATTCAAAACAATTATAAAAATAGTATAAATAGTTATAATACAAATAGTTTTGTAACATTAGATTAATAGGATAAAAAAATGGCAGCAATAATTACAACCCCTTTTAGAGTTCTCAATGGAGAGAACTTCAAAGAAGATGTCGCCGATTCAAACAACAGCATATATGTTGCTATAGGTAAGTCAGATGCATGGTCAAATAGCATTTCTACTTTGACGGATTCTACACCTACAGTACCATCAGATCATACCGATGCAGTTAATGAGGCGTATCAACAAATTATAGGTATGAAAAGAATTCAATCTACTGATGTTTCACATGTAGTAACTAGACATGACTACGCCGATGGCGATGGGTCTGTTAAGGCATGGGATTCAAATGATTCCAATATATACAACGAAAAGTTTTATGTTGTAACGTCAGAGTTTAAGGTATATAAATGTCTTAAAAAAGGACCAGGAAATACATCAGTTCAACCAGTTCATACTGGAGTTAATCCTGTAACCGATAATACAGATGGTTACACTTGGAAGTATATGTATACAATTACTACTGCGGATTCAGAAAAGTTTTTAACTAAAGAATTTATGCCGGTTAAAACATTACCAATGACAGTTTCAAGTGGTACTGCTGCTACTACACTTGCTACTACTAATGTAGATTACCCTCAACAAAATTCTCAAGTATTATCCTACAATTCTACTTCTGCTGCAGGTATCGAAAGAATCGAAGTTACTGCTGGTGGTAGTGGATATACATCTGCACCTACTGTTGTAATTACAGGAGATGGAACTACAAATGCAGTGGCTACTGCTACTGTTGCTGGTGGTGCAGTTACAGCAATTAATGTTACTACAAAAGGTAAAGGATTTACTATTGCTAATATTTCATTTACTGGCGGTGGTGGTTCAGATGCAGCTGCAAGAGCAGTTATTGCTACACCCGCAGGTCATGGTACTGATCCAGTAAAAGAATTAGGAGCATTCTTTATAGCACTTAACTCGCAATTAGATTCTGCTGAGAATGGTGACTTAACTGTTGGTAATGACTTTAGACAAATTTCAATTATTAAGAATCCTTTTAAGAGAGCAGATAACACAGACAGTGGTCATACCAATGAGACTAATGGAGCAGTTACAAATATTGTTGCAACGGCCCCTACACTAAAAGGTCTTAAATATTTACAAATGGCTTCAGGTGCATCGTTTACTGGATTTGCAGTTGACCAAGTTATTAATGGTGGAACATCTAATGCAAAGGCTTACTTAGCTGAAATAGATACTACCAATGAAAGATTATACTATTATCAAAATAATAAAACAGGATTTAAGGCCTTTACTGATAGTGGAGAAACTATTACAGGTTCTAATCCATCAGGAGGTTCTGCAAGTAGTAAATCATCAAACGCAGTTCAAAATTCTGAATTTGTTGAAGGTAGTGGACAAATGATTTTCTTAGAAAATAGAGCTCCTATTTCAAGAACATCATCACAGATTGAAGATATTAAATGTATCATAGAATTCTAATTGAATTCATTATATAAAAGAGAGAAATTAAATGGCAGACAGAGACACTATATCAAACGTAAAGTATTATAATAGCACTCCCTATTGGGACGATTTCGACGAAACTAAGAATTATCATAGAATTCTTTTTCGTCCAGGTTTCGCTGTTCAGGCTAGAGAATTAACACAGTTACAAACTTCATTACAAAATCAGATTGATAAATTAGGACAGGCCTTTTATAAAGATGGAGATAGAGTACTTGGTGGTAAAGGTACTTTATTGGCCGGTGAACAATATGCTTATATCAAATTAGAAAGTACTCATAATAGTGGTTCTATTTCAGGATATGTTGCAGAGTTTCTTAATACTAATATTACTGGTGCAACATCAGGTGTAGTTGCTGAGGTATTAAATGTAGTTGCTGCTAGTAGTGGTGATCCAGATACTCTCTATGTAAAATATAAAAATTCAGGTACTAATAAAACAACTAAAACTTTTGCCCTTGGTGAAGTAATTTCATCTGACGCGACAACTGTAAGAAGTGCAACTATTGGTGAAGGTTCTGGTTCAGGTATTGCTAATGCCATTGGTAAAGGTTCAGCATTTAATATTGAAGAGGGTATATATTTTATTTCAGGTTCCTTTGTTCATATTCCAAGTGAAACTATTGTACTAGATAAATACACAAACACTCCAACATACATTATTGGTCTACAAGTAACAGAATCTGTTAAATCATCAACTGATACAGGTCATTCTGCATTAGTAGATAACGCACAAGGTAGTCCTAACCATACAGCGCCTGGTGCCAATAGATATGTTATTGATACAGCACTTATAAAAGAATCTGATATTGATTTAGCTACTAGAACAGTTAATGAATATATTCATTTAATGACTGTTGAGAAAGGCGAAGTATTAAACAAAGATGAAAATCAAATTGATACAGAATTTTTAGATAGAATAGAAACTAGAACAAAAGAAACACATGGTGACTATATACTGTCTCCTTTTATTCTTGATATTAAAGAACATCTAAATCAAAACAACAACAAGGGATATCTTAGCTCATCACAAGGTGGTAGTGCAAATAAAATTGCGATTGGTATTGAACCTGCAATTGCATACATTGATGGTCGTAGAATAGAAAAAACAAAAACAGAACACGTTGTACTTGATAATATTAGAGCAAACGCAACTACTCAAAGAGTTGATAATGTAAGAAGGTCCACAGGGTTTGGTAACTATATAAAGTTAGATCCAAGCACAATAGAAGGTACCCCGGACATTAATGGATTCACAACACTTAATCTAACAGACAATGGTGGTACAGTTCAGGCTACTGCAAGAGCTAGAGGTCTTGAATATTTTTCAGATGCAGCTGCAGATACACCTGCTCCATATTTTGAGTTATACATTTTTGATGTAACAATTGCATCTGGTAAATCTTTCTCGGCTGTAACTAAAGTTGCACAAGGTACTTCATTCGCTGCAGACTTATTGGCCGCGGCAGATGGAACTAGGTTTGAAACAGGTGATAATCTATTAGTTTATAAAC
>Ga0206677_10003810_pt1 | contig 12560 bp, 8 predicted proteins | sample M130m12015metaG_FD_155475 | JGI IMG/M metagenome (GOLD analysis project Ga0206677, IMG submission 155475) | Ammonia-oxidizing marine archaeal communities from Monterey Bay, California, United States - M1 30m 12015 | ecosystem: Environmental > Aquatic > Marine > Intertidal zone | place: USA... | reverse complement strand
TAGTTCAGGCAACTCAATCCATACCGGTTTTTCACCTGAAGATGTAGGAGATTTCACCTCGATACTTTTAAGTATTAATCCCAATCTAACTTCAAGTGGTTATCCGGATACTTGGACTCAATATACTGTTGTTATTTCTGGATTAGCCGCACCAACAAATGGGCGTATTGCTTTTAGGTATTACGTTACTGATGCAGGGCCAAATGGTAGTAATTCAAACTACATTGGAATTGACTCATTTACGTATTATTCCTCCTTACCAAGTAATGTGAATGATGACTGTGAAACAGCAAGTATATTAAACCATGATGGGTCGTGTGTTCCTGAGATAGGAAGTTTAATTGTTGCTAACCCTTCATTTCCGGCATGTGATGGCACAGCAAATAATGATGTATGGTACAAATTCATTGCTAATACAAATGCTGCGAGTATCGAAGTCATTGGTTCAGCGGAATTAGATGCCGTTTTAGAAATATTCTCTGGTTCATGTTCAAACTTGAATTCCTTGAGCTGTGTAAATACAAGTTATGATGGCGGGACAGAAGCGACAACCTTGAGTAATCTCGTTATTGGAAATACCTATTTCATTCGTATTTATGACTGGCACAATTGGATTCCGAATACCATGGATTTCTCTATTTGTTTAGAAGCCTTTGAACAATGCAGCATTACACCTGGAATCAATAGCAGTATTGAAGATGAAGTCTGTGGATCAAACACAAATGGAGGTTGTTATTCAGCGCAACAAGAATATCAAGATGTAAGCTGTTACGAGAGTGTTTATGGGTCCTCATGGGTTGAGAATGGCTTAAAAGATTATGATTGGTATCGCTTCGATATACATGAAGCAGGAACTTATAACATTGGCGTTCAGTCTGAATTTCCGATCACATTGGAACTATTTGATATTCAAAATTGTAATATCCCTCAGCTTCTTCAAGCTAGCGGATTCAATTCATGCGAACAGGGTCTTTTTTCAGGTTATATACCAGTTGGAACATATGCTCTTGCAGTTAAAGCAACCTCAGATATTCCATTGTCCTGTTTTGGGCTCAATCATTATGAGGTTAATTTTAATTTACCCTTAAGTAATGTTACATTAAATGTTGCATCTGATTCTTTAATCTTTTGCGATGGGTCTTCCTTTTATCTTAGCTCCAATCAAAATGAAGGAATTTTTTCATGGTTCTTGGATAATGAAAATATCTCTAATACAGATAGTGTAATGATTGATGCCTCAGGTATTGCTTTTTTAAGCTATACAAATACGAATGGCTGCTCATCAAATTATTCGGATACCGTAACCGTTCTATTCAATGACATAAATGACGCCTCATTTAACTATGGAAACAATATATTATGTATTGGAGATTCAATTATTGAATGTGACAACTTAGAAGAAGGGATTTATTCAGCTGAAACTGGCTTGTCTATTGATATTAATAATGGTGCAATCAACACAAATGAATCGACGCTAGGAATCTATAACGTTGTGCATCAGACCTTCGGAGCATGTCCAGATACAGCGGAAACTGTAATTACAATAGGCAATTATCAAGGTCTGCAAATGGCGCTCCCGAGTGTAATCTGTGACACAGTAAACAGCCTTACATTGTTCGCAGAACCAGAGGGGGGGATCTACTCAGGGACAGGTGTTCAACAAAACATCTTTGAACCCTCAATTTCTGGTCTTGGAACACATACTATCTCTTACACTTTCGATAATTCAGGTTGCGTTTCTGATATTTCCCAAGAAATAATCGTTGAAAACTGCGCGGCTCTTTATGACAATGAATTTGATATAGAAGTATGGCCAAATCCTTTTTACAATGAACTTAATTTGCGCTTACCTCTACAAACTAGGTATAAAATAATTACCCTTAATGGTAAAATTTTACTTGAAGGAGTTTCTATTCATGAGATAGCACATATTCGAGGACTCAATCAACTCAATTATGGAATATACCTATTGCAATTGAGCTACAAAGAAAAAATCATTACCGTACCCATAATTAAACATTGATTTTCTTTAGTCGGCTTAAATGCTTAATTTTCTAAAAATTAAAACATGAAATCAGCAGTAGTCACTCTTTTTATCTTCACTTCATATTGCTTATTAGGTCAGACTTGGAGCGGTGAAGTCGCTACAATTTTTTATGAAAAATGTGCGAAATGTCATCATCAGGGTGGTGGAGGTCCTTTTCCTTTAGTAGAATATAATGATGTTTCTGCTGTTGCGAGTTCAATTTATGATGCGGTATATCAGGATAGAATGCCACCATGGCCTCCGAATGAGCCTTCTGCTGAGTTTTTACATGACCGTACCTTAAGCGCATCTGAAAAAGAAACTGTTTTAAATTGGATGACTTCTGGTTATCCGGAGGGTTCTTCTACAGAAACCCCTCCTCCTCCGGTCTTTAATGAAGGCAGTATTCTCGGGAATGGAGACCTAGAGGTTCAAATACCGACTTATTCTAGTAAAGCAGTGGCAAATGATGATTATGTATGCTTCTCATTACCTGCGAACCTAACTGAAGAAAGAATCATAAAAGCGGTAGAAGTTATTCCTGGAAATCCTGAAATTGTACACCATGTCCTAGTCTATGTCGATCAAAATGGCACTGAGGTCACAGACACAATAGGAGGAAATTGTGCCAGTCCTTCAAGTCTAGAAACAAAGCTTGTTGGAGGATTTACACCGGGATCTACACCAATCATATTTCCAAATCAAGACCCTGTAAAGCTTGGGGTAACAGTAGCTCCAGGAGCCAACATCTATCTTAACATGCACTACCCTATTGGAAGCTTTGGGATTTTAGACAGTACTAAAGTTATTTTTCATTTTTACCCACCTGGTGTAACTGATGTTCGGGAGGTTATATCGGAACCCTTACTCATCAACTATACTTTTAATTTGCCGCCAAATCAAATAACAAATGTAAACGCAACTTATCCATATACAGGAACTACGCCTACTGATTATTCACTGTTTTCTATCTTCCCACATATGCACCTTTTAGGAAAAGAAATTGGAACTTATGCCGTAAGGCCAGGACAAGATACTTTACCCCTAATTCACATACCGCATTGGGATTTTGATTGGCAAGACTTTTACAAATTCAGGTATCTTCAAAAGCTTCCTGCAGGATCACGACTCAGAGCATATGGGACCTATGACAATACCGCCTCCAATATCCATAACCCTTTCTCTCCTCCGCAAGCGGTGCAGTTTGGGTTGAATACTACAGATGAAATGTTCGTGACTTATCTTCAGTATTTACCCTATGAAGAAGGTGACGAGTCTTATGATCTTTCAGAACTAACAACGGTCGGATTAAATGATATTTCAATGGCTAATGATGCGCAAATAAAAGCCTATCCCAATCCATTTTTCGAAGAAGGCATTTATTTGGAATTTAATGATCCTATTCAAAGTACCAATGTGATCATTTATAACTCATTAGGAATAGCAGTAAAGTCCTTTGATAGTATCATAAATAATACATTATTCTGGGATGGTAAAAACCATGGAGTTGAAGTTTCTCCCGGTATTTACTATGTATCAGCTAACATTAATGGTCACTTTTTAAATAAAAGAATAATCAAAACGCAATAGTATTGAGAGGTTGTTCGGATTTTTGTATTTTTGGCTTCGCTTAAAACAAAATGGTCTCGTGGCCGAGTGGCTTAGGCACCGGTCTGCAAAACCGGTTACAGCGGTTCGAATCCGCTCGAGACCTCAAAAACCCAGTTCACTGGGTTTTTTTGTATCCAATAATGAATGCTAAATTCTCATCAAATTCTTTATATTAGGGGTATGAAATATATATTATTCTCACTAAGTCTCTTTTTTATAAGTTTTGGATTCTCTCAAAATTTCATCAATGCCTATACCGGAAGCTATCATTTAGATGTTGATGCCACGAATCAAATTATGATCGTTAAAGGAATCACCTCAGCTGAGGAAAAAATTCCAGACGATATGCGCAAACAAATGGAATCAATAACGCTGAAAATTAAAAAAGGAAGCATTATTTTGAACATGTTAGGCCAAGAAAGAGAAATGCTTTTTTCTGATCGAATCTCGAAAAAGACCAAAGGCGTTTGTGACCTTGTATTGATTCAAGAAAGCAACAAAAAAGTTCAAGAAAAGTACCTAACCTTAATTGTTTTGAAAGACGGTAAAATCCAGCTCAAATCAGAAGCTGAAAATGCAGACATGGATAATTTTGTTTGGGTCAAAATTGAATAACCCTAATCTGCAAAAACTGCGGCTGATGCCTGGGCAGTGGCCATTAGTGTTAAATCATTCACATTAACATGTTGGGGACGTGAACAAACAAACCAAAGCGTTTCTGCGATGTCTTTAGCAACAAGAGGATCATAGCCCGAGTAAACAGATTTAGCCTTTTTCTCATCCCCTTTAAATCGAACGATAGAAAATTCAGTTTCCGCTGCGCCTGGGGCCAAATTCGTTACTTTTATTTTGTGATTTACTAGATCAATTCTCATTGACCTTGATAAAGCATCCACTGCATGCTTTGTCGCGCAATACACGTTACCTCCCGGGTATACTTCTTTTCCTGCTATACTCGCAACGTTAACGATATGACCAGATCCATTGGCCTTCAAAATCGGAATTATACTTTTTGATACATATAAAAGTCCTTTGAGATTTGTATCAACCATGCGATCCCAGTCATCAATTAATCCATGATCTATTGAACCTTTTCCGACTGCAAGACCAGCGTTATTTATCAATATGGAAAGATTTTCGACCACATGATTCGGGAGTGAATCTATGGCTAAAGACACTGCTCTTTGATCACGAACATCTGCGGTAAGCATATGCACCTCTGTATGTTTGGATAATTTTTGAGCAATTGTTTGAAGCTTCTTTTCTCTTCTAGCCATCAACACTAGGCCAAAGCCTTTTTCAGCAAATAATTTTGCAGTTGCTTCCCCGAATCCGGAGCTCGCTCCTGTTATAAAAATGAATTTAGCCATTGGTATGTTTTATGATTTTTAAGCCCTTTCGGGAATTTTTGAGTGTCTAAAAGTATTAAAAGAGCCATCCATAAAAACGGCATGGCCGGAATTTTATACCGGACTAGGGCTCCTGTTATTGGCGTAGTTAAACCGATAACGATGTATACAATAAAAGTGAAGGTCAAACAGAGAAACACAAATTTCAATTGCTTATCTAAAATTTTCTTTCGCCATATCAAGCAAAATACCCCGAGAGAGATAACGAATAAATTCTCAACGAGCGGGGGTACAAATAATAAACTATTCACCTCCCCTAACCAAGGTTTTGTAAAGACATTAAGAAGTGCCTCCGGTGCAGCTTTAACTAGAGAAAATAATGTAGGTTGTAAATATTCCATTTGAAATGCACTATTGACCTCAAAGAACTTTGACAGATTTATAAAATCTCTCTGTTTATCGACGATTAGATGTATAAAACTATAACGCGGCGCTAGAACATCTAATCCCAATCCTAGAGCCAAAAAGAGGGTAAATAAGAGCACATAAGACAAAAATATTTTCTTGCGATTCCTGGTAAAATAAAACACAATACACACAGGCAAAAAAGCAGCAAATACGTAAAGTTTCATAACTACCAACACACCCGACGAGAACAATAAAAATAATATGCCTCTTTTACTTAAATTCCCAATGGACAATTGATAAAAATGAAACAAAAAGGTACCCAAACCATAAATCAAAATGGACTCCTTAAAAATACCTGAGCTCCAAAAAACAACAGAGGGAATAAGAAAAACAACTAAATAGCTTTTTAGCTTTGACTTCGAAACAGCATAAAATACCTTAGCCAATTGAAGGCTTCCTATGAATGCAATGAGATTAAAACAGAGCGAATGAACATGGTAACTCCCTAAAGAAAACACTCGAAATAGGGCGTTCAAACGGATAATTAAACGGTTGTCATTAAACAACCCATTATCATAGGATCGGACCCAATTCGACATGTGATTGAAATAATTTGTATTAAAATACTCCGTGTTACAGTCAATACCCAAAAGCATTTGGAAATAATCAACGGGATGCTCCCAAAATGCCTTAGCCATATAATAACTGTCATCAAAATATTTAAACGTATCAGCTTCTGATCGCACTGGGTAATATTCTGAATACAAATAAAAAACAACCAATCCAGCAAGGGACTTAATACAAAAGGCAAGTTGTAAAGAATAGCTCGAAAATGGACTAGACTTAAAGAAGGCTCCTCGCGAAATCAACACCATTATCCCCAAAAAAACAAGTAAAGGAAATATCGTTTCAATGACCATCATCACAACAAAAATACAAGTTTTGAGGTCAGAATTTCCTTGATTTGACATTTTATTGCAGACAACTCAGACAAAGTGTCATATTTTTCATAATGGCATGCCAATTGCGAAGTAAGAGGAAAAAACAAATATGAAAACTGGAAATATAAATGTTCAAACGGAAAATATCTTTCCGATTATCAAAAAATTTCTTTACTCAGATCATGAAATTTTTCTTCGTGAGCTCGTATCAAACGCCGTCGATGCCTCACAAAAATTAAAATTCCTTTCCTCGAATGGAGAATTTAAAGGAGAATTAGGAGATCTTCAAGTTGAAGTTATCCTTGATAAGAAAAAGAAAACCATTACAATAAAAGACAATGGTATTGGAATGACTGCCGATGAAATTGATAAATACATCAATCAAATTGCTTTTTCGGGAGCTGAAGAATTCGTAAAAAAATATGAAGGAAAAGAAGGTGCAGAGCAAATCATAGGTCACTTTGGACTTGGATTTTATTCTGCGTTCATGGTGGCAGATAAAGTTCAAATTAAAACCCTCTCAAGGCACGATGGCTCACAGGCTGTGCAATGGGAATCAAATGGTGATCCAGAATACACAATAACAGATATCGACAAAAAAGAAAGAGGAACTGAGATTGTACTTCATATTACTAAGGAATCGAAAGAATTTCTAGAAAAAGAAAGAATAGCAGGAATTCTTAATAAATATTGTAAGTTTTTACCCATATCTATCTTATTTGGAACGAAAACAGAATATATTGACTCTCCTGAAGGAGAAAAAGAAGAAGATGGCAAACTTAAAAGAGTAGCCGTTGAAGTTCCAAACTACATCAACAACCCTACTCCAGCATGGACAAAAAAGCCAAAAGATCTCAGCGATGAGGAGTATGCCTCTTTTTACAAGGAGCTCTACCCGTCTACTTTTGACGATCCATTATTTCACATCCATCTGAACGTTGACTACCCTTTTAACCTGACTGGTATTCTTTATTTCCCAAAAATCAAAGAAAATGTGGAAGTTCAACGAAACAAGATCAATTTATACTCAAACCAAGTTTTTATTACAGACAGTGTAGAAGAAATTGTTCCAGAGTTTTTAACACTACTGCATGGGGTAATTGATTCACCTGATATTCCGCTAAATGTTTCAAGGTCTTATTTACAGAGTGATAGCAATGTGAAAAAAATATCTTCACACATCACAAAGAAGGTAGCTGACAAGCTTGCCGGGATGTTCAAAAAAGACCGTAAAGACTTTGAAGAAAAGTGGAATGATCTTCAAATCTTTGTTCAATATGGAATGTTGTCAGATGATAAATTTGCCGATAAAGCCAAAGGGTTTTGTTTGGTGAAGAATACGGAGAATGAATGCTTCACAATTGAGGAGTATAAAGAGAAAATCAGTGCGCTTCAAACTGATAAAGACGGGAAAACCGTTTGTCTATATACCAATAATGCAGAAGAACAATTTTCATTTGTCAAAAAAGCAAAGGATAGAGGTTACGATGTTCTTCATCTTGACGGACCTTTAATGTCTCATTGGATACAAAAACTAGAGACTACAAATGAAAACATAACGTTTTCAAGAGTAGATGCAGACTCCTTGGACAAACTAATTAAAAAGTCAGAGGATATTCCTTCAAAGATTTCAAAGGAAGATGAAGAAAAGTTGAAGCCCGTATTTGAGGCACATGTGAATAAAGAAAAATTCATGGTTCAATTTGAATCTATGTCAGAAGATGAGGCTCCTATTATCATTACGCAACCCGAATTCATGAGAAGAATGATGGAGCAACAGCGTATGGGAGGTGGGGGCATGTTTGGTGCCTTCCCTGAAATGCATCATTTAGTTGTAAATGCGAATCACCCCAAAGTAAGTGCACTTCTTGAAAAAGAAGAACCAGCACAAAAAGAAATGGTCAAGCAATTGACCGACTTGGCATTACTTGCACAAGGACTTCTTAAAGGTGAGGCACTAAACGATTTTGTAGAACGCAATATCGAACAAATTTCATAAGTTTATAAGGGGGCAGCAGCCCCCTTTTCCATTTAACCCATCATTCATTGCAGAAATTACTTATTGCTTTCTTCGTTTATATGGTAACCAAGCGGTTTTGGATGGCAGCTATAGCTTACATTATTGCATCACTTTTTGAAAGTGGAAGGATACAACAACAGCGTGGCCAAGGAGGTCGGAGCGGCTTTTCTCAGGACCCATTCGAGTTTTACAGACAATCTTCCTCGAAATATGATATCCCTACAATGCTCATGGCCTTGTCTGCAGCCGTAATGAAAGCTGATGGGAAGGTTTTGAAAGCTGAGCTTGATTACGTAAAACAATTTTTCTCGCAGCAATTTGGCGCCCAATTCAGCTCAAGGCACCTTCAAGTACTGAAGCAATTCCTAGACTCAAACAATATTCCACTTCAAGAAATCTGCAATGATATCAGAAATAGAATGCCCGCAGAGGTGCGTGTGCAGCTCGTTCATTACTTATTTGGCATCGCCAAAGCTGATGGTAATGTAGCCGAATCAGAGCTCAACAGTATTCAAAATATTGCACAATTACTGGGAGTATCGGAGCAAGAATTTATTAGTCTTAAAAACATGTTCTACAGGGACGTGAATTCTGATTATAAGATTTTAGGGGTAGAGGCAAGTGCAACAAATGACGAAGTTAAAAAAGCTTATCGCAAAATGGCAATCGCACACCATCCAGACAAAGTTGCATCGATGGGAGAAGAATATCAAAAGGGTGCACAGGAGAAATTCATGAAAATTCAGGAGGCCTACGAAAACATAAAGAAATCTCGAGGGTTTAAATAATGTATCTTTACAACCTATGAAACCAAAAATCATCTTTGGTTTTGTGCTTTTCATACTTGCAAGTCAATTGAATGCGCAAATAGACCAAATTGACATTCGACATTACAAAATTGATCTTACTGTAAAAGACTTAGACGATACGATTGAAGTTGTTGAAGATATTTACTTTTCGCACGAAAACACGCTCAAGCCTATTGTATTTAATCTAAAATCTGTCAATCATGAGGGAGGAATGCTTGTTAATTCGTTAACTGTATCAGGCCACACTTCTAAGTTTTTACACCGAAACGATAGCTTGTATGTAATGATTGACCAACCTTCAGAGAACAATTATTATGAGCTAAGTTTAAATTTTAAAGGAGTCCCTAGAGATGGTCTTATTATAGGTAAAAATAAATTCGGTTCACGTACTTTTTTTGGAGACAATTGGCCAAATAGAGCTCAGAACTGGTTCGCTTGCAACGATCATCTTTCAGATAAAGCAAGTGTTGAATATATTGTTCATACACCTCAAAAATATACAGTTGTTGCCAATGGGGAACTTATCTCGTTAAAAAAACGAAAAAAGATAAAAACCTTTCATTACTTCTCAATGATCCCTATACCTACAAAGGTTATGGTCGTTGGTATTGCCGCCTTAAATATAGATGTATCTGGCGCTGTTGAGGGAAAACTTGTTCAAAGCTTTACCTACCCAGAAAGCACAATGGACGCGCGTAAGGATTTAAGCATTGCTCCAGCTATTCTCGAATATTACTCAGAATATATAGGTCCATATGAATTTGAAAAGCTCGATAATGTTCAATCCACAACGAGATTTGGAGGAATGGAAAATGCCGGTTGTATTTTTTATGATGAAAATGCATTAGATGGGTCTGGTCGTTCAGAGAACTTGATTGCACACGAAATTGCGCACCAATGGTTTGGAAATTCAGTGACAGAAAAAGACTGGCCGGAATTGTGGATTAGTGAAGGTTTTGCAACCTATTTAGCGAACTTATATTTAGAAAATAAAAGAGGGACAAGTGCTTTTAAAGCCCAGCTTAAAAAAGATAGAGAAGATGTTATAGCATTTGAAAAAAAATATAAGCATCCTGTACTTGACACGAATCATCAAGAATTAATGCGATTATTAAACCCGAATAGCTACGAAAAAGGTTCGTGGATTCTACATATGCTGCGTATTGAAATAGGAGATGTTCTTTTTCAAAAATGCCTTCAAAATTTTTATGCGAAATTCCGCAGATCAAATGCAGATACAAAAGATTTTCAAAAGATAGTAGAAGAAACTTGTAATCGAAATTATAACGTCTTTTTTAACCAGTGGCTCAGAAAACCGAGTCATCCAAAGTTGCAGATAGAATATTCCATAGATGATAGAAAAGTATCACTCCAAATTAACCAAAAAGAGCAAACCTTTAGCTTCCCCCTAAAAGTTGAAATCCATTGTACCGATGGTCCTATTATTCAAAGAACAATCAGAATCTCACAACAATCTACGCACAAAGAGATCATATCTAGCTATCCTGTAAAATTCATTGTTATTGATCCAGAAGTTGAATTACTTTTTGAACGCGTAAAATAACTTTTGGAATGAAAAGTAACTAGACCATTCAATTTTCTAACTTTGTTGCAATAAGTAAGTATATGTCAGACAATCGATACCAATCAAGAGGCGTTTCCGCAGGAAAAGAAGATGTTCATAATGCCATCAAAAAAGTAGATAAAGGACTCTTTCCTCAAGCCTTCTGTAAAATAGTCCCTGATCATTTAACAGGTGATGAAAAGTACTGTTGTATTATGCATGCCGATGGTGCCGGTACTAAATCTTCATTAGCCTACATGTATTGGAAAAAAACAGGTGATGTAAGTGTTTGGAAAGGTATTGCTCAAGATGCATTAATTATGAATCTAGATGACTTACTGTGTGTGGGTGCAACTGGACCCATTTTATTATCCTCAACCATTGGCAGGAATAAAAACCTCATTAATGGAGAGGTGCTTTCACAAATTATTAATGGAACAGAAGAACTGTTGGAAGACCTGAGAGGACATGGTATTGAGATTCATTCTACAGGTGGAGAAACAGCGGATGTAGGGGATCTTGTGCGAACTATTATTGTTGATTCTACTGTAATTGCTCGTATGAAAAGAAGTGATGTCATCTCAAATGACAATATCCAGCCTGGAGATGTTATTGTCGGCCTGTCTTCGTATGGACAGTCAACCTACGAAAAGGAATACAATGGTGGTATGGGCAGTAACGGCTTGACAAGTGCACGTCATGACGTCTTTCATAAATCATTAGCAAATGAATTTCCGGAGAGCTTTGACCCTCAAGTCCCAAATGATCTTGTTTATAGTGGTTCGAAAACCTTGACTGACATCATTGAAAATTGTCCAATAGATGCAGGGAAGTTGGTGTTATCACCGACAAGAACGTATGCTCCAATAATTAAAGCAATACTAGAAGAATGCAAAGGAAAAGTAAATGGAATGGTTCATTGTTCCGGTGGTGCACAAACCAAAATTTTACACTTTGTAAAAAACCTCCACATCATTAAAGACAATTTATTTGAGATACCCCCGCTCTTTGATATGATTCAAAAAGAATCAAAAACAGATTGGCAAGAAATGTACAAAGTCTTTAACATGGGGCATCGTATGGAACTCTATTTACCCGAAGAATATGCATCAGAAATTATCGCAATATCTGAACGATTCGGTGTAGCAGCAAAGGTGATTGGACGCGTCGAATCAGCTGACAAAGCACAGGTCACCATTGATGGTGAAAAAGGGAAATACATCTACCACTAAAAAAATTCATTTTTTTTTTATTCTAAGCATTAGAATCCTTATTTTTGCCCTCCGTTCATTGAACATTGGAGAGGTGCCTGAGAGGCCGAAAGGACTTGTTTGCTAAACAAGCGTACCCTAACCGGGTACCCGGGGTTCGAATCCCCGTCTCTCCGCAATGTTTGTAAAAGGAATTAAAATGATTACTTTTGCACGCACTTTCCAAATTTTTGGAAAAACTGAAGATGACTAATTAATCGGGGTGTAGCGTAGCCCGGTCATCGCGCCTGCTTTGGGAGCAGGAGGTCGCAGGTTCGAATCCTGCCACCCCGACTTGGGGGATGTAACCCATCCCCCTTTTTTATTGGTCGAGTAGCTCAGCTGGATAGAGCATCTGCCTTCTAAGCAGACGGTCACAGGTTCGAATCCTGTCTCGATCACAATTAAGGGAGTTTATGACTCCCTTTTTTTATGACTTCTTTACTATCTTTGGAGAAAACAATTAGTCCAATATGAAGCACTTTCTCTCCTTTTTGTTATTTCTCATCATTTTCAGCAGTCACTCACAGAACCCGAATCCGAGTTCCATTTTAGACGAATATATTCTAGCAGAAATGGGAG
>Ga0206677_10003809_pt1 | contig 12560 bp, 26 predicted proteins | sample M130m12015metaG_FD_155475 | JGI IMG/M metagenome (GOLD analysis project Ga0206677, IMG submission 155475) | Ammonia-oxidizing marine archaeal communities from Monterey Bay, California, United States - M1 30m 12015 | ecosystem: Environmental > Aquatic > Marine > Intertidal zone | place: USA... | reverse complement strand
TTTATCTGATATTATAAGTTCTTTATTACCAATTACAGTATTTATCATATCACGGATAGCCTTAACTTTATTCCATACTAAACTGTGTTCTGATTGTGGATTATATTCTCCCTTAACTAAATATGTAAATATAGTATTCGGTTCTAATGTTAAATAACCGTGTGCATAATCTTCTCCTATTGTTAGTGGATCGGATGATGAGTTTAAATTATAAAATTCTACTTCTAAAGTTTTAAGATTGTAAAGAAAGTCAATAACAGAACCTTGAATTACTTTAACGCATTTAATTTGAGCAGGATTTGTTTGCCAATGCATACCTCTAAAAGTATACGGTTTTTCGTTAGTAACAATATTTACCTGGTCCCAACCTTTTATATCATAAGGCATAAATGTTCCACGAGAGTCCTTAAATTGCTTTATGCTCATTTCTTTTTATCTTTAAGAAGGTTAGGGTTTTGTTTAATTGTTTGTTTTGTAATTAAGTCTTTAAGTAATGTGGTTGACCAACCATGAGATCTTGTTGTATATAAAACTTCTATAGCTAAATGATCACCCGTGAATCTCTTTCCTATATAATCATCACCAAGAATTCTTAGATCAGGATTATAAAATTGAATGAGCTCATAAAGCTCTTCTTCTGTTTGGTATGTTACTACCTCATCGATATACTTAATAGCCATTAAAGTTTTATATCTTTCGTATAATGGTATTACTGGTTTATATTTGGAAGTTCTAGTTGCTGAAGGATCTTCTTGTAAAAATACCATGAAATAATCACAGTGCTCTTTCGCAGTTTCAAAGGTATAAATGTAGCCTGGGTGCAACAGATCAAAATTTCCTGCAGTAAAACCAACTATCCCTTTATCTTTATTCATATCATTAAGATTTAGCTAATTCTTTATCTAGAGTTTTAACCGTTTTGGCATCTCTCTTTTGAATTAATTTTAATACTCTTTCCATTTCTTTATCAGCAAGTTTAATAGTAGCATCGTTAGCTCTCATCCGAATCTCAAGTTTTACCTTACTTACATATTTAGTTAACTTATCATTTTGATTTCCGATTGCATCCATTTTATCAATAATAACCTTTTCTTTATTTCTTAATGCTTCTATTTTTATTTTCTTTGCTTTATCTGCAACATCTATCTTAGCTTTTGTTGCAGTATAATCATCAGCATTAGATTTAAGATCTTGTGTTAACTTATCTATGTCGCCTTCTTCTATTTCTAATTTTTGTAATTCTACTTTAACTTTAAATAGTTCTTCACCTAGCTTATCTAATTTTCTTTTATCTCTTGGATTAGAAAAGATGCCTTTAATAAATGAAAAGATGCCTTCATTAAGGACTTCATTAAGATCATCATGTGAAACTTTACCTTCTAGGATAGCATAAGTTTCATTGACTAACTGCTTAGTGGTATTATAATCTTTAAATGATGGAATATGATTCATAATAATTTGTTATTTGTTTATTTATTCCAACTTTGAACTTCTTTATTGTAATCTTTCCACAGTTTCATAGTATGCATGTGAGATCTCTTTTCACTATCCGCATCTTCACGATCATTTTCAAAGTAACTAACTAATGATAAGTCTTCTACGAATAGAGGAATTGAATATGCTCCCCTTGAATCAACAAACTTAACCTTTTCATCAAATCTATCATTAACAAATAAAATATCCTCAGGGAGACACGGTTCATAACCACCGAAGTCAACAACGCTCGTTGCAATATTAAATAGATTTTCATTACCTGTATAGCAATGTCTTCTTATCTTTCGTTCTGCATATTCTCTTGACACTAAATACATGTTTGCACCCCAAGTCTGATGACTTCTTTCTACTAATGTTAAATCAAAATCTGGTTCACTTCTCAAAACACACAGCTGTACAACTTTAGCATCGCTAGGAATAATATCCATAAAGTCAGTCCATGAAAATGGCCAGAATTCAACAGTATCAAAACTTATATCGCCTTCACAAAATAACGCCCACTTTTCATCTTCACTGCTTGAAGATATCCATTCTCTCCACATCCTAAGATGATTAGCGGAAACCGCTGCTGTGGTTTTACATTGGCCAGGGTTAAAATGAAGGATATGATCATGTGTATTTCCTTCTACTATTGTACCACATTCTGGGTATCGCTTTACTTCAATAATTTCATAATCTAAATTAAGATCTGATACCTTTTTAATAAAACTATTCTTTCGCTTAATACCTTCATCGCCCTCTAGCATTAACGAGTAGATTCGTGGAAGCCCTTTTAGTTTATTTTTCATTTACTTTATTTAAATATTTAGTTAAGTCTGTTAAAAGCTCACTACTTGTATAATACCAACCTTCGAAGATAATGCCATGATCTTCACTACTATGAGTTAAGTACCATAATTTTTCATCTTTAAGATATTGTATATGCCAACCTTTCATTTTTAGATTTTCTTTGTTGAGGTTTCAATTACCAAAGAAAAAATTATTAACACCGCTGCTAATATTGTTTGCCCAGTAAAAAACTCTCTGTCTAATATTATCATACTTGCCAATAATCCTATACCTGCAACCATAGAGATATACCAACCATGTTCTTTTAAAAATCTTTTCATTTTACTTTCTTTTTATTACTTCATCTATTATACCATACTTCTTAGCTTCATCTGCACTCAACCAAAAATCTCTAGTTGCATCAGACGCTACTTGCTTTGCAGTTTTACCACAATACTCTCCTAATAATTTAAATAAAGTATTGTTGACCTTTTTCCATTCTTTCATATCAATTTCAGCATCTTGAATATTTCCACTGAAACCTCCTGATGATTGATGTAACATTGTTTTAGAATGTCTTAATGAACTTCTTTTGCCTTTTGTACCGGCTCCTAATAATACAGATCCCATAGACGCAGCCATTCCAGTATTTACTGTTCTGATATCTGATTTAATAAAATCCATAACATCAACCATAGACAGACCTGATTTAACAGATCCGCCTGGTGAATCTATATGCATTGTGATATCTTTATTCTCTACACTATCCAAAAACATTAACTGTGCTTGGACTACAGTAGACATACCATCGTTAACTGGACCGGCAACCCAAAGGACTCTATCCATCATTAACCTTGAAAAGATATCCATCTGTGTTGCTCTTAGTTCTCTCTCCTCTAAAATATAAGGAGTCATTGAATTTTCAATTTTCTTTGATGCATAATCAAGAGTAAGAGAACTTACACCGTGATCACTCATTGCATACTTTTCAAATTCTTTTCCGTAATTCATATTTTTTCTTTTGCTTTAGCTAAACCTTCTAATGCTATATCTATATGTTTAGCATAATCCTTATTTAGTTTATAAACTGATTGTTGAATAAGATAATTTACAATAAAGCTATAGAATAATTCTACTCTATCGCTTGCTTCTGTAATATCTTCTTTAGTTGGTTTTAGTTCTCTTCCTGTCATGATTACCTTTTAATACATTTAAAATTAATCCTAACCAGGTATTTCCTCTATACCGTTTCTTTCCTTCTATATTAAGAAGGTACTTTGATTTTGTTTTCATATTTTTATTTTAACTTATTTTCATTATATATGCTAATGCATAGTATGGTGGTAGGTTTGTATCAGATCCGCTAACTCCTTCTGTTGAATTAGAAATACCTGTGGTTGCCGATTGCGAGCGTATATTTCCGTCGTCTAATCCATTAGTAGACCAAGAACCTTCATCGGGATTGCTAGTGTCTTCTAATGTTTGAAAATTTCCAGAGCTAGAGCTATCCAATCTATGATTAATAATATGCCTATGGCCTGGGTCTGTTACTGTATGTGTATGCTCTACTAAAACCGAGTCACGACTACCGCCTTGATCTCCTGGTTGATAATCACCACCTACTCCTACTATAAATTTATCAACAAGATCAGGCGTATCGTCATTCCCATCACAGAGAGCCCATCCTACAGGTATATCTGCAATTTGTCCAGACCACATAATAATTCCACCAACAGGGAATTCAGATGCCGGTGCTGCTGCCGGGCCTTGTAAACCTTGCAAACCTTGCAAACCTTGTACTCCTTGAACTCCCTTAAGGCTAGATTCCCCTGTGTTTAGTTTTATGCTATCTACACTGTTACCTGTTTGGGTTAACAATGTAGGGTAGATTTTATATTTTTTCCATTTATTTCCGAACGGTTCTGCCATCTGATTTTGCTTTATTTATTTCATGTAACTTATATTCCGAATCTATCCATCCGCTATCTACAAAATCCCATAAAGTAAGATTAATTAAAAATGGGTGTGGCTGAGCCTTTGCCCACCTCTTTGCTTTCTGAAACCCACTAGGTGAGTATTCAAATTCTGTAATGTTTTTATATTTTGGAGTAAACCATTTTCGTAATAAGTTAATCATAAATCCGTTTGTTTATTATTATATGGTAAAATAATAAAAGGTTTAAGAAATATTAAAATGAAATGGTAATTAGGAATTCTTTTATGTTCAGAATTATTTGGATAACATATCCCACATGGCAGGATATTCTTCTTTAAAGTTTTCTCCGTAAGTTTCTTTCCAGATTCTAGCAATTTCTCTAGGATCTCTTATCTTTCGTTGTCTTATGATTTTGGCAACGCCAGGATATTTAGTAGAAAACTTTTCGCCATAAGCTTTTTTCCACATAGCTTCCATATCTTCTTCAATATGATCAGTATGTTTATGTTTACCATCGGATGCTTCAGTACCGTCTCTTTCAGATGATTCATTTACAGCTTTGCTAAAAGTTTTCCAACTATTAACAGGTTGTCCTTTTACTTTAATTTTACCAGTATAAGTATCAAAATAAACTTCAGAACCTTGATAAGTTAAATCTAATACAAGTGTATCATAACCTTTACCTATTGCAGTACCTCCTCTTATTCCTAACCCAGCTTTTTCTGCCCACCTAGCAAGTTGCTTTACATCTCTAAGAACACCTCTCTCTTTTGCAAATTTTTCAATGTTACTAGGAATTTGTGCAGCTTCAATAATTTCTGTATCAAATGATTCTAAAACTTTACTATTCTTTTCAATGTATGATAAGAGAGCCGGTGTTTGTTTAATCATTATACCTTTAAAGGTTGGCTTATCAAAATATTGTGGACCTTGTGATGATCTACTTGAATATTTGTTCTTTAGTGAAAAATGATCAGCAAATACTCCACCTGGTAAATTATAAATAATAGTTCCTTTAGGAAGGGTTACATTTGAAAAGTTTCCAATAATAGCACCTTTAGCATCTTTCTTTAATTCATATTTTCTATCTTCTAACGATGTAGTAAAACCAGCCTTTGTACCAGATACTGGTGATGTTCTTAATTCATTAATTGATTCTCTCATAGTCATTCCACCATGATCAAACTGAGATTTATTAACAGTAAAGGTTCTACCGTCTTCTCCTTTTAACTTCAAAACATAACCATTATTGTCAAGTACTTCTACTTTACCGCCCATATACATAAGCTTAGTACCTTTTTTGATTTTCTTAAAATCTTTAAGGTCTATCTTTTTCATATAGTCCTTTTTAAATCCTTCGTATGTTTTAAAATATCTCATAATTAAGCCATTCTGTGTTTATCAATTCTAGCCATGATCTTATCCTTCTTGGCCATTAGTTTAGTATATTCTTTTTCTTGCTTCATCATAGTAGATCCATATCTATCTGCAACTTCACCACCTTCTGGTTCGGCTTCTTGTTCCATGTCTCTAAGTGTTTGAGCCATTTCATCACGTAAATCTTTAATCTGTTGGTCTATATCAAGCCTAGCATCTAATAAATCCATATACTTATCAAAACTTAACCTACGTGATTTTAATTTAGGAATCTTCAATTTAGGAAGGTCTCTGCTTGTTGCTCTATATGCTACTAACACAGGATCATTTAAATCTGTTGCTTCAGTAACTGCTGATTCATCATATCTTACAATATCAGAATATTCAATTTCATGCTCTTCTCCGTCTTGGTCTAATCCAAAAATAACTTTATCTTGCCACATATCAGCATTATCATCATTACCATTATTAGGATTATAGATAACATATTCTTGACCGTTACTTAGTTGAATCATACCATCATCCTTTTTCATAGCTTTCATCAATGATCTCTTATTGAATTTACCTTCAGTAATTGATTCATTAACTCGAACACCGTAAGTAGTTCTTAAGTTTTTCAAATCACCTTTCTTAATGAAGTATTGTTTTCCTGTACGTTTCATTGTTTTAAGATCAATAATATCAAACACGGATTCACTTCCGGCTGATTTAATAAACTCTAATGCAACATCGCCTAGATCAAAAGCATCTTTCCAATCCACGAAGAATTTTCCAGGTTTCGCTACTTGTTTTATATAAGCACCAGTCTGTGGTTGATTATTAGGTGCAATTCCAAATTTTCTTAAATGAGTTAATCTAGCTTGATTAGATTCATTAACTGATTCACTTTCTTTAATTCTATATTTTTTCATTAAAGATTCAGCATCATCAATTGCAGCTTGTAATTCTTGATCGCTTAAATCACTCCAGTATGGAGCATCAAATCCGTCGTCTAAATAATTCTGAGATATTTTTTCCCATTCTCTTTCTGCCTTTCTATTATACATTAAAATATCATCAAGTACTCCAATTCTGTCTACGAGATCATTAGAACCATAATTTCTATTACCGGAACCAGCCATCGGGCCAAATTCATTAACCGCAGATTCACTAAATAATCTTTCACCTGTTTTAGATTCAACATGTACAGTTGCACCTTTATGCTTATGATAACTTTGTATTACGTTAAATGCTGCAGGTACTTCTGCTGGTGTTTTAACTAGTTCTTGCGCGATCACTTTTCCATCTTTAATAACTACAATAGATACTGGATAACTTCCTTTCTTTGCAGCTTTATGAATCGTAGATAGTTTTGCTTCATTTAAAAATTCAGAATGAGTTTTAAAATATTTCATATTTTTAGGTTTTATTTTATTCCTTGGCTTTTCATTTCAGCTTTAATGTCATCGTGAAAATTCTTTATGTAATCTTTAGCACCTTTCTTATCACCATCTTCGATCCAATCAATTGCAATACCTAAGTTAGCAAAAGGTGTATGATAATTTACATCCGTTGCAGAATCAAATAATTTGTTTAACATCTTAATAGGCGTTTTCTCATTTACCTTTAATCCGTACTTTAACATACCTTCATAATCAAAATCGCTTGACCACATATCACCAGGTTTAAATTTCTTTGCCTCAGTTAATGATTCTCCAATACTACCGGTCATTTTTAAAAGTTCTTTACAAATTGCATTTGCTTTTCCACCAGTAATACCTCTCATCTTTAAAGCATACATACATTCAGATTTATCCATGTCAGCAATCTCTTCACCGTTTACATCCATTAATTCATCAAAGATTTCTTTTGCAGTTGCCTTTGCATTTTCATTAACAGATTCTTTAATCCCTAAATACTTTGCAGCAGCAGATTTTAATTCTTCATAAGTGTATTTGTTGGCTAACGCATCATCTAAGATAGTTCCTCCATTTTTACCAACAGCATACATTGATACATGATCAAATCCTATCCATGGTCCAACGAATTGATCTGTTGCTTTTAAACCTAGATCAACTGATAGTGTCCATGATAATGATCGTCTTCCTAAGAATTGGTCATTAATACCTAATTTACCGGCTTTAAGATAGCCTGATGCATTTACTGCTTCATCTAAGTTTTCTGTTGATTTGCTTTCGATGATTGTATCGAAGTTTTTAATATATTTCATATCTTTAGATTAATTTTTTTATATATTTAGGATACATCCATGTAATCTCCATGATCACAGACAACACCTTTCTTTTTTAGTTCTTTACAAATTTTATCTAAAGGGCTTGGTCCATAAGAACTAGGTACTTCTCCTTTAATACCTATTGACTTTAATAATTTATTAGTATCATCTAGAGATATCTTTGAAGTATGTTGAACATTAGAAGTTTTAGCTACATCATATAGATATGTTCCATAAAATCTGCCACCTTGTTCAGTATAAATAAAGCTCATACCTTTTATCTTAAACGGTTTACCACTACGATCTTTATAGTTTACCGCTTCATTTATAAATTCATTGAAGTTTTTCATATTATGCTAATTTAGATTTACCATCCCATACCTTTACGATATAATCTTTACCGTCTTTTTCTAAGTAACGAGGATCTTTTTTAGTAGGTCTCATTAGTAAGCCGTGTGAGTTTGCGCTTCTTCCATGTTTACCTGCCCCTTTATCTAATCCTCTCCTTACTAAAAAATCAGATCCTCCAGAAAAGTAAGAAGAAAAATATCCTCGGTTTTTTCTGTCAGCAGGATCTAAACCTTTGTCCTTAACAATTAAGGCCTGTAATTCTTTCCATTTAGATTTGCCATTCTTTTCAGCATAATCCAATACCATTTTTTTAATAGTGTCCATATCTTTAGATTCATTGAGTGATTCAAATGTATGTAGGTTTTTCATTTTTATGTTATTTTGTTTTATTATTTATTCTACAAAAATAAAGGATCCAGGTAAAATACCCAGATCCTTTTAAATTTACTTCTTAGTTACCAAACCTCTTAAGAGATCCCAGTTCCTTGTTAAGAATACGCCAAATGCAATTCCTGCATAAATCTTATAACCGAATATCCACAAACCTGCACCAATACCTATTGATGCTAATGCAGAAAATCCTTTTGTGTCAATCCAACTTACGACTTTTCCAAAAATTTCTTTAACTTTTTCCATTGTTGATTAAATTTATTTTTAACTAAGCTATGCCAATTCTGCAGCAATTTGTTTAGAATGTTTACATGTACCTCTAAATTTTCCTGCAGGGCAGTCGCAGCTTAGTCGGTTACCATTTTTAGTAACAGTATATTTATTCCCTGTTGAACCTGTAACTTCGAAAGTTTCTCTTTTTATGTTTCTGTAAGGATTAATAACCTCAACATCATCAAAAGAAATATGATCTTCTACAGGGATCCATCCAGGAAATAAGTATTTTTGCCCTCCTATTGTAGAAAAGGCAATTCCCATATGAGATACTAATTTAATTTTTTTAGACATACTTAAGTTTATATAGATAATCCTTTTTCTTTACGCTCAGCTATTTTTTTCTGTAAACCTTCACATACTTCTTTAAATCTATCCTCTCCTTCAGATGCTCTAACAGATTCAGCCTTTAACAGATTACCTTTTAGGTCTTTGATCATTATTACTTCATCACCTAATTCTATTTTGAAATTTCCGATTGTCTTTACTGTACTTCTTCCCATATACTATTTCTATATTTTATTAATATCTACTTCTTTTTCATATTAAAAAGGTAAGTCTTCGGTTTTAGAATCTTCAAAAGGCTCAGAGTGATCGGATAGTTTTCTATAAGCTAATTGAGCAAATGGTTGTTCACCAATTTCTGTAATTGCCGGTCTACGATTATATTTGTCAAATGCATCTTTCATCTTATGTGCTTTCTTACGAGCAGTATAGTCATCCTTTGCATAGACATACATATCCATTGTTACTACATATCTTTTATCTTGACTCATCGTATATTAAGTTTATTAAGTTGATCTAAAGTACCTTCAAATCCAGGTATGTCTTTTTGTGGTTTACCATGATTAGCGATTCTATTCATAAGATCATTAATCTCATCTCTGTTTAACCATCCTACGACATCATCGTTGTGGTCAGGGAAGAATTGTTTAGTTATCCAGTCTCCGTCCGAATCAAAAACACCAATCTCAAATGATAAGTATTGATTGATAGATGATAAGTCTTCTCTAGGAGTAGAGTATACTCCGAAGCCTGCGGATACGGATAACTTTAGTCCGTTTTGAAAATGTGTGGTAGATCTGAATCCACCTAGCCCATCTTCTCTTTTAAATATAATGTTATGAAAGTTCATAGTTCTCTTCTTTATTAAATTGATTTCTAATTTCTGTTGTTAGCATCTCAGCCGTGATTGATAAATCCTTACCTATGAAGTCAACTTCATGCTCTCGGTATTCATATTTGTAATGTTCATTGCTTTTTGCAGCAACGAGGTTTTTAAGTACCTCTTTCAGATCATCCGCATACATGATCATATCACCTAAGATATTTTCAATTTCAAATACCTGACCACCTTTAGGCTTCCATGAAGGAGTTGCCGTGTCAGAGTAATTTTCGTAGTACTGTGCGTGAATTGTAATTGTAGCCATAATTTCCGTTTTTTAATTGTTTTTATATAATATAAATATAATCAAAATTGTTGGGATTTGAAAATATTTTAGAGACTTTTTTCTAAAAGTTATTAACAATTTAGATATCAAAATTTTGTTGAAGTTCCTTTACAAGGTTTTTGATTTGTTCTCTATCTAAAGCGATGTGAGTAAAAAACTTATTGTTGCTTCTTATTGTAAGTTGAACCTTCATACCTTCTTTACCTCCACTAAACCGTGTGAGTGATAGTTCTGTGTTTTGTAATTCAGAAGTTTCTTCGTGCCAAAACTTTCCTTTAAGTGTTTTTAATTCTGTTGACATAATTTCCGTTTTTTAGTTATTAATTTTAGTATCCCATTATTGCCATGAAAACTACAGTTATAATACCGCCGCCAATTAATACTTTCCAGTACCATTCTTTAACCCAATCATCTTCATAGACGACCATGTGGAATATAAAGCTTAAAAGTAAAATGAATAATATGCCAAAAAATTCTAAGATCATAATTCTTCATTTTTAAGTTTAGGCCATTTCTTTAGAATCATTGAACATAATTCATAGTCTTCTCTTTCTTGGAAAAGAATTAAGAATGCTTCAGCTGCTTGGTAAGGTGGTACCTCAGGGTTATGATTTTCTGGTATCTTACCATCTAAAAGCTCACATACACTTAAATCATTTAGTAGAGTTTCGGTATCGTAATTAGACATACCCACAAGGAAGTCTTGCAGGTAGTCTTTTGGTATGTATTTTAGATTCTTCATATTATTTAGAGTTTTCCATTTGTAACATTCTCATAGAACATTTGTAACCGTTTCCTCTTGAATCTTTAAATTCTACCGGAGCCTTTCTTGCTCTTGTATTGTATCCTGTAAGAGTATAAGATTTTCCTTGGATTGTAATTTGATCACCTACAGATAAATGATCCATTCCATGTAATCCTCTGTGACGGTTCCAATTAGTTGCTTCTCTTGTAATTACAGTTCCACCTTCACCGATTGTATTTCCTTTCAGTTTAAAGGTTACCTCATTTCCAGAGAACGATGCATTTCCTGCATGCAGTTTGATTCCAAATTGATTTTCTACAGCTTTAAGAGCGTTGTCGATTTCAGTTCTTAAGGATTGTAGATTAGCCTTGTTAAATTGTGTAATTTCCGTTTTTACCATGTTGATTGTTTTAAATATAGTTTGAATTAATATATTATAAATATAATCAAAATAATTGGGAAATAAAAATTTTTCCTAGACTTTTTTCTAAAAGTTATTAACAATTTAGAATCTTCGGTTATAATCAGGCATATCAATTACTGCTGCCTTCTTTCCATTAAGAATATCCACTAAAAGATCAATACCAACCTGAAATTCTTGTTTAGTTTTTGTAGGAATCATATAAAGTATATCATTTATTAGATCCATCTTTCCTGATGTAGTACACGGCCCACACCTTAAGTACCATCCAAACCTAGCAGGTTGCATGCGAGTAATTGCATACCATTGTTTGTTGTCCATCTGTACTAAAAGCCCTTCAACTTTTGTAGTACTCTTCATTGGTTTTGTTTTAAGAACTTGTATCATAGTTTTTTTTAATTTAATTCTAACTCCTCTTGTCTATCAAAAGGTAAATATTTTTCTAAAAGAGAAGTATTTTCTTCTCGGTATTTTAGTACAGCCACTTCTTTTGCTTTTGCTTCGACCTCGATGTCTACGGCATGACCATAGTCATTGATCTTCTCGTATACAAAATCAGCATGTGCTTGTGCTTTACATTTAGGATCTTCGAAGGTACGGCGGCATGACGAATAATGAAATAGTGGTTTTACATTATGATAATGCCATGTACTCATTGCCAATTCAAAAGCTTCTTGTTCAGATAAGCCACCGGGCTGAAACCTGTGGTGATGAAAATCAAATGTAATAGGTACCTTTACTGCCGAGAAAATACCGTCATAGAGGTCTTGTACAGAATACATACTTCCTTTATCATCATTCTCTACAACTAACCTAGCTTGAGCAGATTTAGACAGATTCAGATAATTAGAGGCCCATCTACCCATAGTAGCCATTTTGTCACCGTATACACCGTTGCAGTGGATATTGATGGGATAGAAGTGAGATTGTGGAAGACCCATAAGATCCATGATCTCTGCTGTTTGGTTTAGCTCTTTTTGAGTTTTTTGAACCAATACAGGATTAGGAGAACCTAATACATTGAAAGGTCCTGGGTGAAATGATAATCTTTGACCATATTTTTGAGCCAATGTACCTGCACCTTTTAGAAGTGTTGATATCTTTTTGAAGTCTGGTAATTCATTAAGCTCATACTCTGACAT
>Ga0206677_10003807_pt1 | contig 12565 bp, 7 predicted proteins | sample M130m12015metaG_FD_155475 | JGI IMG/M metagenome (GOLD analysis project Ga0206677, IMG submission 155475) | Ammonia-oxidizing marine archaeal communities from Monterey Bay, California, United States - M1 30m 12015 | ecosystem: Environmental > Aquatic > Marine > Intertidal zone | place: USA... | reverse complement strand
GCGCATGTCCGTGAATGCCGCTCACCCAACTGCATCAACTTCAGCCAACAAAGGTTCTTGATTCGTTATGCTGGAGAATAAGGCGGACGTACCAGTCTCCGCTCCCCAGACCCATGTGATTCAACTCGAGGCAACCATTCGCTCCGCTCACGCCTTGCTCCAAGCAGGGCTGATTGATGAGGCAACCAGCCTACTCGCCGCCTTTTCAAACGGAATTCAACCTAACATTGGCCGATCATTCATAGAATATCGACCAATAAAGCGAGGCTCCTAATCTTATTCATTCATCCCATTGGTTCGAAGATGTCTGTAAAGGGGTCCGTCTTTTCCTTTGAATCCAGTGTACTCAAGGCTGGTCGCGTTCATTTTAATCTCTTCTACTGGTGAGGATTCGATCCATAAAGCCTCTTGTGAGGGAGAATATCGATCGGAAAGATACACGAGTTGTTGATTGGAGGATCCGCGCCAAAGAAGAGTTACATCGTACAATTTTGAAACGAAGGGTCCGCAACAGACCATATCGGATAACTCAATCAGCCTCCCGACATGAGGATTTGAGGACGCCACGAGGGCATCGTACTCATATCCTGAAAAGAGGAACACGCTGAGATCTGGGCGCATGATTTTGAGGAGAGTGATGAGTACTTCAACCGCTTCGGCTTGTTCAAAAGGTTCTCCGCCACTCAAGGTGATGCCTTCGATGCCATTGATGCTCGTAATCCATGATACAAGTTCAGCGGGGGGTATCAAATTCACTCTCTTGTGAGGATGTGTAGATTTGCTGTAGCAACCGTCACATCCAACGGTGCAGCCTTGCACCCAAATCACGGCACGCACGCCAGGACCGTTCGCGCGACTGTGGGAGAGCGTTTTTGTAACGTTGAGATACAAATTTTCCGTCAAGGACATCACTCCTTCAGGGAAAATACGGGTTCTCCACTGCCATCTCCTAAAATGGAGAGCGTCAGTTGTCGTGAACCAATTTGGTGGAGGCGGTCGAAGATGAATAGACTCATTGGATTGACGATTTTCTGCTCGATGATGTTGATAAGGCCACGACCGCCATGCCCGACCTTGCCTTGTCCAACAAGTTTCTGAACATAGGCATCATCCAACTCTAACTTGAGATTGAAATTTTCCAGTAGATGTTGGCGAATACCCGACAACTTGGCGTTCATGATCTTCGACCGAATGCTTGAATCGGTGATGAAATCGAAAACGATGATGTTGTCTCCGAAGCGATTCAACAGCTCTGGACGGCCAAGCGTGTCATTGAAGTGAGCTTGGACAGCGTTCATGAAGTGAGCCTTGGTTTCGTTGTAGGATTCACTTGGATTTGCGTCACCTGCTCCGATGTTTGAGGTGAAGATGATGACCGTCTCTGAGAAGTGAACGGTTTGCCCCCGACCATCCGTCAAACGACCGTCCTCCAAAATCTGGAGAAACTTGTCCAGCACACGTGGGTGCGCTTTCTCAATTTCATCAAACAATAATACGCTGAAGGGTTTTTCTGCGACAGCGTTGGTCAGTTGACCCCCTTCTTCAAAACCGACGTAGCCGGGGGGGGCACCGATGAGGCGCTGATCGGCGTGTTCCTGACTGAACTCTGACATATCAAAGCGAATGCAGTTGTTTTCATCACCAAAAATGAACTCAGCGACCGATTTGGCGAGTTCCGTTTTTCCAACACCTGTTGGTCCAACAAAGAACAGCGTGCCCTTTGGTTTAGTCATGTGACGGGAATGTTGAACGCCAGCAAGTCCTAGGAAGGCCCGAATAATCATCGTGACCACACGCTCAATGGCTTCGTCTTGCCCCTTCACGCGCTTCTTGATGATTTCACGGGCCTTGGAAACTTTCTCTTCGTCGAGTTGTGTCCAAGGTGATTCTTTTTCTCCGAATCGGTACAAGTTGACCAGATCATCCACGCTGAGTGTGGTTTCACTTTGCCGCGACAAGGCGGCCATGTTGCGAATGTCCACCGTCGCCATACCATCGGTGACCTCGGCCAGCAATTCCATCGAACCCCTGTTGTTTGAATCATCTCTGACGATGAAATCGTTGGTCATCATGGACAACACATTTCGTCGTTCAGCCAGCCCAGGGGTAGGAATGTTGATTATTTTCACACGGCTGTCGTGGTTGTAGAACTTCGGTGGAAGTGCACCAAGTGTTGGCGTGATAATAATCAACAAACCCGTAGGATGGTTGAATGCCGTTGAACTCATTTGAAACTCGTTCGGTTCAGCAATGGCTTTTGAGAGGTTCGTGAGTTGTTCCCGTTCTTCAGCATCTTGCTGATTGGGCGTAGTGATGAGGTTTTCTGACCAATCAACGATGAACATTGGGCGTTGACTCGTGTTCGCTGTGAGCACCGTGCGCATGGCCTGGAATGCTTGGTTTGGATCTGTGTAGGCGCCTGCTGCAGTGCCTCCGTCGTTTTGAGCATCATCGTCAACACCAATGTCGTAGTCATCGCCATCCTCTTCGACCAAAGCGCTTCCCTGAACGAGATCGCCGAAGATTGAGAGTTGAGAAGAATTTGGAAATGAAAGGCCATCAATCCGGTCCCACGTTCCTTGAACAGTGAACATGTCCTGGAGGTTCTCACGAACAGCTTCAGCGAGACGGAGCGTTCGTCCGTCCGAGGTTTGCCAAACATCTCGTACGTTCCCATAAAGAATCAAACATCTTCGAAATCCGGCTTCTCTGCGTACCGTCCGTTTCCATTCCATCATTGCCCACTCCCTCCCATTGTCCGAGTATTGCCTCCTGTTGGAAAGCCTTTGCTCCCCTTTGAAATACGGTCTGGGTTTTTCCAATTGTGTTGGACTGGACCTGATTCAACACCAAATTTTTCTTCCATGAGAAGCAGCACTTCGTCTAAAGAATCCGAACACAAGCGATCTTTGAAACCGGCCATGTCAAACTCCATTTCACCAGAGGCACGTACGTCAAATCGAATGGTTCTTCCCGATGAGAGCGTGCCGACGACAGCTACGTTTCCTGTTTCACGCAACAATTTTGGCTTGCCCACGACGAAACCAAGTTCATTCATGGCCTTGACCACAGAAGAAATGATGTGGCGACGAAGTTCCTCGTCGACGGCCGCCTGATGATCCTGCTCACGCAATTGAACGGCTTCAGATTCTATTGCTTCGACGGCCTCAGTGACCTCTTCAACGGTAGCGTTTTCAAGATTGTCATTCACATCGAGAAGGTTGTTCATAATTCGTTCATGTTCTCTTTCCGAGGAGGCTTGGGTCAACTCAAATCGCAAATACTTCACAGATTCAACGGCAGTGTTGTAAACCGTTCTTTTTGCCTCGACCTTGCGTTGATGTTCTCGTTCTCTGTCTTCTGCAAGGGACTGAATTTGTTCAAGGATGACTTTCGATTTGTGGAGGCGTTTCAATACAAAATCGACATCCGCCTCGACGATGGAAGCCGTTGAAGCAACCGTATGTTGGACAAACTCGATTTCTTCTTTGGCCCAGACGTTAACATCCTCGTTGTTCAAGGCTAAAATCTGGGTGCGTACAACGCCAACAACCTTCACGATTTGTTGGCGTACCTCATTTCTCCGCTGTGCCTCTCGTTTCAAGGCAATTTGCTTTTGTTGTTTTTCAATCACCCACGCAGGTACGGAACCTCTTGAACTCATTGCTCACCCTCCTTTTTCTTGGCCTCTTTTTCACCACCTCGAACAATCTCTTCGAGGCGTGCGTTTATCTTCGGAAACGTCTCTTTATCGACAAATGGCATCAGTGAGTTTACCACTTCACCACTTTTTATGAGGTCGCCACCTGCTCGGATTTTATTGCTCATCTCGGCGCCCAGGAACCCATCCTTTTCGAGGGCAACTGAATCCCAGATCTTTCCTTTCCCAACAAACAATTGAAGTTCATCGCAGAGAGACTTGATGGCTTGGACGTCGCCTGGCTCAACCATTTTGAGTTCTGTTCGAACCGCTTGACTTAACAAGTCCTGTTTCACATTCGCCGTAAGCGAATCAAATTGTGAGGCGTTCATGCCGGCAAGGTCACTGAAGGTGGCTAGGAAACTCCGTTCCTTCACTGAGCGCTTCCAACGAATACTGAAATCTTCGGGATTAAAGTGAGATTTTTCGCTTCCTGCAAGATCCATTTCAACCTGTAAATCTTCATAGGACCTCAACTTATCCAACCCACCGAGATATGATTTCTTGAAATCCATAAGTTCTTTTTCCATACCAGCTGATTCGAGAACTGTCATGAGTAACACCATGGATTCGGGCACCTCCGTTTGCGGCGATTTGGGAAGGGATTGTATCCATTTTTTCAAACCAGCTTGAAGAATTGTGTCAAGAACATCTTTGAATTTGGGGCCATAATGTACCTCCGGGGCGTTGGCAAGTTGCTGCATTAAATCGAGGGGGGGGGCTTCGAATTCTTGTGGAAGGGACTGAAATAAAGAAACGACCCAAACAGACCCACTCGAAGGGTATTGAGCGTTGGTTTCAAGCAGGTTAGTGGCTTTTTGGACGTAGGCTTCCAATTCTGAAACAGTAAGAGTGGAGTCCCATTTTGTTCCCTTTTCTGCCTTCCACGAATCATTGGTTGGCGGTTGCCCTAAATCTGCAACTTCTCGCATCACAGCGATTAAACGGAGAGTGTACTCGAGTTCAGCGTTCAAACCGGCTGTATGTGCGTAACGATTGCGTTCCCTTCGTACTCGGTCCGCACGATCAAACAGTTTTTCGGACATCATCTTGTTCCCCTTCAATGCCCCAAGTGATTTTGCTAAGTTTTCAGTTGTGAGATCTTTAGAGCCTGCCAATTCAAGCACCGTTTCTTCGAAAAACCGTGATGCACTAAATTTGGTATGATCGCAGTGACCCACCCATGCGTATTCGAGGCGTGCTGCATCTTCCCAAGGAAGTGGTTTATCGCCGCTTGAGTGAGCTTGCCATGCTTCCGCGAGTGTACGGCTCGTCCCTTTCGAAATTACGCTTTGGATAATGGATTGCTGAAGTTTCGGCTCGAACAATGGCCAAAGAAGATCAACATCATGATGCTTGGAGAATTCATTCATGAATTCATTCACACTTTCCAATAAGTGAGAATTAAAGAGAGCCATGCATTCGGAAAACACAGCATCCATGAATATTTGAAAAAGATCGAATGTTGAGCCTTTGCTCAATTCCAATGCTTGGCTGTAACAGACACTAAGATCAGATATGCTCTCGATTAAGTTCAATTCCTTGTGTAGCCACTCTACAAAATCTGGCATTGAGCGGGTGAAGAGATAGCGCTCCATTGGGTCTTCAACCTCTTTGCGGAGGTAGATGTTTGTCTCGGAGAGGAGTTTACTTCCACTTTCTTCATTGAAGACCACCGCAGGAAGAAGGACTTCGAATCCTTTGTTATGCCGCCCCTTAACCCGAACATAAACCAACTTCAGCATGAAATCTTGGGTAGCAATTGTATGGTTTGAGATCATGCTTTCAGATGGTGGGATCGAAATGTCTAGGCCGGCACTACCATCCAGTGATTTTATTTTGATTTTCTTTAATCCTTGAGGGTACTTCACCAGCGTGCGGTTCCGGACCAATGCTGGGTAGTCATCTGAGCACGAAATTTCCTCCAGTAACGCCTCGTGATCGTTGAGGAGCAACATGCTCTTCGATGAAGAACTGATGTTTCGCTTGATATGAGCCATCGCTGAGACGAGAGGTTCTACTTCGTGGGGTTTCGATGTCGTCTTCAGTTTGGTGTTAATATTCATCTCTTCTTTAAACCGATTAAGAAGACGCATTTCTGCCTCTTTGTTTTCGGCAAGGAATGTTTCAATCCAACTGAGCCTCTGCGAGGATGATCCCTTGCGGTGAACAAAAAATAACGGGCTACCGTTTTCATGTGAAATGGATAACGTAATGCAAATTGGAAGATGTGCGATTGTATTAGAAACGTTTAACGATTCAAGTCGTAAAATATTCACGTCATCGATGCTGCCTGTATCCCGCAAAGCCTTCTCCACTTCGCCCTTTACTGGAGACGAGGGTTTTTTCATCGATTTCTCTATTGGCAACCAATTCTTTGCGTTCACGCTTTGCAAATGACGGTCACTCAGCACGCCATTATCGAGTGCAATGAGGTTTTTTGTACCGAGACAGCGGACCAAGTCATATCCTTCTGTGGTCGTTGGCTCAACAATCTTCCCCTTTGCCAGTTGGTCTTTACCTTCTTTGGTAACACTTGCCCTGAAACCTAATAGGCGCTGAAAGTGAGCGGTGATTTTCTCACGGAATGATATTCGACCAGGGTTTTCTTGTTGATCAATTTGTGCCTGCAACCGTTCGACTTTGCGCCCCATACTCCTGCGCACAGCTCCGTGGTAAGCGTTGGCATTCAGCCCAAGTTCCAAACGCTGTAATTCTTCTTTCAAATCCAAAAGTTGTTGGTTTTGTGGGGTGGCACTGCGTGTTACGATGGCCCCTGCGCGGACTAAAGAATTTAAGGTCTCTTGAATCAATTCGGGTTCTTTGAGGCCAAGTTTGATTGCAATTGTAGCAGCCGACACATCTGGAATTTCATTAAATGCCCTTAGTGTGTATTTTTCCAAAAGCGATAAAGTACGTTCACGCGACAACACCGCCTGAACAGGACACCGTTGTAGAGGCCACGCTGCCTCAATTGTGTGAACTGGTGAACTGCTTGTATCTTTACGAAAAGAGACATGGTTCAAGGCAGTTTTAGCATCTTCAGAGCATCGCACGACCATCGATCATTCCTCCTTTTCCGATTGTTTTTTGAATGTTTTTGTACATGGAGTTCTTGTCAATCGAGCCATCATCACGCTCAATTCGTACATCATCCACTTGCGCAAGCGTGAATCGATTGCCCAAGATGACAAGGAGGTTCTGCGCCCGGGAGAAGGCCACATTGATTCGCTCAGGAGATCGTACAAACGAAGTCCTTGTGACCTTAATGCCGCCATCAGAAAACGTTCCTCCCTTGGAGGAGACTTTGTTTGGCTTGTGAGAATAATTTGCAACCTTGGCCTCAAATTCTTCTTTTTTCCCCTTGCCTTCAATCCGAGGCGAGGTAACCATGCTCACGAACACAACGGCTCGTTCACCACCCTGGAATTTGTCCACCGTATCTGCACGCACACTAAGGTTCGGCCAGCGGTTTCGCATCGAAGCCCATGAATCGCCTTCGTTTGCAATCTCTCGGAAGGCGCGTTTTTGATCCGCATAGAACGTGATGAACCCAACGGGGAGTCGCTGTTCGTGATCTAAATGCCGCAACATCGCATCTTCAGACCATTGAGTCTGATCAATTATGGCTTTTTTTGCTGCAATCTGTTCCTCAAATTCATCCAACATGTATTTTGCCAATTGAACCTCTCGCACGTTTCGGCGAGAAGTGGTCGTTTCCGGTCGGGTTTCTTGACAATACTTTCCGTCTCGGTCAAACGTTGAATCGACCCATACAACATGGTGCTCAGGGGTGATAAGATCGGAGCCTTCACGCAGGGTTGTGCCACCGGAATCTTTCTTTTTGAGGTGGAAACCGTGCTGCTTCAGTCGGCGTTGTTGATCTTCAAGCAAACCGCAAATGAGCTTACCTTCATAAAATTCGTTGATGCACCTCCTGATTTGGTCATGCATCCGGTATTGTTTGAGTAAGGTGACTTTCAACGAAGAATCGCCTTCTTTGAAGTATTCAGCAAACAATGCCGATGTCACCATTCGTTCAAACTTTCCACCACGAGAAAACCGATCGTCGTCGATTTCATCGGCTTGCACTTCTTCTCGACTCTTTGATGTTGGATCTTTAAATGTCGGAGGCAATTGACGGTGGTCACCAACCAACACGGCCTTTTTGCCAAGAAGAATGGGGAGAAGGATCTCCGGTGGTGTCGCCTTGCTGATTTCATCGATAATCACGATATCAAATGGTGATTTAAGGTGTTGACTAAACCATGCAAACCTACCTGCAAACGATGTCGTCACACCTTCAACATTGACCATTTGAGTGTACATGGTCTCCAGATCTTCCAGCGTCGATTTCTTTGGTTGTTCTAAAGCGTTCAACCAGTCCTTCCGAATGTTTCGCCATACAGAATCTGCTTCGATGCTGGAGTTATTTTTAGACATCCAAGTCTGTGCCCGCCCCTGCAATGCAGGCAAGTCAACACTCGTGCTGGTCGCACCTTCTGAAACTTCATTCGGTAGAGAGTTCAACAAAGTGTCACAATGTTGAACCGCATCATCAAGCTTACGTTGGGTACGTGCCCGCGTATCTTGGATGGTTTGAAGTTGCTTCTGAATATCGTCAAAGTCCGTGTCCATTTTTTGCACCTCAGCCTTCACATTCGAAATTTTCGTGTCCACCTGAGTCATGAGTTCATCCAAAGTACCTGTTGGTTCTTCAGTTAAAGGCACTTCTAGCAAATCTGATTTTAAAATGCCATCAACGACTTGTTTCAAGTTTGTTGGTTGTTCGAGTTGAGATGTTAAATCTATGAGTTCATTTAATTGTGGAGAGAGTTGGCTATTGTATCTACTCAATCGCTTCGTCCATTGAATCCAGTCAGTTCCAATCGCGGGGTTTTTCTGTCGTTCTTCTGCGAGTTGATGTTTAATGTGTTCTGCAAGGAGATAATCTTCATTTACAATAGCAATCTCTTTTTCTTGCTCAAGTTTGATTGTCGCCGGAGAAATAACACTGCCGAGAGGGAGGTTCTCGAGTAAATCCCTGATTTTATCGAATACTTCTTTCATTTTTTGGGCTTGTTGATCATCCTGGTGCTCTTTGATGACCCTATAATCCAAACCTGCAGAGGTTGCTAGGGCCTCTGTGATTCCATCCAGTGTATTCTGTGTCAAGTGGTGTTGAACGGCCACCAAGGCCGTGTTCTGCTGGTGAAGGCGGTCTCGGGCCATTTGCAGGTCATCCTGCTTATCTGCGTGTTCGATCTTCTTGATTCGTAAGAGCTCAAGTGATTCTTTCTGTGTTATGAGTTCATCAAGACTCAAGGGTAAGGTTTGTTCCACGTCGAGGATGGCTTGGCGGGAAGCAAAGAGTGATTCGGCTTCGGCCTGTTCAATTTCGCAGTGCTTGCGTATTGAAGGTACAAAGAAATCTTTGATGACGTTTGATTCGAGGAATTTCTCTGCCTCCGGGTCAATCTCGGCACTCTTCGAATAACGTCGGATGGGGCGAATATTGGGAGTGTTCGCAAAGCGACCAAGAGCATTATCGACAGCAAGATTTGATTGACTTGCTAGCAAGACACGTTCTCCCTTTTCTGTGGCTTGATTGATGATTTCTGCAATTACAGTTGTTTTCCCCGTCCCTGGCGGCCCTTGGATGAGGTACACGTCTTCCGCAGCCAATGCACCACGAACCGCCTTTTCCTGTTCCTCATTCAAAGGACTAAGCGTAGGATACTCTAATTCGGGTAGATTGCGAGGATTGTTTGCCGCTTTTTTAATATCAAAAAGCCAATCATGTACATTGTTGTCGGCTTCCAATTCCTGAAGGCGTTCAAATCCTTGTCGTTGGCGGTCGATTTGGATTAAATCTAGGCTAACATCATTGATCAGAAACATACCAATGTAATCTTCTCCAAGACCGATCATGGGGTTCTCTTCGACGGGAGGGCTTACACGCAGAAAGAATTCAAACATCCCATCTTTCGTTTTATTTGGCTTACCTCGAACTTTCTCGAACCTCCCTGCGTCTTGTGTATCTCCCCGTGTAGCATTTTTATTTTGAGAATCTTCTTTCCTTTTCCATTCCTTGTCATCATCAGAGTGGTCATTTGTAATGCCGTGGAGGCGACCCCGTTGATTTCGACGATTGTCAATTTGATGAAAAACTCGAGGTGGACAACGAAGTTTGAACACATATTCTGGGCGTTCACGAGTCGGTTGGTCAATGGAGAGTATTTGCGCACCCCATTCATTGTTTCGATTGGCGTCATACATGGCATCGAGGTATTCAGTCCAATCCGACAGACGATTATTCACTTCTTTCTTTGTGCTAATCATTGCACGCATGGTCGCAGGAAGTTCCACTGGCACTGATTCCAAGTCCCAGATTTTGTAGTCGCCTCGATTTTCTGCGGAAACACCTCCAGAGAATAGCACATCGTTAGCGTCAATTTTTGTAATCACTTTGAATTGAACGCTGTCAAACATCAGCCATTGTTCGCTTGCGTCTTTCCTGCTTATGTCAATGCTCACAACTGTGAGAGGCAAATCGCCTTTCATGCCAACCAGATTCAATTCTTTCGCTTCATCGGGATGTGGGAAAAGAGCCCACTGATCTTTTGAATAGTACTCCATGCTGCGGCGAAGAACGTAATGACGTCGCGGATTTCCATCAAAGAGTCGTTCGAGATATTGTTCCGCATAAGGCGCCCACACAGATCGGTTTTCTTCATTGACACGTCGATTATCGGATGGGGCAGAAGTTGGAAATCCGAGCACTTCGAAGTTATTCGCTACCCATTGGGTCAATCCAGGTGCAGATTTCCATGAAACCACCTTTGTTTCACCGTTTCGAAGAGTTCGTTCTTCTGAGCCTCCACAGCGACCAAAAAACGGCCCTTTATAATAGCAAGTGAAACCGCTAAAATACTGTACAACCATATATTACACCTAATTATTAACTGAGTTCCTATATTATGTTTGCACCGATTTAGTTTGCTTCCAATGTCACGGCGTTTGTGTGTGAAAGAAGCCATGTGGAAACTAAAAGCACGATTTGTTGGAGATTAAAACCGGATTCAATAAAATTCTTAGGAGCTTTCACACTGCCGTAGCATGCAATAAAGCCCACTGGATGGACAAACCAGCCCTTCTCTTCAAGCAAAGGAGACAATTCCGTTAGTTTGATCCCTTTCCTCACAAGTTGTCGAGAGATCATGATGCTGTGGCCGACCTCAGATTCTCGCACCAAGGCTTTAGCGCCTTGATTGAAAACATGAGCAGCACGAATCTTAGAACCGTCGGCAATTACAGCAATCCCGTTTTGGATTTTTACTGATTTAGCAAGGTGCTTCTGCTTGGAATCAGAACGTTCTGAATTGATTTTTCCTGAGATTAACTCCTTTGCCCGCTCAAAGCAACCCTCATCTCCTAAGCCAATCGAACGCCATGCTTTCACGAGTTCAGCAAGAACCACTGCATCCCGGCAGCCTTTGCCGGAATCCGTCAGATTCAATTGTTGTGCCCAACTTCGGAGTGCTCGGTGTACAGGCTTATCAATCGATTTCATGCCATTTACAAGCAATCCAAAGGCACTTCCAACATCCAGTCCTTTGATAGATCGCTCCCCTTTGGAAAGATCTACGGCCAACGTTCGAGAATCATCGATTTCGATATCTGCCGAAACAAAGATAACTTGGGCATCTGGCTTCAAGACAGACAACAAAGCCGCACTGAATACTGCATCCGCATCAACATACACATGGGTAGCGATGCTCAAGGGGTCTTCGGTTGCAAGCCATGCATGAAAGCGCTCAATTTCATTCTTGGTTGTGGTGGTGGTCTTTTTCGCCATGATGAAGACATTACAAGTTTACCTCCATAAGCCCAAAAGTAGACTAAGTCAACTGTCAACCAAAGTCAATACGAAAGACCTGGGAATTTGGTTGACGAAAGGTTTGGTCAACCAACGTCATTCTTCTTCGAAAGCCATCATGGCCATCAAAGCACGCCCGAGATTCGTTGCCACCCACATCCCGGCTTCATCCTTGACGATCAGGCATGCATCGACCAAAGGTTTGCGGCCAGCGGATTCATTTTGTTTGGTTCCTTCAATGAATTTGATAATATCGGATGAACCGACGGGTCCATTGGAGCGGATAAAGCGCATAATCCGCATGGTCCTCGGTTTCTGTAGCGCCTTGAAACCAGGCCCTAAATTCATGAACAGATCAATGTCAATGGCAAGTTCATCTGTTTGGAGGGTCGGGTTGTGAGCCTGATCGAGCGAACCATAAACGGGAAAACGGTGAGTGAAAGCGCTCAATGCTGAACCAATAGCCATCAAGTTGGTGCCTCCTGCCGTTCCTACATGCCATTGTATGGTTGCGTTTTGTGTCAGATCAAGCCCTTCAACTTCAGCCACAGCTTCATCAAACGCCGTCATATACCGGTCCACAGCATCAGAGGTCCATGGCGTCTCAACGATTTTGACGATAACATGTGGGAGGCGGCCTACGTGTCGGCGCCAAGTGTGTTCAATGTGCTGAATCGTGATGTCTGCGTATTCTTGGTGACTGGTGATCAAGACCACGATTTGAGGCTTGTATTTTGCAAGAGGAGGTTCAAGAACACCCGGGGTTCGGCCCATGGGCTGAAGAACTACATCAATGATATTGTGGGCCATATTTATTCACCAGCAACTCATGTAAATAAGTTTTCAACGCAAATTTATACCACGGCGATAGCCTTGACCGAGATTGGTGGCGGACGTACCAGGATTCGAACCCGGGTTTTCGGCTTAGAAGGCCAAAGTGATATCCAACTACACTATACGTCCTTGAGTCAAGGGCAGGGCCTACA
>Ga0206677_10003804_pt1 | contig 12568 bp, 10 predicted proteins | sample M130m12015metaG_FD_155475 | JGI IMG/M metagenome (GOLD analysis project Ga0206677, IMG submission 155475) | Ammonia-oxidizing marine archaeal communities from Monterey Bay, California, United States - M1 30m 12015 | ecosystem: Environmental > Aquatic > Marine > Intertidal zone | place: USA... | reverse complement strand
CAATTCATATTTTAATGAATTCATTCCATCGGATTTATAATCCCAATCACCTCTTTGCATTTGTTTTATATATCTTCTTTCGTTTCTAGCAGTGGTTTCTCCTTTTTTCCATTTCATACTACCACCTTTTTCTATCAATCCTTCATCTTCATGTTCCAAACAAAACATTCGACCAGGTACTCTGTGTGGTACTGTTGTATATGGTATAGAAATATCTTCTTTTAAATATTCACACTCAAACATTTCACCATCTGAACCATGTCCACTTAAATCGTTTACCTCACCATTATTAAAATTATAATGGAGTACTAAACTATCATCTACAATAGTTTTTGGTATTTCTTTTATATCTTCAGCGGTTAGAGCTCTATTCCATATTCTAACATCTGCTATATCTCCTTTAAACCATTTTGCAACATCATTAATTCCAACTGAAGTTGTTGTTCCTAAATAATATGGAGTATTTCCATATCTTTTCAAATGTCCTTGATAGTATTGTGGTGATTTCGTACCAGTTCCCCATCGGGCATCTGATTCTTTTCCATTCATATAAAAATGTATTTTACCCTCATCTACAACTAAGGTAATCCATGCCCACAAACCCTCATATCGTTTCATCCATTGATATAGGTGTTCTCCTTCATTATTCCATAGTTGTGCGGTGTATGCTCGTGAGTTGTTGTAACTTAAACCATAATCATAACCAGGTCTACGAAGTATTGGATATTCAACAAATCTTCTATCTTCATCACCAATCAAAAATACAGGTACTTTATCTTCTTGTTGTTGTGCTCTTGCTAAAACAGAAACAGTATGAGGTCTTGTTGTTACATTTCTTAGTTTTCTTGATGGTTTTATTTCAATATAAGAACCATTACCATTAAATCTCATAAATCCTTTATCTTTTCCATCAAAATCCATGTAAGTATCATCTGCATATCCTTCTAATACACATCTCCAAAACAAATCATCATCTTCCATACCCCAATCCCAATAATCATTGGAGTATCCATTAGTTTTTTCTACTTGTTCTTTAGAGAATAAGATTGCCCCACCAAAATACTCTTCGTATTTTAGTTCATAGTTCATTTGTGAGATTTGAGTAGCAATGTGTCTTGGTTTTTCACTTGGGAAAGAATAATCACAACCTTCTTCTGGTACCATATCTATATCATGCCAAACAATATAATCACATCCATCTTTAAATGCTTGTTCTGCTGCAATATTCTTCATTGCACCTCTATTGAATAACTTATCATCTGTTTGGTGTCCAAAATACATACAGTACTCTATACCTTTGGAATCTAAGTACTCACCAACTCGTGGTACAAACTCCTTTAGATGAGCTTCTCTGTTTCTATATGGTACACAAACTCCTAATTTCATAATAAAGTTGTTTCTCTTCTAATGTCGGTTACCCAAACACCCAATTCACCTATTTGAATATGATGTGGTAGGTTTAAAACCCATTTAATGATATCTGTAATTTCTGATACTTCTAACATTTTTTGTTTTGTATGAAATTCCTTTGTCATATTTGTTTTTACATAACCAGGATTTACGTTTATTACTCTACAAACCTTATATCCACCTTTATCAGTACTTTGAATTACGTTTTCTGATAATTCTTTCTTAAATAAAGTATATTCATCATTTAATTTAGAATATATCGTTTTACTTACTATATTTATTATAGTTTTTTCTTTATATCTCCAATTTTTATAAAATTTATTAAAAAGTTTTAATTGTGCATCTTGAAAATATGCATTATTTATAAAAACATGACAATCTTTACTTAATTCGTAAATTTTATCTAAATTATTTTCATTTTCAATATCAAAACCATTACTTCGAGAAAATCCGATTGTGTTATCTAAGCTTTCGTATAAATGTTTTCCAATTCCACTAGTATGTCCTGTAATAGAAACTTTCAATTATAATGATTTTGCTATTTCTTCTTTAAATTTAGTGGTACTCCACCCATGTGAACGAGATATCCAATGAATAGGTATTCCTAAATCATCACCAGTAAATGGTTTATCTACATAATCATCTCCTAAAAATCTTATATCAGGATCAATACTCTTAATTAGAAACAAAAGTTCTGCTTCTGTATTATAACTAAGTATAATTGGATAAATAAAAAAGTTTTCGAGAATATCTCTTCGTTCTTGAACTGAAAGAATTGGTTTTTTCTTCTCAGGTCTTTCAATTGTAGGGTCATCATGTAAAAGTATATAAACTTCTTCACAATTATTTTTAATTTCTTTAAACATTTTAAGATAACCTGGATGAATTACATCAAAGTTACCTGCTATTATTCCTTTTTTTGGTAATTGATTCATAATTTTACAGTTATTTGTGTTGTATTTTTATTTTTATCTTTACTTTTTATCAAATCATACATCAAAGTATTCAATCCATCGATTCTAAAGTTAACCTGATGTTGTCTTACTTCATTATAATACTTTAATTGGTTAATTCTAGTTTCTTGATGAACCCACTTATTACCTATTGATGAGTTTGAATCATGTTTTAATGATTTAAATCTTGAATTTCTTCTAAATGGTTTTGGTAAAAATGTTTTAAATGATTGATTCAGTTTATATAGATAAACATTTTTTAGTGTAGTTTCATATGTTCTGCCTAAATCGATACATGATGTTTCAGTTGATAATTCGGGTAATAATTGAGTAACCAAAAATTCCGAAGATTTATAGTCCCCAATATTTCTTATTTTTGGGGTATTTGGATTTTTACTTAGTTCTTTTATTTCTTCATCTTCTAATGATACATCATAAATTTCTACATTTGAAACATTACCATAAAAGAATTCTGTATTTTCTTTTTTATCATTTGCAGAACCAATAAATATTTCATCTGATGACAGTGGTAGTATAGAATCCTCCATTTCGATAGTTTCAACTAATTCTCCATTTACAAAAAATGAAACAAATTTACCATCTCTATATCTCATTGTAAGATATACCCATGCTTCTCCAATTATATCTGAGTTTATAGAGTATGGTTTTTTGTTTATATCATAAGTCTGACAAAAGAATCTACGAAAGGAATTGTAAAATAATCCAATGTTGTAGCCTGGTATAGATAGTATTGGGAATTCATCATAATCTTTGTTTTCGTTTAATTTAACTTTTTGAGGTTTTACTAAACATGATATTGTAAAATCATCTTTTAGTAAAGTAGTTTTAGTACCTATCAACTTGATAAACGAATCTCCATTAAATTTAAATGTTTGTAGTTCGTCCGAACCACCCGTTTCGATTTGGTTTTTATCCAACTCTAAATTAGAATCCAAACATCTTATTAATAAGTCATCATCTTCGAATCCCCATCCCCAATATTCGTTGGAGAACCCGTTTATCAATTCGAAATCTTCTTTGTTGAACATCGTTACTCCACCAAAGTAATCAAAGAAGGTGGTTTCGTAATCATGTTCTTGTAAATGTGTTGCTAAATGTAAAGGTTTATCAGTATAAGAGTAATCAACATCTTCTGGTAACATATCAACATCGTGGAATGCAAAATAATCACAACCACTTTCAATGGCATGAGTATAACCCACATTCAAAAGTTTACCTCTATTAAAAGGTTTATCATCTGATTGTTCGATTATGAAGATTTGATAATCTACATCTATTAGATATTCTCCCATATGTTTAATAAATCTCTTTAGTTGTTGAGGTCTATCTCTATATGGAACAATAATTCCTAATTTATGAGTTATCTTCTTCGTTCGTTTCCTCCTTTGTTCTCTCTGCATCTCTTGATGGTCTGTTTTCTGAGCCTTTAAATTTGATTTTTGCTAAGTTATGGATTTCCCATAAATTCCATTCAACCTTTTTCTGATGTTCTTTGATATTAGCATCAAACATCATATCTTCGATTGATTGAACCGAATCTAATACCTCACCCATAATTTCCATGTGTTGTTTAAATTGTTCTTCTGTCATCTTATGTAATTATTTGAAATAATGTGTAATTAAGTTCTTCTATTTGTTCTTTCGTTGTTTCATACTTCAACGAATTTAATCCTATTTCTCTCCAATCAATTTCTTTTGTTAAAATATCTTCGAAAAATATATCTGCATTCTCTTCAATATCAGGGTCATAAGAATAATATCTATCAATTATATCTCTATCCTTGTTATGTGTTAAAGAATTGTACTTTCCATCTAATCTAACTGGTAGATAGAGTTCATCTGTTACTGAAACTTCATCTTCAAATGTTTTTGCTTCACCCTTTACTTTTAAATGATTCCAATTTGAACCTTTATCTAAAATAAGTTTTTTTGCATAATGAGATGGAAATTCTAAGTTTTCATTTTGATTTCCAAAATCAAATATTGATGATGGTGTTAATCCAAAATGATTTTCAATATATTCTAATGATACATTTCCATTATAATATAATTCTTTAATGTGTTTTGGTTTTAATGGTTTATCAAATAATACTATATTTGCTAAATCAATAGATGTTTTTTTATCTGATATTTTAAAGTTTTGGTATTCATTAAAAATTTTAAAATCGGTGGGGAGTGTGGTTTCAATCTCCCTTCCATTTAAGTTTAATGTTAATTTATGTCTTTTTTTATCTAATACAAGAACTACATGATTCCACCTATCTCTAAAGTATTCAGTTGCTATTTCGTAGTTTTCTCTATTTGCATCCCATATTTGTGCTATAACTTGTTTTCCATTATTTAAAAACAAACCAGAATCTAACCCCTCTATACAAAATAAATTCTTATTATCTTCAATATCACCAGTATCTCTAAACCAAGTAGAAAAAGTAAATGATGAATTTATAAGAGTTTTAGATAGATGGTTCATTAAACCATGACCTTGAGAATTTTTATCAAATGTAACACATTTAAGTTTATGTTTTTTATCATTGGTAGATGGTTCTACTTCTTCTATTCGGTAGGGTAGTATATCTAACTCATCATAATTAGAATATACACGATTTAAATCATAAAATTTTTCTAAATACGCACCACTCTCTTTTAATCTAAACAATAAATCTAAATCTTCAAACCCATAACCCCAATATTCATTGGAGTATCCATTTGCTTCTTCAAAATCTTCTCTACTAATTAACACTACTCCACCAAAATACTGTGGATATGGTAATTTGTTTTCGTGTACTTGAACCTTTGTTGCTAAATGTGTTGGTTCTAATGGAAATTGATAATCACATGAATCATCTATGGGTAACATATCTATATCGTGAAATGCAAAATAGGTATATTCTTTTGATATTTCATTTACAACAATATTACATAATTTACCATAATTAAATGGTCTATCATCTGTTTGTTCTGCAATAAAAATATCATAATCAATCCCCTTATCTGATAAGAACTCATGAATGTGGGGAGCGAAAATATCTAAGTGTTTTTGTCTATCCCTAAATGGGACAATGATTGCAAGTTTATCTTCCATGTAACCTTTGATTATATATAAATATATAGAAAATTAAATTGGTGATTTTTGTAGAGATGTATATAGTTTTTCAAAAGTATCTTTCCAACTTTCTTTTCTGAACTTATCTAATGTTTCAGTTGATTTTATAAAATAATCAGAATATCCATTATCTTCTGCGTTGTAATACCTACCATGGATATCATTATAAAACTCATCTGATACTAACCCTTTAATAGAATCTAGTTTACTTCTTCTAAATTGTCTTGGAATAATATTTGCTGATTGGTATTCTGGTGCATGAACATGATTTGAGATTATTCTCTTAATTAAACCAGTACCATCTAATTTATACATTCCTCTCTTTACCAAATATTGTGTTAACTCCTCAATATATAAAAAATTAAAAGAATTGATTGTTTGTGTAATTGTGTAATAAAAATTATGGTCGTTATATTCGGTAATATATTTTTTAATATTATCTATTGTAAGTTTAAAGTTTGCGTTCTTTCTTATATAATCATTTCTATCTCCAAAATCATCTACTGAAATAGAAATACCAACAAACTGAAAATGTTTTAATCTATCTAATGCTGGTTTTATTTTTTCAAAATCATAATTTGCATTTGTAATATAAAATATTTTCATATCCTTGGCTAAACCATCTGCAATTAATTTATCTAATAACTTAAAGTGTTTTGGAACTAAGAATGGTTCACCTCCACTAATATGTAATTGGTCTATTCTAGGTGAATGTGAAATTAACGCATCATAAAAATCTTCATCTTCTACCCAATCATAATTGGTGTATTTCATTGTTTGAAGTTCATCATAATTACTTGGAAAAATTATTTTATCTTTTAATTTTTTATAATCATCAATCCAACTTGTAGATGATTCTGCATTACAACTCCTACATTTTAAATTACAGTAATTACCCAATCGTAATTCAACATTCATTAAATCAATAGAAATTGAACCATCTGATTTTGTTGATTTATCAACATCTGTTTTATAAAAGGATTCTTTTTGTCTTTTACTTTTACCTCCTGCTAACTCAACATCATGACAAGTTTTACAAGCAGGTGGTACTTCTCCAGCAACCATCTGTCGTCTTACTTCTCTAAATGAATCTGAATTTACAATGGCATCAATTCCCTCACTAATGTTTATTTTTTCATATCCACCATCTGGTAAAATATTTGATGCTGCTGATTGCCCATGGGCATGGTTTGCAACACAACAAACTGAACATACTCCATGTGGGTGAACACTTAAATGTTTCCAAGGTAAATCACATAAAAATCTAGTTTCTTCCATTATCTAACATCTCCTAAACTTATACCTTCCCAATCAGTAATACTATTATACCATTCAGCAAGATATGGAAAAGTAGTTGCAAAATCTTCTTTTCTACCTTTATCAATTTTATCAGTCATTAGTCTAAAACCTTTTCTTAATAAAACCACATCCATCTGTGGTTCTTCATCCATAAATCTGAAAATACTTTCGTATTTGGGTTTGAGTGCTTCTTTTATTTCCTCATCTTCAAAAGAGTTTAGGTGATTCGTATATTTTTCTTTAATCTTATCTTTTAAATCATCTGGTAAGATGTTGATATTATAATACCAAGGATTTGTAAGTACATTATTTAGTTGTATATTATAAATACTTAATCCCATTTCAAGCATTTTATCTACTAAATCTGGTACTTCCCAAACTGTAAATATACTTGTTGTTGCACTAATATGTGTGTTGAACTCTAAATCGATTAATCTTTTTAAGTTTCCTTCTACTATTGGCCATTTAGTTCCTTTTCTTGAATATTCTGCAGTTTTTCCAAACCCATCTATGGATGCAAATATTGCTACATTTGCTTTAAAGTTTTCCCAAAGTTTAACATTATCCCATTTTTTATATTTTAAATATCCTAGATTAGTGTTATATCTTAATCTAACATCATATCGTTCTTTTTTAATTAGTTCTTCTAAAATATAATAATGTTCATCCATTAAAAGAGGTTCTCCTCCAGCGAAGTATATTTCTTCCACATCATCCATAAACTCTTCAAGATATAATTTTATATCTTTTTTTGAATAATCATTTACATTAATCAATGCTCTATCTAACTCAGACCCTCCAAAGATTTTAAGGTCATCTTCATACCATTTAGATGATAGAAAAGAACCACACATTCTACATTTCATGTTACATAAATTGGAGAATCTAAAATCCCAATAAATTAAGTTAAAATCTTTATTGTGACCATTTTTTAGGGTATTTTTAGTGATATCTGGTATGTGTTTTTTAAAATGTCTATTAGAAGAAGTTCTTGTTGAATCTAAACCGTTTTCTTCTTGTTGAAAACATTTTCTACAATTATCATGCTTTTTTCCTTCAAGCATATACTTTCGTAGTTCTTTCATTTTACCACCATTCCATAACTGTTCGAGAGTTGCATCTTTTAAATTACCTATATCTTCTCGCCAATCAGTAAGACAACAAGGATATACGTTTCCATTGGGCCAAGTATTTAAATGTATCCATGGTAAAACACAAAAAGTATCTGAAACCACATCGCCGTGGGTTTTATCATTAAAGTCGTATTCTTCTGCCATTATATTGCTGGTTTTTCTTCTAACGTTTTTATAGTACTAAACCAATTTATAAACTCTTGTGGACAATATTCTTCAATTGGTTTTTGTCTTCGCTTTGCATATTGTAAAACAAAGTTTTTGAAATCATTATGTTTATTAGACATTGTATCTGAATCTTCATATGATGTATCTACATTTCTTAAATATGTAACTAATCTTTCATAATGATTTATTTCCCACTCTTTCATCCATTCTTTATTTTCATTGATTGTTTCTTCTAATTTATCAGCAATATTGTTTTTAACAGTTTGTGCTATAACATTTACTGATTGGAAAGATGGAAATCTTAAAATATTTACACTCATGTAAAATGCTTCTTTATCATCAAATTCTTTTCTCCAATTTATAATCTTCTCTAAAAATTCATTTACACTCCAAACTGATAATGCTGAAATTGTCATCATTATATGTACTGAGTTTATGTTTTCTGAATGATACATTCTAAGAATATTTTTTTCCCAAACATCCCAATCAAATCCATCTCGTACAAACTCTTGTAATTCACCAATACATTCAGCAGAAGTATAAACATCAAATGATTTAAAGTTTTTTGCTGCATCTATCAATGTATCCATTCGCTCATCTTCCATTATTAAATTGGAATTTACTGCGAAGTTAAATGTTTCGTTATCACACATTTCAAGTAACTTCCAAAATGAAGGTGAACGAGCAGGTTCTCCACCAGATACTCTAAGTTCTTGTAATCCTCCTCTTATTTCTTCAAACCATTCATAGAATTTTTCAATATATGGGTTATTTATATTTTTGTTACCATACGGCATTGCATGGTGGCCTGTATTTTTAAAAGTAAACCCACCACTTGTTTTCATGTTTTGATAAGGTCCTCCTCTTGAAATATCTTGATGCCAAGTTGATGAGAATTCTGCATTACAATAAGAACAAGCTAAGTTACATAAATTATCAAATGCTAGTTCAACTGTTTTTGGAATTACATTTGCATCCCAAGGCATGTTTTTAATTGCTTTTACTTCCTCATCTGTGTATCTATAAGTTTGATAAACTCTATCAGAAAAAATACCACTATCTTTTTTAGCGGCATCTTCCACTCTCCAACAATAAGAACATTCTGCTGGTCTTTCTCCTTCCAACATTTTTTTACGTTGTTCTTTTTTAAATTTAGTATTATGTAGAGCGGTTTTGTTTTCTAATAACTCACCTTTTGGAATAGAGTGTGCAAGTGGATGATGACAAGAAGCCGTTCTTCCATTTCCTAACCAAATTGATACGTTGTACCATTTTGCTGCACAAAAAGAAGTTGATATGGAATCAATTATTTTTGCTGTATTCTGTAAACTTTTTTCTGGCATAACCTATAATAATTATTTAACTCTTTAAATGTATTTTCAAAATTTGTACCTCTCCGTCTATCGTACTCATTCACAAAAGCAACGAAATCTTTTCTGTGAATATTTGTTTGTTTCTTATCATATGTGTTTTTGTACATATGTTCAATTAATCCTTGTAGTTGGTTTGTTTGTTCATTAGTTAAACAACCATCTCCATCACCATACTTACCCCAAGTTCTTTCTTGGATAAGTTCTTCAACATCTTTTTTAAATTTATCTTTTGTTTCTGTATCTAAATTAACAATAGATAAAAATTCAGGATAAATCAAAAAGTTGTTTACAAATTGCACTTTATTATAATCAACTTCTTTGTTATAAATAGAACGAAGTTTTAAAAGATATCTTACAAAATCACAATACGATTCTACTGTTAAAATGTTTACTGCTGTCATACAAGAAGCAAGTACATTTTTCACATTTGATAAAACCTTTTCTAAATTTTGTTGCCATTTTTTAAACTTCAATCCATATCTTATATACTCATTATGTGAACCCATTGATTCACCACTTGTGAATATTTGTATTTCTTTTACTTTACCATCTAACTGATTAAATTTATCTATTAATTTATCAATCAGATTATCAGGTACCATTAGATTTGTATTTACACAAAAAATTAAATTTGGATTTGGATTTTCAATTAACTCATCCATTACTTTCCAAGTATCTTTTGATAAAAGTGGTTCTCCACCTGTAATTCTTAGTGTGTGTAATTTTGGATATAATTCTGGCCACCATTCCCAAAACGCATTAACGTATGGATTTTCTTCTGTTTGTTTATACGTTCTTTTATCTTCATCTAATTTATTATAATTTTGTGATGTAGGATATCCTCCAAATCTTTCAATCTCTTCTAACCAAGTTGTAGAATTTGAATGTGTACAATATGCACATTTCATATTACAAGTGTTAGAAAATGAAACCTCTAAATAACTTGGTTCGATATCTCTCGTACCTTTTTCTAGGATTTCATCTTTTTTTATTTGAGAAAAAGAATTACCTGATTTGTAAATTCTTTCTGAAAAATATTCATTTCCCAAATCTTCTATTTTCCAACAATACTCACATTCACTTGGTCTATCACCACGCAACATTTTTTTCATTTGTTGCTTTTTGTATCGAGTATTATGTAAGGCTTTTGGATTTCTTTTAATTTCCCTTAGTGGAATTTTATGTGGTGATGGATAATGACAGGAATGATTATATCCATTCTGTAAATAAAGTGTTAATTGAGACCACTTTGCTAAACAGAAACTTTTAGATACTTCATCTAATTCTTTCTTTACGTTTAGGTGATGTTCCATTATAGTTTGCCACACTCATCATAAAATTCTGCAAGTTCAGGAAAAGTTTCTTTAAAATCAGTACCTCTTCGTTTATCGTGTGCTTTAAACATATTAAAGAAATTTCTACGAAGTTTGTTTTGTTCCTCCGCATCCATTGGTTCATCAAACCAATCAACAATTCTTCTAACTTTACCAATTTCAATTTGGGTAAACCCTAAGTAATGGTCTTTCCAATCTTCAATTTCCCAAAGAGGTCTAACTGTATGTAAGGTTTCCATTTGAACTGCAATTGATTCTAACGTATCTCTCCATTCCTTTGGTAGAATCTTTACAATTTGGTGTGTAGGATATCTTAAATAAGCAGAATCTAATGTTAATGAGGTAACCCAATGTCTTTCTGGTGAGTTATGTTTGGTTTTCATTTCAAATACCCAATCAACCAAATCAGCATATCTTGGAACAGATAATGCGTTGAATGTGCTCATAATTGCAATGGATAATTTTTTAGTACTTGAAAGTAATTCATCTACTCTTTCTTGCCATACATCAAAATCTAAGCCATTTCTAATATAATCCGCTTGTTTACCATAGGTATCTACTGATGTGAATATAGTAAGTTCTTTAATTCTTCCACTTTCTTCCAATTCTACCAATTTTGTTTTTAATCTTTCGTACAGTTTATCGGGTATACCTAAATTAGTGTTGATAGAAAGTTTTAAATTCATGTTTGGATTATCAGTTGTAAGAATATGGTCTACTACTTTCCAAAAATCAGGTGACATGGAAGGTTCACCTCCAGTAATTCTAAATGTATCCATTTCAGGATATAATTCTGGCCACCATTCCCAAAATGCATCTACATAAGGATTTGGTTCAGAGTGTTTGAATGGCATTTTACCAACTTCTTCAAACCACTCTAAGTTGTTAAAGTTATCTGTTGTTGGATATGCACCATATTCTTTTAATTCTTCTACCCATTTAGATGAATACTGTGGGCCACAATAAGAACATTTAAAGTTACAAGCATTTGAGAATGCAACTTCAACATATTTTGGATTGAAGTTTTGTCTCCATCCCATTTCTTTGATTTTATCAAAGTAAGGTTGTGACCATGGTTCGAATGACTTGTAAGTTCTATCTGAAAATTCTGGTCCACTATCTTCCACTCTCCAACAGTAATCACATTCATCAGGTCTTTCACCATTTAACATGGCTCTTCTCTGTCTTTTCTTGTGTTTTGTATTATGTAGAGCAGATGGATTCCTTCTTAACTCAATAAGTGGAATCTTATGTGGTACGGGATGGTGACATGAGTGAGTTTCACCATTTTGTAGGTGAATTGTAACTTGTGTCCATTTTGCTAAACAAAACCCACAACCAACTTCATTTAATTTATCTCTAAAATCGTAGAGTTCTCCTCTGTGGTCAATCATACTGAAACTATTTTATCTATAAGTATATTCCATTGAGAATAACTGTGGTGGTAATTATCATCCATATGTTCAATATGAAATTCTTTTTTATTGATATCAATTTTCCAATCATTCATTTGGATTCCTCTATACATTTTCTTATATTCTCTCCAAAATGTATATTCTTCTTTTGTTTCGGATACTTCTTTTAATCTTTCAAGAACTGTTGAATCCCATTTGAAGTGATGAACTTGTATAAATCCCTCACCATTACCTATTGGGTATTTTTTCTTATGAAACTTTCCCCAACTATTTTTTCCATCTTCTCCAACTATTGCATAATGTTGACCAGATGTTACATCAATAGAACCTTTCATTACACAAACTTTATTTGGACAAGC
>Ga0206677_10003802_pt1 | contig 12573 bp, 10 predicted proteins | sample M130m12015metaG_FD_155475 | JGI IMG/M metagenome (GOLD analysis project Ga0206677, IMG submission 155475) | Ammonia-oxidizing marine archaeal communities from Monterey Bay, California, United States - M1 30m 12015 | ecosystem: Environmental > Aquatic > Marine > Intertidal zone | place: USA... | reverse complement strand
AGCCTATAGAATTTACACCCATTACTTCAAGAGCATCTATTTGCTCTGTAACTTTCATTGAACCTAATTCAGAGGCAATACTAGACCCAACTTTTCCAGCTAATATTAAAGAAATTATTGTTGGGCAGAATTCTAATAACATGGACTGTTTCACTGTAAAACCTACTGTGTAATCAGGGATCCAAGCCGATTCAATAGCTGTAGCAGTTTGAATTACAAGTACTGCTCCCATAAAAGCTGACATTATAGAAACTATAAATAAGGATTTAACTCCTAGTTCTATAACTTCATGTGATAATCTTTTAAAATAAACTCCAAACTTTTCAGGTTTATGAAAAATGTAGTATAGCATTAAAATATATTTCCCGAAGTTTTTTATCATCTGATTTTATATTAACCAAAATAAACAATAATAATTGTGAATCCATAGATGCATTGATTAATTTTAAAGGTTTTAATAATTAGATGAGAAAATTATTCATTGTAAAATATTCAATTATTGTAATTTTAGTTTTAAACTTTAACTCTTGTAAAATTTTCAAGAATAACAAAAAGTGTGATTGCCCAGAATGGACATACCATACCAATTTAAAAGCAAATGATTTTAAAAATAAACCAGAACTTAACTGTATACATCCTAGTCTAATCTAAATGAAAAAAAAAGCAATTATTGTAAGTGGATATTTTAATCCTATCCATAAAGGACACCTGGAATATTTTAATAATGCCAAAGAGAGCTCAGATGAATTATTTGTAATTGTTAATTCTGATTTACAAAGAGAATTAAAAGGCAGTAAAGCATTTCAAGACGAAGAAGAAAGAATGATAATTGTAAGTAATATCAAAGCTGTAGATAAAGCATTTCTTTCTGTGGATAATGACAGAACTGTCTGCAAAACGATTGAAAAAATAGTAGCTGATCATGGAAGTAAATATGAACTAGCATTTGCAAATGGAGGAGATCAAAATAACGACACCATTCCAGAAAAACCAATATGTAAAAAATTAAACGTTCAACTTATTGACGGATTGGGAGATAAAATTCAATCTTCTAGTTGGCTTCTAAATAAAAAATAATTTTGAGAATATGATTTGTATTGAAGCAACAATACCAAGTTGGTTATGTGAAATCGATGATGAATTGAAAGCTATCTATCATAGTAAAGAAACATTTTGTGTTTGGATATTTAAAACTAGACTTCTGAGAAATCAATTTATGAAAGAAACTGTTGACATGATAAAAAGTGAAAGAGAAAATCATTTTCTTCAAAAATATCATTCACTCTAACAGAAAATTTATTAGTTATCTGAGAACTACTTTTCTTTCAGCATCTAGTCTTAACATAATAAATATCATTAATCCAAATGATAAAATAGCTGATCCGCCTTTACTAAAAAAAGGAAGAGGAATACCAATAACTGGAGCTAATCCAATTACCATAGCGATATTAATCATAAAATGAAAAAACAAAATTCCAGAAACACAATACCCATAAATTCTGGTAAACTTACTTCTTTGTCTTTCTGCAACAGCTATAATTCTAACCAACATAGATAAATACAGAATAATAAATATTAAAGAGCCCATAAAACCCAACTCTTCAGCTAAAACACAAAATATAAAATCAGTATTCTGTTCAGGTACATGTTTGTATTTATCATTACTTAAAGTTCCCTTTAAAAATCCTTTACCAAAGCCCTCTCCAGACCCTACAGCTGAAAGAGCCTGATATATATTGTACCCCGCACCTTGTCTATCTTCTTTTATTCCAAACATAATTTGAAATCGAGTTCTGTGTCTGTCTTTAAAAACAGAATCGTAAACAACATTTATTCCTCCAGAAATTGAAAGCCCCAAAATACCAATTAAAATCAAGCTTCTTATTTTTTGTTTCCTATACCTAGGAAGAACAAAGTATCTAATAATTAAAAAGGAGAAAATAAAGCCAATTATTAAGAAGAATCCGAAGAATACAATTCCAGAAACCATGGTTTCTCCAATATAAAAAACAGAGTTGGAAGCCTTTAAAAATATACCAACTATTGCAATTAAAACTGTAAAAAGTCCAACTAATAGAAAGTTACCAGATAATCCTTCTCTGTACAATACAAAGACAAAGCAAGTGAAGACAAGCATAGTACCAGGATCTGGTTGTAAAGCAATTAAGATTGAAGGAATTATTATAAGTAAAAAGGCTTTTAATTTAGTTTTAAAATCTTGGAATTTAGAACCAACATCACTTAAAAGTTTTGCTAGCGCTAAACTTAGAGCTAACTTAATTAGTTCGGATGGTTGAAAAGAGAATCCACTAAAATAAAACCAAGAACGTGCTCCTTTTAAAGGAGGCATTAGTAATACTATGAATAATAGGAAAATAATAACTCCATAAATTAAATAGGAGCTATTTTTAATTAAGTTACCATCTATAAGTAGAATAACTATACCTAAAAAAGAAGTTAAGAATAACCAAATCAGTTGCTTACCATAATTTGAATTCCAAACGAAGTCCTGAAACTCTGATCCCTTAAAACTACTTGAGAACATAATCAAATATCCAATTATTGATAATATTATATAAAACAAAACCAAGGGTTTATCAATATTTCGCCATACGGATAGATTTCTGTGTTTCATTTTAAAATTTTGTATTCTTATTTAGAATAACTGACTGTTGAATTTCTAACATTTTTTGATATGACTTTTCTGAAAGTTTACCATTTATGTATTTTTCCATCATTAAACTTGCAATCGGAGCAGCCCATTTACTTCCCCACGTCCCATATTCTACATAAACAGCAATGGCTATTTTTGGTTTACTCATTGGAGCAAACGATATAAAAACAGAATGATCATTAAAGTTTTTATTTTCAACCGTACCAGTTTTTCCACAAACTTCAATACTATCAATTCTTGCATTTCTGCCAGTTCCATTATTGACCACTTCATTCATGGCTTTGGTAATTATTTCAAAATGATTTTCTTCAACATCTGTATAGTGTTTAATTTTGTATTTATTACTCAATTCTTCATCCTCAATTTTTTTAACTACGTGAGGAGTATAATAAAATCCTTTGTTAGCGATAATAGCTGCCAGATTAGCCATTTGAATTGGTGACACCCCTATTTCTCCTTCTCCAATACTGTTAGAATAAATAGTACTAAATGCCCATCTCTTTTTCCCATACCATCTGTCATAAAATTCTACATTTGGTATAAATCCGCTTTTTTCATCTGGCAAATCAATTCCTAATGGGCTACCAAAGCCAAAAGATTTAACTTTTTCTTCCCAAATTCCTAGCCCTAGTCTGCTAGTCTCAAAGATGTTTCCGTTACTATTCTTCATAATTAGCCGCTTATAAACATGAAAAAAATACGGATTGCAACTGTGTTTAATTGCTTTTAGTAGGCTGTTAGGTTTTTCATGATTATGACATCCAATTGTGTTTTTATTACATACAAAACCAGTTTCTTTAGTGATTACACCCTCATCTAATGCTATAAGAGCTTGAACAAGTTTGAAAATTGAACCTGGCCTATATTTATCGTTATAAACAGGTCTGTTAATTAACGGCTTTAAAGAATCATTTTGTTTTAAATTTTTAAATTCATTAGCAAAATTTCTACCTGTCAATAAAGATGGATTATAACTTGGTGCAGAGATCATTGCTAAAACTTCACCAGTTGAAGGCTCGAGAGCAACAATGGAACCAATTTTATTTTTCATTAAATCTTCACCTAATTTTTGAAGTTTTGCGTCTAAGGTTATCAACAAACTTTTTCCAGCTTTTGGAGGGGTTTTATCCACAGTCTCCATTTTATTACCTGCATAATCTTTCAGATAATTTATATTTCCTCTTTCGCCTCTTAATAATTTTTCATATTGATTTTCTAAACCTGTAATTCCAATAAAATCATTTTTAGTATAAAATAAATCGTCTTCCTTTCTTGTTTTTTGAAATTGATTTTCATCTATTCTTCTAATATAACCTAGTAAATGAGAAGCTATGGGAAAAGGATACCCCCTATCAAGCTTAGATTCTGCATGAATAGCAGATATTTGTCCTATAAATGGTGAGATTTTTGCATGTTCTAACTGAGACATTGATTTAATGAAAACTGAAGGCTTGTAAGGGACATTGTAACCGCTAGAAGCTTGGTTAAGAATTTCTCTAAAATCAGATCTGCTAAAATTAAATACATCACAAATAATTACAGTATCTTTTTCCTTAACAGCAATCGGAAGAATAAATAAATCGTAAAGTGTAGCTGACCCTACTAGTAGATTATTATTTCTATCGTAAATAAAACCCCTTGGAGGTTGCAAGTTTTCAGTTGTTAGACTAATTTCAGCCGCTCTTTCAGACCAATCATGGTTAATTACTTGAATATAAAATAGCCTTAAAGAAAAAATTATTCCAACACAAGTTATAATTAGTATAATAACCCACCTTCTATTCTTAAAAGGATCCATTATTTTCTAGAAATAAAAACATATTGTAAAAACAATAACACCATTAAAGATGAGATGGTATTGATAAGTGATCTAAGTAGTAAAGTGAAGAGATTTTGAAAAGAAAATTGTTCTATTAAAAAAAACAATAAATGATAAAAAAAAAGACTAGACCCAAAAAATAATAAAAATCTAAGGATTCCAATATTGAATATATTTAATTCTACATCTTTTTCAATATCTTCATTAGATGTTATACTGTATAAAAAAGTAGGCTTTAAATAAGTAATCATTAGTAATACAAAAGTATTTAATCCCAAAGTATTTCTAAAAATATCCGTAATCATTCCCAAAAAAAAAGCAATAATTAAAAGTTGAAAAACTGTTGTGCTTAGCCTTTGCTTTAGAATATAAAATGCGATAATAATTGGAGAAAAAAAATAGGAGTAAGTCCCAAGATCTATCGCATCAATAACAAATATTTGAAATATTATTAAACCTAAAAACCATGCAATATTTTTAAATTCTAATATCATTTAAATTTTAAATGTTCATTGAGCTCTTCTTGGAAGTTATTCTTAACAAGAAATCCAATTTTTAAGGTAGAAAAATTTTCCTCTAATTTCAGTTCAATATCTAATGTCTGGTCTTCTATATTTTCACTAATACTTATAACTCTACCTATTTTAACCCCTTTAGGATAAATACCCTCAGCACCAGAAGTAACAAAAAAATCATTTTCATCAACTTTAGTATATATTGGGATGTTATTCACATAAACTGAATTAAAATTATTTTTTTCGGGAACCCAAAGAAGATCTCCCCAAGCGTTAGTTTTTTGATGAAGAATTTTTAATCCAAAATCTGGATTTATTATGGGTCTTACCGTAGCATAGTTGTTAGTTACGTTGGTTACTATCCCTATAACTCCCTTAGTTCCAATAAGTCCCATTTTTGGGACAACTCCATTTTGAGAGCCTGAATTAATTATTAAATTATTTTTGTAAAACTTGAATTGAGAATTGACAATATTTACTTCTTTAAATAAAAAGTTTTTTCTATAAATTGTATCGTTAGATTTTATAAATTTTTTACCAACAACTAAATTTTTATTTAAAATTTGTTCTTTTAAATAAGCATTTTCAATCATTAAATCGTTGTTGACTTCCCTCAAAGAAAAATAAGAAAATAGACTGGATTGGTACTTAAGAAGTCCCGCAGATAAGCTATTACTTGAACTTAAATAATGGTAATGATGATAATTATTAGTAGCACTAAATAAAAAAAATAAAGCAGTAGATTCTAAAAACAAGAAAAAAAGAAAGTTTCTGTACTTTTGAATAAGCAGAATTATATTTCTCATTTATATTATTATGATTCTAAGCCTTAATTAAAAATTGATAGTTATCAATATTTTTTAGTGCAATTCCCGTTCCTCTTGCCACTGCCCTTAATGGGTCTTCAGCAATATGAACTGGTAATTTAGTTCTCGTAGATATTCTTGAATCCAGTCCTCTCAACATTGAACCGCCTCCAGCTAAATAAATTCCTGTTTTATAAATGTCCGCAGAAAGTTCTGGTGGAGTCATCTCTAAAGCACTTAATATAGCTTCCTCAATTTTTGAAATGGATTTATCTAGAGAATGGGCGATTTCTTTATAAGAAACATGAATTTCTTTAGGAATACCTGTCATTAAATCTCTTCCTCTAACTGCATAATCTTCAGGAGGGTTTTCTAATTTATCCAAAGCAGCTCCAACTTCAATTTTAATTTGCTCTGCTGTTCTCTCCCCAATTAAAATATTATGTTGCCTTCTCATGTATTCTTCTATATCACTTGTAAAGTCATCACCAGCTACTCTTATTGATTTATCGCAAACTATACCTCCAAGTGCAATAACAGCAATTTCTGAAGTACCACCACCAATATCAATAATCATATTTCCCATTGGTTCTTCAACATCAACACCAATACCAATAGCAGCAGCCATAGGTTCGTGGATAAGATAAACTTCTTTACCACCTGCATGCTCAGCGGAATCTTGAACTGCTCTTTTTTCTACTTCAGTTATTCCAGATGGAATACATATTACCATTCTCATAGTAGGTTGAATATACCTACTGCCACCTTTCATCATTTTTATCATTCCTCTGATCATGTGTTCTGCAGCTTGAAAATCTGCAATGACACCATCTTTTAGTGGTCTAATTGTTTTAATATTTTCGTGAGTTTTACCGTGCATTTGTTGAGCTTTTCTTCCAATAGCAATTACTTTTCCGGTAGTTCTATCCATCGCAACTATAGATGGTTCGTCAACTACTACTTTATCATTATTGATGATTAAAGTATTAGCAGTACCAAGATCAATGGCAACTTCTTGTGTAAATACATTAAATAAACCCATAAACGTAAATTTAATGTTTAAAATGTCTAATTCCAGTAAAAACCATACCAATTTTATTTTTATTACAAAAATCTATGGACAAATCGTCTTTGACAGAGCCACCGGGTTGAATAACGGCATTAACACCTTCCTCTCCAGCAATCTCAACACAGTCTGGAAAAGGAAAAAAAGCATCTGAAGCCATTACTGCATCTTTAAGGTTGAAATTAAATGTTTTGGCTTTATTAATTGCTTGATTAAGAGCATCAACCCTTGATGTTTGTCCTGTTCCACTAGCTAGTAATTGTTGATTTTTCACTAAAACTATGGTATTCGATTTGGTATGCTTTGCTAATTTATTAGCAAAAAACAAGTCCTCCATTTGATTTGCAGTAGGAGAAACATTTGTTTTCAATTCAAAAGTTTCAATTTTTTCAATTGACTCGTCTCGTTGCTGAATTAACTTTCCGTTTAAACACGATCTTTCAATCGTAGTAGAAAATTCAGCATTTTTTTGAACAAGAATAATTCTATTTTTTTTACTTTTTAATAATTCCAATGCTTCAGTATTATAAGAAGGCGCTATAACTACCTCGCAAAAAAGAGTATTAATAATTGTTGCTGTTTCTAAATCAATTTCATGATTGGTAATTAAGATACCACCAAATGCAGAAATAGGGTCTGCTTCTAAAGCCGCAGAATATGCATCTTTTAAAATTCGTCTTGTTGCAAAACCACAGGCATTGTTGTGTTTTAAAATAGCAAACGTCGGGAGTGAATTTTTAAAATCCTCCATTAACATGATTGCAGCATCAATATCGAGTAAATTATTGTAAGAAATTTGTTTTCCGTGTAATTGTGAAAAAACTTCATTTAGATTTCCGCTGAACCAACCTTTTTGATGGGGGTTTTCTCCATATCGTAGTTCTTTAGATTGATTTCCACTAAAATAATTATGAATTGCGGTATCGTATTTACTAGAAACTGAAAAAGAGGCTGTTGCAAATAACTTTCTTTCATTAATTGATGTTGAAGCTTCATTTTTGTTAGATATTATAGTACACAATTCACTGTAATGCTCTTTTTTAGAAAGAACAGTAATGTCCTTAAAATTTTTTGCGGCTGCTCTTATCAATGATATTCCACCGATATCAATCTTCTCAATAATTTCTTCTTCGCTTGAACCGGAACTGACTGTCTTTTCAAACGGATATAAATCAACTACAACAAGATCAATGTTTGGTATTTTATATTCTTTTATTTGACTCTGGTCATTTTCATTAGACCTCCTATTTAAGATGCCACCAAAAACTTTCGGGTGAAGTGTTTTGACTCTTCCACCCAATATTGATGGGTATTCTGTTATATCTTCAACTGGAATAACTGTAACACCTAGGTTTTCAATATATTTTTGTGTGCCCCCAGTAGAATAAATTGTAACATTATGGTTATCTAACAAAGCAACAAGTTCCGCTAAACCTTCTTTTGAAAAAACAGAAATTAAAGCACTTTTAATATGTTTTTCATCTTTCATAGTGTTTTTTTATAATTACTGACAATTTTAACAACTATAAAGTAATTAATAAAGTTAAATCTTGTGATGTTGATAAAAAGAGGGTGTTTGTTTAAAATTACTTGGGCTTTCTAATTTTCTTATACCATTTAACAGCTGCAAAAAGTAATGCACCAAATAAAATAAAACCTACAGTACCGTAAATTCCATCTAGCTGATTTTTTAAAACAATAATAAAGATAATTGCAACTAAAAAAAGGGTTGCAACTTCGTTCCAAACACGTAATTGTGTGGATGTAAAATTAGATGCTTCATTTTTTTGCTTAAGAAATATGTAATGACAAATTAAGTGGTAAATAACTAACAAAAAAATAAAAAAAAGCTTCACATGCATATATGGAAGTTCTAAATAAAAGGGCTGTATGTAAAGCATTGAAAAACCAAATATTAATGTTAAAACCATTGCAGGCCAAGCTATAATCTTCCAAAGTCTCTTTTGCATAAGTAAATATTGCGACTTAAAAATACTTGAATTCTTTCCGTGGTTATCCTCAGATTCCGAATAATAAACAAAGAGTCTTACCATATAAAACATTCCAGCAAACCAGCTGACCATGAAAATAAGATGTAAAGCCTTGAAGTAACCAAACCAATTTATCATGTTGTAAAAATATTAATTAAAACCTTTGAAATGTAGAGATATCAAAAAGTAATTTTCATATATGCTTATTCCATTGTATATTCGCGAACTTTTAACAATTACATAGATGGCTATTATAGGAAAAATTAGAGAGAAATCTGGACTTTTAGTAACAATGGTAGGGCTTGGCCTTTTCCTTTTCATAATTCCAGTAAATGATTTATTGAATCAGTTTTCTGGGGGTGCTAATTCAACCCTCGGTTTATTTAATAACTCAGAAATCGATGCAAACGACTGGAAATATTATTTCAAAGAAAACAGAACAAGAAATAATTTAAGAATGAATAATATGAATTCAGGAGGTAACGGTAGTCTAACAAGTGCGGACGAAGACCAATTGAAAGTTACTACATGGAATCAAATGATTTCTGATACCATATATCATTTCGAATTAGAAAAAGTAGGTTTAAGTGTTTCTGCTGAAGAACTAAATCAAGGTCTTCTCAATGGTGAAAATCCATTACCCTCTTCTCTAAAGGAATTATTTGTAAAAGATGGTTTATACAATAAAGACTCCTTTAATATTTGGAAAACCAATAGAATAATTAATCTCCCTGACAATCCTGAATCCAAAAGAGACTTAAAAAACAACATAGAAGATCCATTAAAAAATGAAAGGAGAATTAACAAGTACGGGGCAATGCTTCAAAACGGAGTATTTACAACAGTACAAGAAGCTAAAAAATTTGCTAATGAAGACAAAATTTCTGCTAACATTAAATACGTTTTCATAAGCTATGATAATATTAACGATACCTTAATTTCCTTAGACGAACAAAAAAGACAAGAATATTACAACGAACATTCGAACGAAAAAGTTTGGGAACAAAGACAAAATTTAGTGTCTTATGATTACTCAATTCTTACTTTTAAACCTTCTGCGTCTGATATTAGAAATTATACTGAAAGAATGGAATCACTTAAGGAAGATTTTCAGTCTTCTAAAAACGACTCTTTATTTGTTGCAAATTATGCAGAAACTCCGATGATGGTTCAATCTCCATATGGTCCAAGACCAAGCGGAAATTTCACTGGTCAACCTTACAAAGGTGGTAAATTTTCATCATTTATTGACGAGAAAATCAAAAACAGTTCTAAAGGTGATATAATTGGACCATTTGTAAATGGAGACAAAATTCAACTTGTTAAGATTTATGAAACAGGTGATGAAGAACAAGCTAAAGTCAGACATATTTTAATTAATTCTAAAGAAGGTGATGTTGATGATGACAAAAACAAAAGACTAGCAGATAGTATTCTATACGCTGTAAGAAGAGATAGTAGTAAATTCAGTAGTTTGGTTTCTAAATATTCAGATGATCCGGGTTCAGTAGCTAATGGCGGAGTATATTCTTGGTTTCCTAAAGGTCAAATGGTTCCAGAATTCGAAGAGTTTAGTTTTTCAAAAAGAATCGGTAAATCTGGAGTTGTAAGAACCACTTACGGTTTTCATATTATTCAGGTTCTTGGAAGAAAAACTGGTTCTTTTAAAAAAATAGCTGTTGTTGATGAAACTATACAAGTAAGTAAAACAACACAAAATGAATATTACGATTCAGTTGCATTAGCCTTTTACTACAAGGCAGATTCTACAGATTTCACTACAGCGGCAGACGAATATGGATTTGAAGTTAAATCTTCTGGGTATGTTCCTTTGATTTATCCAAACAGAAGAACATCTGGACTTTATGGGCCTGCAGACCTTAACAGAAATATGAATATAGCTAGGTGGGCTTTTAATAGTAATTCAGGTGATTTATTAGAACCAGAATACATTTCTAATAATCAATTAGTTTTAGCTGTTGTAAAAGAGAAAATTGATGCCGATGTTACATCCTATAAAAATTTAAATACGCTCATGGAGCCTTTAATGAAGAATCATCTTAAAGCAATATATTATCAAAAAACATTTGCAAATAACATTAGCTCCCTTAAAACTATTGACAGTGTATCTAAAATATTAACTAGTAATGTCGAAAGTAAGTTTGTTAAATACAGCGATGTTAATATTGGGAATAATAGCCAAGAAGTTGCAGAGCCAAAAGTAATGGCCTATATTTTTAGTTTAGATGTCAATGAAATTTCTCCAATTATTGAAGGGAAAAAAGGAGTTTACATAATACAAGCTGAATCACAAAACAATAATTCAGTAGTTGACGAAAGATCTATATCTACAAAAGCAGAAAGTAAGCAAAAAGAAATAAGAACTCAGATTGAGCAAGGCTACTACCCAGCATTATACAACTCTTATAAAGTAAGAGATGATAGAGCTAAAAATATGATTTTAAGCAATTAATTTAAAAACTGCTTTAATCTTTCTAAACTTCTGTACTGTATAGCTTCTGCTACATGCTCAATTTCAATATTCTTTGAAGCAATTAAATCTGCTATTGTCCTAGATATCTTTTTAATTCTTGAAAAACTTCTTGCAGAAATATTTAATTTCAAAGATGCGTTACGTAAAAAAGAAAGCGTTTCTTCGTTAAGATTACAATATTTATTGATTTCATTATTCTCTAATTGAGCATTTATTTTGGACTGTCGACTTATTTGAACTTTTCTAGCTTTCTGAACTCTTTTTCTTATAGACTCACTATTTTCTTCTTCTCTTTTAAGACTAGTTAATCTATCTATTGAAACAGATTCCACCTCAATTTGAAGGTCGATTCGATCTAATAAAGGTTGACTTAATTTAGATAGATACTGTTGAGTTCTATGGTAAGATTGTCTAGTACTTGAAGCACTAAAATATCCTCCATCAGGAGTAGGGTTCATAGCCGCTACTAACATTAAATTTGAAGGGAAATTTACTGAACCTGATGCTCTAGAGATAGTTACTTGCCCATCTTCGAGAGGCTGACGTAAAACCTCTAAAACTTTTCTTTTAAATTCTGGTAGTTCATCCAAAAAAAGAACACCATTATGGGCTAAAGAAATCTCTCCTGGCTTAGGGTGAGACCCTCCACCAACCAAAGCAACATCAGAAATTGTATGATGTGGATTTCTAAAAGGTGGTTTATACATTAACTTATTTTTTTGATTGAATCTTCCTAAGTATGAATAAATTTTTGTTGTTTCTAACATTTCTTTTTCTGTCAGATTGGGTAATATTGTTGGGATTCGTTTCGCTAACATTGATTTACCAGATCCTGGGGGGCCAATTAATAATATGTTATGTCCACCTGCTGCTGCAATTTCAATAGCTCTTTTAGCTATTTGCTGGCCAATTACGTCTACAAAATCCAAATAGCTGTTGAATGGTTTTATAACTGCTGTTTCTTTTTTAATCAAAATTTCTTTTGTACCTTGAAAATGCTGTATTAATTCTTTGAGATTACAGGCACCTACAATTTTTATTCCCTTTACCAGTCTAGCTTCGTTTGCGTTTTCTTGAGGAACAACAATACCTTTCATTCCCATTTGTTTTGCTTTTATAGTCATAGATAACACTCCTTTTACAGGTCTTAATTTACCATCCAAAGAAAGCTCTCCCATGACTATAAAGTCTTTAAAAAGCCCTGGTTT
>Ga0206677_10003800_pt1 | contig 12574 bp, 12 predicted proteins | sample M130m12015metaG_FD_155475 | JGI IMG/M metagenome (GOLD analysis project Ga0206677, IMG submission 155475) | Ammonia-oxidizing marine archaeal communities from Monterey Bay, California, United States - M1 30m 12015 | ecosystem: Environmental > Aquatic > Marine > Intertidal zone | place: USA... | reverse complement strand
TTTGCTCAGTGCGACACGTCGATTAAAAACTCCGCTTAAAGCAGTGATAAGTGCCTCCGCTATTGGATATTACGGAAGTGACTTAGAACGCTTAATGGTGGAAGGAGATGCACCTGCTGACGATTATCTCGCAGATGTGACGAAAACATGGGAGTCTTACACACAGAAATTTGAATCGCCGCAAACACGGAGCATTCAGCTTCGAATAGGTATTGTTTTAGATTCTGGTGCCGGAGTTTTGGGCCAATTAGAACCTCTAGTAAAATTTGGACTTGCGGCACCCCTAGGTTCCGGCAAACAATGGAGCAGTTGGATTCATGTTAAAGACCTCGCCAGAATGTTTGTCTATGCGGCAACACAATCCATAGCGAGCGGGCCTTACAATGCTGTAGCACCTGCTCCTGTAACTAACAAACAGCTCACCAAAGCCTTATGCCGCGTGAATAAGAGACCTATGCTTCCTATTAGCGTCCCTGCATTCGTATTAAAAATACTACTTGGTCAGATGGCAACGCTAGCTTTAATGAGTCAAAAGGTCGGTGCAGATAAAATAGTAGCCACCGGTTTTTCCTTTAAGCACACTACCATCAGTGACGCACTCAACGCAATATATAAGCATTAAAAAACCCCGAACTTTTCAGATCGGGGCTCGCTTTGAACTATGTTAGGGATAGTTTAAGCATTCGTTGCAGAAACGTTTATTGTCAACTCAATGCTGTGATCAATCAAGTCTTCTTTCAAGGTTTCGGCGATTGTTGCATCCTCACTATCGTGGAATTTCACATTCCACTTCGTACGGTCTATTGAGAATGTCGGCGCAGTAAAATGCACAATACCTTCTTCTATAGTAACATCCGCAGGGAATTCAATACTGTTAGTAATTCCGCGAATGGTTAAATTACCTACTACGTGAGAAGCTGCTGCATCCGTAGGCTCATTGCGAACTTCCACGATCTCAAATACTGCAGTTGGGAAACTGTCAACATAGAAAAATGCATCAGATTTTAAGTGTCCTTCTAAATAACCACGTTTACCTTCATCTTCAATATCGTCATTCGAAATAGAGCTCATATCAATAGTAATGGATCCGCCAACAAGTTGATTACCTGCCACAGCAAAAGATCCTGTTTGCACACCAATTGTACCGATATGCTCTGAAGCAACATAAGATTTGAATCCCCTCCATTTGAGGTAAGAACCCTCAACTAATTCGTAATCAGCAGCTTCGGTCGCCACTTCTACTTCTTGTGCTTCGCCTGTAGCTGCTTCATCTGCCTTTGTACCGTTTGAACAGCTCACAGCAAGGAATGCTGCAGCCATTAAGAATGAGATTTTTTTCATTTTGCTTTCCATAATTTAGGTTAATGTAGAAGTAACGTACGGAACACTTTATTGTTTAAACAACTATCTAATTAATTTTCAGGCTTTATTTAAGATGATTACTTAGAATAATGCTTTCTGCGTAGGCGAATTGCCAAAATACTGACGATCAAAGTGATACTCCCTGCCAAAAGGTAAGGGTAGGTATAATGAAAGCCATAGGCCGCTCCACCTATAGCAGGACCTAATGCCCTAGCTAATGAACCCACACTCTGATTAGTCCCTAAAATTTTTCCCTGAGCATCCTTAGGTGCAAAACTGCTCAATAATGAGCTCACCGTAGGAGTCAAAAGAGCATTACCCAATGAAAGTAAGGTTAAACAAAACAATTCGAGGCCAAATATATCCGTCGGTACGAAGGGCATACCAAAGAGTCCAATAGCTACTAAGACGGTACCCGAGACCAAAAGATTACGCTCTCCAAACCAGGTATTCAATTTCCCAATAAGTCCGCCCTGAATAATCACCGCCAATAACCCGATGTAGGCGAATGTATAACCAATGTGCATTTCGGATAAGCCGAAGTGCTCGGCCCACAAAAGCGTTGATGTGATTTGCATCATGCTAAACCCTAGGATATAGACAAAATTTATAGTGAATAATGCACTCACTTCAGGGGTCGATTTAAAGCGAATAATGTCTTTGAACGGGTTCGGGAATAATTGGCTTTGTGTGGACTTCACTTTTAAGGTTTCATCGAGGAAGATCCAAGCAAGGATAAAGTTCAAACCACTCAAACTAGCCGCAAAATACCCTACTCCTGCAACGCCAAAATATTCATTTAAAATCCCTCCTAATGATGGCCCAAAAATGAATCCGAGACCAAAGGCCGCGCCAATAATACCGAATGCTTTCGTTCTATTCTCTTGAGGAACCACATCACTAATGTAGGCCTGTGCAACGCTCAAGTTTGCTGCACCAAATCCTTTCATGAGACGCGTTACGAAAAGGAGCCAAAGCACAGTAGCATTAGCAAAAAGAATATACCCCACCATCATTATCAAAATACTCGTGAGCATCACAGGGCGGCGACCATAGCGGTCGCTTAATCCTCCCCAGAAGCTGGCAAATAAAAACTGCATGATACTAAAAGACGTCCCTAATAATCCTACCATCGCATCCGTTGCACCTAAATCTTTAGCATAGATCGGCAGAATCGGAATGATCAGTCCAAACCCCATAAGGTCTAGGAATATGGTTATAAAGAGAACCGCTAAAGCCTTATTTCTCATCCTTTTCGGGTGCTACAGATTTAACTTTTATACCACTATGCTGTAAGTTGTACTGACACAATTCGCGCGCTGCAAAGACTTTGGGGAATATGGCCTTAGCTTCTTCTTCAAACTGTCGTTTATCTGTATAACGAGCGCTGTAATGCCCTATGATTAAATGCTTCGCACCCGCCTCAACGGCAACCGTAGCCGCTTGAGCAGCGGTACTGTGCATGGTTTGTAGAGCACGTGCATTCTTATCTTCGCAGAAAGTACTCTCGTGATAAAGCAAATCTACCCCTTTCACGTATTCGGCAGTATCCGGAGTGTACATGGTATCAGAAGCAAACGCATACGACAATGGTGGTGGCGGATCAAAGGTGAGCAAGTCATTCGAGACTTCTTTTCCTTCATCGCTAGTCCAATTTTTACCTTCTTTAATCCAATGGTAGTCGCAGACAGGAATTCCATATTCGTCTGCTGCAGCTTTATTTAAAGAACGTTTTAAAGACTTTTCCTTAAACAAGAAACCCGTAGTTGCTATCCTGTGCTTTAACGGAAAGCTCGAGATGGTATAAGAATCGGTTTCAAGCAATACTTGCGGTACTTTATGCTGCGTAACTACAAATTGCATAGGATAGGATGTGAACGTACCGGCAGCTCTAAACTGAGTGAGTACGATATCTTTTAGTTTAGGGGGACCATAGATTGTCAATGGCGCAGTACGTCCTAACAAATGAAAAGTACTTAAGAGTCCCACTAAGCCAAAAAAATGATCTCCGTGAAGGTGGGAAATAAAAACATGATTGATCCTAGAGAATTTCGTCTTTGATCTCCGAAGCTGTTTTTGTGTGCCCTCTCCGCAATCTATTAAGAAGTAATGCTCGCGCATTTTAAGCAACTGCGCAGTGGTGTACTGATTTGACGTGGGCGTTGCACTTGCTGCCCCCAAAATGATCAAATCAAGCCCCATATTTAGGACTTACTAAGTTTTCGCTTCTCCGCAAGTAGATATAATACGGCCATGCGTACCGCTACGCCATTCTGAACTTGATCCAAAATAATAGAATGCTCACTATCCGCTACTTCTGATGTAATCTCAACGCCCCTATTTACTGGACCAGGATGCATAACGACAATCGGCTTTTCAAGAGCATCTAGATGTTCCATGGTAAGACCGTATTGGGCACGATACTCTGCGATAGAAGGAAAGTATTTTATGTCTTGACGCTCATGCTGAACACGTAACATATTCGCAACATCACACCATTCAATGGCTGTCTGAAGGCTATGCTCAACCTTTACACCGAGGGTATGCATATATTTTGGCACCAGGGTCGTGGGTCCACAAACCATTACTTCAGCGCCCATTTTCTTTAACAAAAGAACATTCGAGAGTGCCACTCGGCTATGTATGATATCGCCAACGATGGCAACCTTAGTGCCTTCTAATGTTCCTATTGCCTCACGAATTGAAAAAGCATCAAGCAGTGCTTGTGTCGGATGTTCATGTGCACCATCTCCTGCATTTACAATGGAAGCATCAACGTGCTGGGCTAAAAACTCACCAGCACCTGGATTAGGATGTCGCATCACGACCATATCTACTTTCATAGATAGGATATTATTCACCGTATCGACTAACGTCTCGCCTTTCTTCACCGAAGATGAGGCCGCAGAAAAATTAACGACATCCGCGCTCAATCGTTTTTCAGCCAATTCGAAACTTAACCGTGTCCGCGTAGAATTCTCAAAGAATAGATTAGCCACAGTGATGTCTCGAAGGGTCGGGACTTTTTTTATCGGCCGGTTGATGACCTCTTTAAACTCTGCTGCTGTATCGAGAATGAGCTGGATATCCTTTGTATTAAGGTGCTTAATTCCCAGCAAGTGATTCACAGATAATTCGCTCATTATTCGGGATCCGTTAGTAGTACTGCATCTCTCCCATCTACTTCTTCCCAGAGTACTTCAACACGCTGTGAGGCGATTGAATCGACTTGACGGCCTTTGTAATCTGGTTGTATCGGGAGGTCACGCGAAAATCTTCGATCTATCAACGTGAGTAATTCCATTTTCGCGGGTCTACCGAAGCTCAGAATAGCATCCATAGCTGCACGAATACTACGACCCGTGTAAAGAACATCGTCTATAAAGACAACTTTTTGATCTTCTACCAGATGATCTATACGAGTTTTATTCGGCTGCAAATGACCTGGACGTCGTCTGAAATCATCTCTGTAAAAAGTAATATCCAAGACACCCGTGCGCACACCTTCAACACCGTAGGTACTTTCAAGAAGTTTTACAATACGTTTGAGAACCTGTGCACCCCGCGGTTGCATTCCTATAAGAATGGAATTAGAGAAATCACCATGATTTTCAATCAACTTACAACACAAGCGGTTTAACGCTATGTTCAGTGCTCTGGCGTCGATGATTTCCCTTTTGCTCATGCTGCAAATTTACTCATTAATACTTAGCAAGCGTAGCCTCCAAATCAATACCTCCAAAATTTCCACTGCTCATGAGCGCCATAGCTTTAATATTGTTCGGATTTTCAAGAGCCGATTGAAGCGATTCAGAAGAGTCAAAAACCCGTACTCCCACACCAAAAGCAGTCTGAACATCTTCTTTACTAAGTGCGGGCAATTTCTTGTGCGCGACTGCGTCAGGACTAAAATAAACCCAAGCCTCATCCGCCGCATTCATAGTGCCTAGATACTGTGGTAAAAATTCAGGATTCAAACTACTAAACGTGTGTAACTCTAACACAGCTCGCACCGATCCGAATTGCTCTTTAAGCGCTTTGACACTAGCTGCTACTTTACTGGGTGCATGAGCGAAATCACGGAACACTTTGACTTGATTACCGGATTTGAATACCTCCATGCGGTTTTGTGCACCCGTAAAACTCAAGATAGCATCGTAAAACGCATCTTCTTGAACACCCATTTCCAAACAAATCCATCGCGCTGCCTCAAGGTTGCTCAGGTTATGTTCCCCAAAAATTTGTAGTGGCATCATTCCTTCCTCGGTTTCAATAAAGGTCTGACCATCAACTATTTCAAATGCAGGTAGGGTGTAGCTAAATGTTTTGACTGGGGCGCTTGTTTCTTCAACTAGCTTGACTAATTCTTCATCACGATCGTTGTAAATCAAGGCACCACCAGGCTCTATAGTATCTAAATAGGTACGGAACTGGTCAACATAAGACTCAAAGGTGGGAAACACATTAATATGGTCCCATGCAATGCCTGTGATAACCGTGATATTTGGACGGTACAAATGAAATTTAGGGCGACGATCGATAGGCGAGCTCAAATATTCATCACCTTCCATGACCATAAATTCGCTACCACTTTCCAATTCTACCATACAGTCAAAACCTTCCAGTTGAGCACCCACCATGTAGTTTGTAGGTTGTCCCACATGATTCATCACGTGAAGTACCATTGCAGTGGTCGTAGTTTTACCATGTGATCCAGCAATAACCACACGCGTCATGGTTTTGCTGATTTCGTAAAGAAACTCAGGATACGAGAAAATGGGCAACTCTAATTCTTGTGCTCGGGCCAATTCCGGATTATCCTCACGCGCATGCATTCCCAAAATAATGGCATCGAGTCCCTCGTAGATTTTTTCCGGATACCAACCCTCAAACTCAGGTAGTAATCCTTTTCGATCAAGTCGACCGCGTGAAGGCTCAAAAATTTGATCGTCTGAGCCTGTGATAGTATGTCCCCCATTGTGAAGGGCAATGGCCAAATTGTGCATGGCACTGCCTCCAATGGCTATGAAATGAATATTCATGTGTTATTCTTCGAAGTATAAATTACCAAATCGGATTTTAGAGCCGCGCAAAGATAACAGTATCGCACCGTCATAGCCGTCATTTGCCAATCTCGATTGACGGGGTGCAACTCTGAATTTCTGGCGCTTATTTCTATTTAACACATTATATCTCATGGACGCATCATGTCCCAATGTTACCATTACCAAGTTTCCCGCTTTAGCATTCGTTATACGCTTGAGATTCTTTTTTCCCCAGCGTTTCGCATTCTTACGGTGATCATTGTATAAAAAATGTAAACCCTCATCATTCAGCAACATCGTGTAACCTAAAAAGTAACCGCCATCATTCATTGACGTCTGTTTCTTGGGAATGTGCGCGTACCAATCCACATCACCCGTTTTATCAATACTCAGCACAATAATGTCGTTGTAGTAATAGTAGTAATTAGTGGTAGTCTGACCCCGCTGGCCCTGTGTCGTTCGCACTACGACTTCATAATCTTCTGCCACCACATAGGCACCCCCATCTGGCCTAGAAACAAACTGACGAAAGACAAAATTTCTTCGAATACCTTTACCGCGCTTTGCTCTGTACTTATTGAATTGAGCCACAAAATCGGGAGCGAATTGGTTGAGATTGGAAGACACCACTTCTCCCTTTTCCTGATCAAAGGCTAAATACAGCGCACCGTCCATGTCCCATACGTTTCGCCTACCGTAAAACCCAGAAATAGCCATCTGTCCGTCCACTAAATCACATTCAATACCTAAGCTTTGAACATGAACATCTTGCAATCCTAAATCGAATTCAACCACATCGCTAATTCCACTCTCGTCCGTGACTCTCATGAGTTTGTACTCGAGATCCCGATTGTTCGACATGGTGATGTTAGGACTATTATCGTAATAGCTCAAAATGAAAACTTCACCCGAATTGGATACTTCAAAATCCATGATCCCAAAATTTCTATCGCGATAAGACAATTCGACATCTGCATTCCAAAGCTCCTCTAAGGCGCTATCAAAAATTCGTATGTAAAAGTTTTCTGTAGAATTACGTTCATAGGGTGGATTTGTAAAGATCGCAATCTTGGTACGGTCTTTAGATAATTGAATATCGAAATCACCACGAGCCCTGCGTCGACTGTCGAGCACCTCCAGCACTTTCACTCCGCTTAAGGTTGCATTTGAATCGAGTGTGCGGCAGAGTAAATAACGCTGATCCGCCTGTCTGTCATAACTCTCGTAGAAGAGGTATTGTGTTTCACCGATAATGACACTAGTCTTGTAATCAACGCGTCGGCCTTTCCATTCCCATCGCGCATTTTTAATGAGCCAATTCTCCCCCAAATCGTAACGGTCGTAGTACGCGAAATATTCATTCCGTGAAGATCCTAGCAAGGATGCGTTAGCTGTTTTGTAGGTGTAAAAACCCTTATCACCTACTTGGAGTAATCTGTCAAATTTCGCGGAGCGAGAAGAATATTCCGGACTCCATTCTAAAATTGGATATGAACCTTGCGCCTGAGCATTGGTTATAAAGAAGAAAGAAAGTATCAGCGTGAAGACGCCTTTTTTTAAACACAGCATAAGCTTGGGGTGGACATTTTTTGTAATTTAACTCTGTAGGAGTCAAGATACAGCACCCCTACAAGATATCTACCATATGAAGAGATTTATTTACATCCTTATCGCAGTCCTAGCATGGTCCCTAAGTGCCGATGCTCAGACCGTGATTGTGCGAAAGCGGGACCTCAACACTGCCCAAGGAGCCGGCACTCTTAGCACCAGCATGCCTTCAAATTCACTTTCAATGGGCGGAAGTTTGTATTACAGTAGATACAACCACGGCTTAAAACTTAGTCCAACAGCCCTGTTAGCTGGAGATATTCCTATTTCATACGAGCATAAAGTATCAGATTATATGAGCGTAGAAGCGGGTATCGGTGTGACCACATTCAATATCACAGAAGAAGCTATTCGAGGCTACAGCATGAGATCAGATGGGCAAACGCAAAGCAAGCTTGGATACAGCGGCAACGTAAATATGAAGTTTTTTCCAGAAGGCAATGCATTTGAAGACGGTTATTACATCTCATACACCATGGGCCATCGGAATTACGCGCAAGATTTCTACACAACCACACCTACAGGTATTGACACCACTGTTAATGAAGGTTTCAATTGGACCGATTTTGGATTCACAGTAGGCTACCAGAGTCGTCCTTCTGAACGCATGATAGTTGATTGGTTTATCGGTGGTGCTATTCGTCAAAAGCAGCGTAGAACCTCAGATTATGTCGAAGCCTTCGATCCTGTTTCAGGTATTTTCACAGGAGAATACCAACTCATCGATTCAAAAAACGCTGCACCCGCCATACTTGGAGGAATGAAAATCAGCATTTTATTCAGGTAAAATCACCTTTAGCCTATTTATACACTGCAGCTGAACCTTACTGTACACTCAAGCTGAAGGCAGCGGGCAGGTTGTCGGAGAGTTTCACGGCTATATCGTAATCATCAACCATAGAGTGTGTCATAGTTTCAGTATCTAAACGAACTCCTGAATAGAATGTGGCAAGGTCAAAGGTCAGTACCAAATGAGCACCCGGTTTAATAGTAGTATTGATTTCTTTCGTTCGATACAATGCATTTTTACCTGTGTGCCAAGCTAAAAGCTGGTCATCTGCCCCTAAAATTCCGGATGCATTTACTCTCCCATCTATTTTAAAGAAGCGGTACATGGTCGCCCAAGACCAGTACATTGCATTCGAACTGGAAAGCGGATGATTCGAATCAAAGGAAGTTGGGTCCTGTATGTTATTGATGGAATCTACACCCATGCCAAAGCTGAATTGGTCAACTTTTTTGGTCAATGGTAAAACATAATGCATTGAAGCACTGTCCTGCACATTAACGAAAACAACAGGTTCCTTCACCTCATCTCCAAGCGCAATTTGACTTAAGTAAAAATGAATCAACTCAAATTTAATAGCCGTATCTGTTTTATACAATGTCTCGCCTAGCTCAAAAGGAACGCCGTTATGTACAAGGTTGACTTCTAAGGTAACCTGCTGCGATCGATCTCCACAAGAACTCAGAAAAAGGGCTAATGAAAAAAATAAAAATAATGCTGAACGCATGGAGCATTGATTTTTAGAGTTTAAACTCGAACTCACTACTAACGTTGTCTCGCAAAATCTTCGCTAAATCGTAATCCGATGCATCAGCCGGGTCACTATTGATAATATTCATCGTGGAGGGACTTAAACCAATGAGACTGAAAACTCCAGAAAAGAAATTATCGACATCAATATCCATCACAATAAATACATCCTTGTTTGAGCCAACATTAAAATTGCGATTCTCACTTTTCATTACAATCAAATCCGGAGTAGCGAAGCGCCAATTAAAGTTGGCTTCTGGCGTTGTGAATACGCTGTCCGCTGGGTTAAAGATTCGACCTTCGATTTGAACAAAACTGTGACCAACATCACTGCCATTCCAGACCAAGCCTTTGCTCAGAGGATTTGTTGCATCAAGTTGTTCAGGTGCCGTAAAAGCGCGAGCGCTGTCTAAGCCTATGTTATATTCTAAGCTACCATTGTAATTGCCTGAAGGTAAATAAGCGAGTTTCACCTCTGAATTTCCTATCAGATCGATCATTGTCAAGTCACTTTCTGTAAAAGTAGTATCCTGTTCGTCATAGCTCACGAAGCGTGCGCCGCTAAGTGTGACATAGATATGATCGAATTTTATTAAATCGCCATTGACCTCATATACAGTTGAAGTATCTATGATCGCGCCGTCAAAATATTTGTAGGCACGTATGTAGATGTTTCTATTGTCAAGCGCTGTAGGATCTACAACTGGAATAGGATCTTCACATGCTGTAAACAGCGTTGATACAAGTACTAAAAGAATTAATTTTTTCATTCGTCTTTAATTTTCAAAAACTCCGGGGCTTGTTCTATAGCAACCATGATTTCATCTAACAGTTCATCATTGGATTTTGAAAAGTCCAATTGTAAAGGTTCCTTAAAGGTAATGTTTAACAGGTTACCATTGCTCTTCACAAACATACCCGTTTTATCGAAGGCTCGCCGAAAGCCGTCAATCACTACAGGAACAACCACAGGCCTCAACTCTTTAATTAAATGTACCGTTCCTCGCCTTCCTTTCACGAATGGTCTCGTGGTACCTTGTGGAAAGGTTATGGTCCATCCGGTTTCCATCGCCCGTTTAATATTCTCAATATCCTTTGGATCCACCGCGCGATTCACATTCTTACCGGCCTCACGCCATGTTCGCTTAATACTGACACTCCCAGCATATTGCATAAGCTTAGGTAGAATTCCCTTTTTCATGGTTTCAGCCGCGGCGACAAAAAACACGTTCAATTTGGGACGAAAAAGCGTATGAAAAGGAACGCTATTGTAGCGTCGATTTTCTGCAGCGTTAAATACCTGATACATGGCACTAACATCTGCGAAATACGTTTGATGGTTAGAGACAAACAAAACCCCCTGGTTTGGCAAGTCGCGCAATTTATCTGCACCTACAATCCGGGTACTATTAATGCGAAAGAAACGGTACCAAGTTATCAAACCAAACACAAAAATCACGGTCCGCTTAATGAGCAGATTGTAACCAAAGCTATCACGCTTGAATGGATTTAAGTGCATGCAGTTATTGTTTCAGGTCGGCAAATATACTGCTAAGAAAACAGAGCGCTAAGCTCCCCAAGAATCATTGCCGTTGCACCCCAAATTACTTCGCCTTTCCAATGAAAGGCCGGTACCTTTAAGGCACCATATTTCGTCATTACCTCTGCATCGCGCAATATAGAACGATCACATATTCTACTCAGTGGAATGGACAGCGTGTAAGCCACCTCTTTTTCTTCCAATACCAATTCTGGTAGTGTGGGACTGTAGGTCACGTATGGTTCTACGTAAAAATTTGAAGGCGGAATATACAGCCAACTCAATGCCCCAAGAGGAAGCAGTTCCTCCTTACGCAGTCCTACCTCTTCAAAAGCTTCACGATACGCGGTATTCTCTAGTGTATGATCATCGTCTTCAAACTTCCCGCCTGGAAAACTAATCTGACCGCTATGCGTACCATCGTATACCGGTCGTTTCATAAGTAATACCTCAATCCCATCGACTCCCTCAAAAAGATGCACTAATACACCTGCTCGTTTAGGATTCTTAGACGCTACTGCATCTAAATGGAGTGAATGTCTATAAGAGGGCATCAATAGTTGGTGCCCCTTAATACCGGGAAGCTTTTGTTTAAAAGCTGCTTTTAGGTCTGAAATGGTCATGTTACTAAAGGTAGTTCAGGATTTTTGCGCAGTGCAAAAAGAGTCGTTATCTTTGTTTTCTATCAAAAAATCTATTCAATAGAATATGACTATTACCCAATTCAAATATATCGTTGCCGTTGACAACTATCGCCATTTCGCGAAAGCTGCGGAAGCCTGTTTTGTCACCCAACCCACTTTAAGCATGCAAATTCAAAAGCTTGAGGAGGAATTGGATATTCTCATCTTCGACCGCTCAAAACACCCCATCGTCCCCACACCTTTAGGCGTACGTCTCATAGATCAAGCACGAAAGATTTTGCACGAAAGTGCCGTAATGGAGAATATGGCCAAACGTATAAAAGGTTCTTATGAAGGCACGTTGAATTTAGGCGTAATCCCTACAGTCGCGCCGAGCTTACTGCCGCGATTTATTCCGGAATTCAAATCAAAATTTCCTGACATCACCCTAAAAATTGAGGAGCTCAAAACAGAGGATATGATTGATGCACTGCGCAAAGATCAGATTGACGTTGGTATCGCTGCTACACCATTAAATGAAAAGGGTATTGTTGAAGAATCATTGTACTGGGAACCATTCATGGCCTTTGTGCCGGAGTACCATCCGATGAAAAACGACGAGTTTTTATTGGCCTCAGAAATTAACGTGAAGGATCTATTACTCCTAAATGAAGGGCACTGCTTTAGAAATAGTGTTCTAAAACTTTGTCAAGCTAATTCTCAAGAAGGACAGAGATTACAAATGGAAAGTGGAAACTTTGATACCCTGGTAAAACTGGCCCATAGAGGTATGGGAATGACTTTATTGCCTTATTTAACAGCCATTGACTTAGAGGAGAAATATAAGTCAAGTGTAAAA
>Ga0206677_10003799_pt1 | contig 12576 bp, 17 predicted proteins | sample M130m12015metaG_FD_155475 | JGI IMG/M metagenome (GOLD analysis project Ga0206677, IMG submission 155475) | Ammonia-oxidizing marine archaeal communities from Monterey Bay, California, United States - M1 30m 12015 | ecosystem: Environmental > Aquatic > Marine > Intertidal zone | place: USA... | reverse complement strand
ATCCGCGACCTAATTCTGCTGCCCAAAGGTGTTCACCTATGTAGTTCATAAGAAGTTATTTGTAGATTTTATCGCTATCTACTTCGTTTTGTTCGTTGTATTTCGACGGACATTTCATGAGTATTTCGGTGGCAATGAAGGCCGTATCTGCATCGTATCCCGTCAGCGTAATTTCTTCCGAGCGCTCAAAATCTTGTGGTTTAGGCTCATAATAGATTACGCGCTGCTTCTTTCCTTGTTTGTCGATGGCACCAAAGGAGAATTGGACCGATTTGGGTTCAAAGTTCATTTCGGCCTTTAAATCTAGAAATGCGATGACTGTAGTCGTTTCACCTTCTGCAGAAGCGGCTGTGGTAAAATCGCTGTAAGTCGCACTATTGCCTAATCTTACCAGCGTATACCCAATAAGAACCGCAATAGCAATAATGATAGCCACCTGACTATTTTTCATCCTCTAGCTTTTTAATTTTTCTATCTATAGAGAATAAATAGGCTCCAAGGCCAATGAAGATGATGGTGATCACACCAATGACTACATTCATTTTTTCGTTCCCGTACATCAAGCCGTCGTTCTGAGCTGCAGCAACTAAGGGAGTAAAGGCACTGAAAAGGGCAATTTGCTTTTTCATTCTTCTAAATTTCTTATTCTATAACGCAAAGAGGCGATCCAAGTTCCCACTAAAATCCATCCGAGGACAGCAGGGTAAAATACGAGGCGTAATCTATTGTCGAGATCGTACGAATTAAATCCGGGATTACCACCATTTCCAGGGTGTAAACTATCTGTCATCCTTGGTAAAATGCCGATAAAAACAATCATCATCACGAATGCAAATATGTTGTAGACACCGCTAATTCTCGCCCTTTTACGAGCATCATCAATGGAGTTTCTCAACACAAAGTAGGCTAGATAAATGAGCATTGTGATTGCCGTTCCATTGAGTTTAGGGTCGTTCGTCCACCACGCGCCCCATGTAAATTTTGCCCAAAGCATACCGGTTAAAAGCCCCATAACACTAAAAAACATTCCAGTCTCCGCTAGGCTTATGCTTCTTCGGTCGCGTACCATATTTTCTGATGAAAGAAAACCTATGGCATTACCAAAACTGGCAGCCATCATCGCGACCATCGCGAACCACATACTTACGTGGTAAAATAGGTTGCGAATGCTTTGCTCAACAATGGGAAGTTCGGGGACCTCTGACCATAAACCGTAGGTAAGGCTGAATAGGATTAAGAGCAGTCCTGCTATTTTGTAGGGTAGTCCTTTCATGCGTGTTTTTAATCTTGCCAAAGATACGGAAAGAGTAGGTAGGCTAGTAGTCCAATTCCAATATCTAATGCACCTAAAGAACCTAGTAAATTAAAGGCCTCGTTTGTAGGGACACCTACGATCGCTTGAAGATTTAATGCGCTGGTTAGTTGTAAAATAGGGAGGAGTAGCGGAATCGCCAAAATAGCGCCTAAAGTCGCATTCCCTTGAGTGCGTTGCGCTACACCGGAAGTAAGCGTAAGCACCACACTGCATCCTATGCTACCTAAAAGTAATGCGAGGCCGAACAGCGTGTTATTGTATACTGGATTGCCAAAAAAAACAATAAAGAGCGCCCAAGTGACTCCACTTATCACTGCAATATATGCGCTGTTAAATAGGAGCTTTGCAATAATCGTTGCACCGGGACCGGCGATTGTTTGGTAATAATAGAAATAATCATTCGATTCGAATTCGAAACTTCTTGCGCTTAATTGGATTGCTCCGAAGAATACTACAATCCATAGAAGCGTATTCCATACTTTATCCGCCGGAGTACTCCCGCCATTAAGAAGGTAAATGAGGTAAGCAACGCCAACCAGGTATAGCCCCAAGGAAAAGAGTACATTCGAATTTCGCACTTCCTGGGAAAAATATCTTTGGACCAATATCCACGTATTCTTCATGGGCGTAAAATTACGGCAAACTATTGCGCAAATTTTATGTTATATCACAAAACCCCTTATCGTGAAAAAAATAATTTTGTTGTCTGCAGTAATTGCTGCGGCGTGTTCGGCTCCAGAAGCAAATCAATCAACGACGGCTATGGCCTTAAATAGTAACACCCCTATGGAAACTACCTCATTCTACGATCTCAGTGCAACAACGATTGACGGCGCTGCCTATGATTTCTCCCAGCTCAAAGGGAAAAGAGTACTCATTGTAAATACTGCATCAAAATGCGGTTATACGCCTCAATATGAAGGTTTACAGGAGCTCCATAATACTTATGGTGGGGAAAACTTTATCATTTTGGGATTCCCATCGAACGACTTTGGTTTTCAAGAACCAGGTAGCGCAGAGAAAATTGCAGATTTTTGCGAGAAAAATTACGGAGTAACCTTCCAAATGATGAGTAAGGTGAAAACCAGTGCAAGAAGCGGTCATGCCGTGTATCAGTGGCTTTGTAATGCTTCGCAAAATGGAGTAAGTGACGCTAAAGTTAGTTGGAACTTCAATAAGTTTTTGATTGATGACAACGGTCAATGGATGGCACATCATCCCTCACGCACGTCCCCAATGAGCACAGAAATCACTTCCTTTGCAAAAGGAATAGTGAACATATGAAATTAGACATACTTGCTTTCGGCGCCCACCCCGATGATGTTGAGCTGGGCGCTGGTGGAATACTTGCAGTCCACGCTACCGCAGGAAAAAAGATTGGGATTATTGACTTAACTCGTGGTGAAATGGGCTCGAGAGGCACCCCGGAATTACGTGATGAAGAAGCAAAAAAAGCTGGGCATATTCTTGGGTGTGTCATTCGAGAAAATTTAGCGTTTCCCGATGGAAAAATTCCTACGGATTACGAGTCACAAATCAAAGTTGCTGAGGTACTAAGAAAGTACCAGCCTGATGTTGTTTTAATGAATGCTCCGACAGACCGCCATCCCGATCATGGCCGGGCTTCCCAGTTGGTGGAGGAGGCATGTTTTCTATCGGGGCTTCATAAATTAGAAGTTAGTTCAGAGTTTTCGGGACTGGCACCATGGCGCCCCAAGCAAATGTATAAGTACTTGCAATTTTATAATCTTGAGCCCAATTTAGTAGTGGATATTACCTTAGGTTTTGAAGCTAAGATGTCTGCTATTTTAGCACATAAAAGCCAATTCTATAACCCTAATAGTTCGGAGCCAGAGACGGTCATTGCAAGTAAAGATTTTCTCGATTCCGTCGAAGCGCGTGCTATGGACTGGGGCCGTGTCATTGGCGCTAGATATGCAGAGCCATTGATCAGTGTACGTCATATTGGCGTAGAAAATCTTCTCGATTTACGATAAAAAAAAACGAAGTTTTCACAGGCTTATTGGCTATAAAAAATATTGTTACTTTTATGGCTCAATTAAAAGCACACACAAATGAAGCCAAAAGCAGTAGTGGATTACATCCGTGAAAACCAAAACAACAACAAAACTCTAAAGTCTTTATTCGCGTCACAGCTGTTAGGAAAGTTTTCCGAGCAAGAATTGGCAGGTTTGAAGAAATCGATTGAAAAAGAAATTCATGCACGTCAGCAATCCGTTGTTGATGAGAAAATCGCCTTTTTACAATCGTTGGGTTACAAGGTTGAAAAATAAACTTAGGCTCTTAACTTCATTAAAAAACCCGCGCTTTTGGCGCGGGTTTTTTTTGTGCAAAAAATTTGCGGTCGTTTTTAGTCTCTTCCGAGCATACTTAAGTAGTACGCGAGCTGGGTCATAGATGCCAACGCTGCAACTAAATACGTTCGTGCTGCCCATTTAAGAGCGTCCCCTGCTTTTTCGTGTTCATTAGTCGTAATGGTACCCGAAGTGGTTAGCCAAGCCAATGCTCTGTTGGAAGCATCATACTCCACAGGCAATGTGATAACCGTAACAACGGTGATCGTTGCTTGTGCTGCAATCAGTACATAGATGATGGTATTCAGGCCAAAAAGGTGTAAAAAGCTCATTCCCAAAAACATGGAAATGATCACTATATTCATGATACGTCCACTCAAATTGGCGAGCGGCACTAATTGCGAGCGTAGATTAAGCCATTTATAACCGACAGCGTGTTGCACTGCATGTCCGACTTCGTGTGCCGCTACAGCTGCCGCGCTGACACTACGTCCGCTGTAAACTTCTGGACTAAGGTTGACAGATTTATCTAAAGGATTGTAATGGTCGGTTAATTTGCCAGGAACACTTTGGATTTTTACGTCATATATGCCGTGGTCTTCAAGCATTTTCTGCGCTATTTCAGCACCGCTCATTCCATTGCTCAACGCTTCTTTGGCGTATTGCTTAAATTTTGATTTTAAACGGGATTGAACTGCCAAGCCCACGAAGAAGAAAATGATTAATAATAAAATCATAGTTATGTTATAAAATTGTTTGCAATCTAAACGTTCAAATTCTATGCCTTGCTCCTAATAGTGCGTAAATTTGGCAGAGAGACCTCAATAGTATGACAAAAAAGCCGCTAATCCTTGTAACGAACGACGATAGTATCGTTGCGCCTGGAATTCGAACCTTAATAGAAATTGCCAACGAATTTGGTGAAGTGTATGTGGTGGCCCCGGACGGTCCGCAAAGCGGAAAGGGTCATGCAATCACGCTCGATCAAAGTCTTCGTTGTACAGAGGTGCCTTCGGAAGGCCCCCAAAAAGAGTTTAAGGTCAGTGGTACCCCAGCCGATTGTGTTAAAATGGCCATTAACGTGGTGATGCCACGCCGTCCGGATTTAATTTTAAGTGGAATTAACCACGGATCGAATGCCAGCGTAAATGTCATTTATTCAGGAACCATGAGTGCCGCGGTCGAAGGAGCATTAGAGCGCGTGCAGGCAATCGGGTTTAGTCTTTGTGAGTTCTCGTGGGAGGCGTCTTTTGAGGCCGCTAAACCGTATGTACGTAAAGTCATTAAGGCAACGTTAGAGAATGGACTACCGAGCGGCGTGTGTTTGAATGTAAACATTCCTGAAAATGATAAAGCCCCTTATAAAGGCATGCGTGTATGTCGTCAAGCCATAGGGAACTGGGTGGAAGAGTTCGATGCGCGCATTGATCCCTTCGGACGACCGTACTATTGGCTTACCGGTAAATATGAAAACTACGATCACGGAGACGATACTGATATCGCAGCTCTAGAAGAGGGGTACATTAGTATTGTTCCTATTACGGTCGATCTTACAGCCCACCACGCCGTAGCTACACTAAACCAGTGGAATTTTGAGAAATAGAAAAATCGATTTTATCGCAGGCCTGCTTGTAGGGCTTGGAGCGCCTTTGTTCTCCATTGCAGTTGCCCTTGAGGCTTTCCCTGTGCTGCAGGATGTAGGCGATGTTACTAATCCCGCATGGCGACTGGTCACTATGCGTGCCATCAGTTTCGGTACCATTATCAACGCAATATTGTTTTTTACAGCACTTAATTTTGAGCGAGAACGCGTGGCTCGTGGGATTCTGACTTCTTGTGTGCCTAGCGTGATAGCCGTTATTTATTTCCAATTTATCCTTTAATGTCAATATTCTGGATCGCAGGAGAGCCTTCGGGCGATGTACAAGCTGCAGCTGTTGCGGGTTACATTTCTGCGCATCATCCAGATATTCAACAGTGGGGTTGGGGTGGCCAATTCTTAGATAAAGCCGGCGTTACGCTTCTTAAAGATGTAACGAAAAAGCCCTTTATGGGTTTTATAGAGGTCGTGGTACGCGCCCGCAGTATTTTCAAGTCTTTTGCTGCGGTTAAAAAGCAAATCTTATCAACTGGTGCAACAACGGTGGTACTTGTAGATTATCCTGGATTTAATTTGCGCATGGCAAAATGGGCGAAAGCGCAGGGTTTGCGTGTGGTCTATTACATTCCGCCAAAGGTTTGGGCATGGAAATCCGGACGAGCACAAATATTAAAGAAAGAATGCGATGCCATTCTAGGCATCCTTCCTTTTGAACAAAAGTGGTATGCTGATCGCCACATCGATTATACCTATGTTGGAAATCCGCTAGCGCAGAAGTATGCTGGAGTTAGTGCTTATGCACCTCAGGGATCCGTTGCCCTATTGCCCGGGTCTCGTTCACAAGAAATCGGACGATTACTTCCAGAATTTATTGCTGTTGCTAAAGCTATGCCTAAGCAAGCATTCGTGTTAATTCGCCCAGAAAGTGCAGTTCCAGTGTGGCCTAGTCTTCAGATCCCGGAGAATATCACGGTATTTACAGGTGAATTAAAGGATGGAATGGAGCAATGTTCGGCCGCCCTGGTTTGCAGCGGAACCGCGACGCTAGAGGTTGCACTTATGGGTGTACCGCAATTGGTCGTGTACCGTGCAAACCCCGTATCACTTGCCATTGCAAAGCGGTTTGTTAAAATTCGCTACATCTCTTTACCTAACCTCATTCTGGATACAGGAGCTTTACCTGAATTATTGCAGGTGGATGCTCGAGCCGAAGCACTTATTGTACGCTTGGTTGAGCTACTTGCAGACCCTTCAAGTCAATTGGATGCTTATACGAAGCTACTTCATGTATTGGAGCAAAAGGATCCAGCAGCTACTGCTGCCGAACATATTTTAACGATATCTTCGGACGCATGAAACGACAATTCTTTGCACTAATGGTAATGCTGATTTGCGCACTGCAATTGAGTGGGCAAACAGCTCCACGTGTGCTCATATTCGCCGAACAAGAGTACAGTCGTTTACAAATTAAAGTGAAGGGCGGGTCCTATACATTGACGGCGTACACTCCGGATTCTGTCTTTACCATGGATTATGGAGCTGATGACGTTCATCCATTGTATACGTTTCGCGGAGATTTGCGACTCAATAGAGCGGGTTGTGACTCTATTCGGATTGCTACTGAAGATACATTCGTTGTGCGCGTGCTACGTGGGAAGAATTGGACCGCAGAGCGTCCCTATTTGGGCGATTTTATCCTGCGGCCTAACCTCATTTACCTTGAAGGCATCGTTCGCACACCCATAGAACCCTACATTGCTGGAGTGGTAGAAGCTGAAGGAGGTTCGTCCTCAACTGCAGAAGCGTATTACAAGGCACAAGCCGTTCTTGCTCGAACCTGGCTCATAACGAATTTCAAAAAGCATATTTCAGAAGGCTTTCACATCAAAGACGATCAAAGTTCTCAAGCCTTTGAGGGTTTGCCGCATAGTAAAAATGCAACGACTATAGCAAAGGCCTGTGCTTCTTTAGGTGATACAGTTGCCTTGTATAATGGTGCTCCTATCATTGGTTTTTACCACAGTAATTCTGGCGGTTATACGGCTTTACCTGAAGAAGTATGGTCAAAGTCGTTGCCCTATTGCCGTGGCGTTCTCGATCCCTTCTCGAAAAAAGGATCTAAAGCTTCCTGGCAGAAAACCTATTCATGGGAAGATTGGCAGAAGTATTGGTCACGCTCTATTGATTTGACGGTGTCCGATTGGACTGCATTTTTCAGCCAGCTTCCTGATACACGAAGTGCACAATGGACGTTGGGTACTCAAACCTTTAAAATGGAAACGGTGCGTAGAGATTTTAAATGGCGCAGTGCCTATGTGCTCCCGCAAGCAACGGCTGAAGGCGTTGTGGTCCATGGCTTTGGTTTTGGGCACGGTGTTGGAATGGCACAACAAGGTGCCATGCTTATGGGACGCGCCGGTTTTGATTGGAAAGAAATCCTAGATTTCTATTTCAAAGACCTAGAATTTGAACCTGTTCAAAAGCTTTAATTCTTCACAATTTTAGGAAAGCTCTGTTCTCATTTCCCAATTTATTGGGATGGTTTTTCGTTCAACAGCAGTATTGTGCATCGCTTCAAGTTTGACCTCCATGTATCGCTTAGATCTGGTGTTGGTTTTTGTTGTGGCTTTTGGTATTCAGCCGTGGCGTTCCTTTTGGTCCGATATCGGCGCAGTAGTATGGACCGCAACCGTGCTGGTCGGTACACACGTTTTTCTCGAATGGCGCTATTGGTATCCTAGTCCGGCAATTGGTGCGTTCATCGAGCCTAGTGCAGCGCTCCTTCGCATGTTTTTGCAAAACCGTATCGATCAGGTCGCAACCGGTGTGCTTCACGGTTTTTTGTACGGCGTTATACTAGGCGACCGTAGTGAATTGACCCCCATTTTTCAAGAAGGGTTTCGCAGCCTTGGTATTTCTCATATGCTTGCTGTTAGCGGTTTTCATGTGGGTTTTTGGGTGGTCTTAGGAAGGCCAATGAAATGGCTTTTGAGGCTACGTAATTGGCGCTTACTGTATGTGCTTTTTATGGGGGTATTTCTATGTGTTTACTCAGTAGTCGTAGGAGCGGGGCCTTCTGTGATTCGCGCTGTTGGGACCTTTTGTTTTGCTGCTTTTGCTCTACAAATGAATTGGCGGATAACGCCATTACATTGGCCTTTACTCGTGGCGTGGTTAATGTGGTGGTACGACCCTGAGGTTGTTCAACGCGTTGGTTTTCAACTGAGTTTTAGTGCAGTATGCGGCATTTTAATTGGCTTAAATGGTCTTCCGGCGAGCGAATTTCTCCAATCTTGGCAAAGGGAATCATTGAAGGGTACAAAGCTGAGCTTTTTGGTTCCTGTTCAAGTTTCGCTGTCGGCTTGGACGGCTACTTTACCTTTAGTCATGTACCATTTCTCAGGTGCAAGCGCGTATTTTTTGATAGGTAACCTTTTGATTGTTCCTCTTTTTGTAGTGTATATCTGGTCCGCTTTATTCGCAGTACTATTTGCTCCACTGCTTCCCTCCAAGATTTTAGAAGTTTGGAACAGCAGCTTCGAATGGTGGGTAAGTTGGGTACTGAAATTAGCAGAAGGAATTAGCCAGCAAGGACTTCTTGAATTTTTTTCTCAAGCGTATTCGCCGTGAGCTTTTCAAATGTTCCGTTGTAAAAGATGTGCATGTTACCGGTCTCTTCACTAACTGTAATAGCAACGGCATCCGTACGTTCCGAAATGCCGGCGGCAGCGCGGTGACGTAAGCCAAATTGTGAAGGAAGGTCGCTACTTTCACTCAAGGGAAGTATCGCGCCGGCGGCAGAAACCGTATTGCCGGTAATGATGGTTGCTCCGTCGTGGAGCGGGGCGTTTTTGAAGAAAATGGTTTCTAGTACGATACGACTCACTTCTGCGCCAAGGGTATGTCCGGTTCCTGCAAATGCACCCAGCGGGTCTTTGCGTTCTAAGATGAGGAGTACACCGGTTTTAGTACTCGCTAAATTTTTCATGGCACTAACCACTGCTTCTGTTGAAAGTGCGTTGGCTTCTGAATTTCCGAGCGTGAACATACTCTTTAATCCTCGACGACGACTAAAGGTCGCGGAACCCACGACAAGCAAGAACTTCCGGATTTCCTGTTGGAATACGATGATCAGGATAATCAATCCGGCACCCATAAAAGAACCTAAAATCTCACTCAACAAATTCATCTGTAGAAGTTGTACGAGGTTATATAAGAGATAGATGGCAACCATTCCTATAAGAATACGAATGGCCGCAGTACCTTTCAAAAGTCGATAGACTTGGTACAGCAAGAAGGCTGCAATTATGATGTCTAGTGCATCGAGGATGCCGAAGTTTAACGTTCCCATGGTTCTAATAAATGCTGCACGCCATCGGGCATGAGGCGGTTGAACAAGTTAATGGTTTCAGCTGCTTCTGCTACATCGTGTACTCTGAGAATTTGGGTACCCCCTAATAAAGCAGCCATATGCAGGGCTGTGGTGCCATTAAGGCTTTCTTCTGGGCTGATCTCGAGCGCTTTATAAATCATGCTTTTTCGACTTACCCCAGTAAGAATTGGACGGCCTAAAAGTTGAAATGCGTTGAGTTCTCTGAGCAATTGGTAATTCTGTTCGAGTGTTTTACCAAAACCAAATCCTACATCGACAATGGTGTCGTGTATGCCCATATCGTGGAGTACTGGCAGTTTTTCACTAAAAAAGCCAATGATGTCTTGAGTGACGTGGGTATAGGTAGGGTTGAGTTGCATCGTGCTGGGGTTGCCCTGCATGTGCATGATGATATACGGGCAACGGTGAGCAGCTGCGACATGATATATTTCTGGATCTAGGTTGCCACCACTGATGTCGTTGATCCAATGCGCACCAGAGTTTAGCGCCTTATCAGCAATTTCAGCTCGGAAGGTATCTACAGAAATAAAACAGCCCGGAAAGTCTTTAAGCACGTCAGAAACGGCGGGAATGACTTCTTTTAAACGGTTCCATTCCTGCTCGGGAGTCACTGGATCTGCGCCTGGGCGCGAGGAGTACCCGCCGATATCAATGATACGTGCACCACTGTTGAGCATCGCTATTGCCCGATCCGCCGCCGCTTCAGGAGCATTTAAGCGGCTTCCCGCGTAAAAGGAATCTGGGGTGCTATTCAATACTCCCATGATCCACGGTGTGGATAAGGTGTGAATTGTCCCTTGACATTGAAGCAGAAACTCAGGCATTGTTCTTTGTATCTTCGTTAGATATAGCAAAGCTAACAAATGAATACAGCTGACCAATTCGATGCCGTACTAAGTAAATGCCACGGCCTCTTCGAGAAAAAAGGAAAAGATTACGGTACCGCGTGGCGCATCTTGCGTTTACCGTCGTTGACCGACCAGATATTTATAAAAGCCCAACGCCTGCGTAGCATTGAGGATAAAGGTGCCCAATTAGTCGATGATCCTCTTGAAGGCGAGTTCATTGGCATTTTGAACTACAGTATAATGGCGCTCATTCAACTGGAGCGAGGCATAGTGGAGCAACCGGATTTGGATTGGAAACAAGCCAGTGCTGCGTATTTAGAGAAGGCAGAGGAAGCGAAAGCACTCATGCTTCGTAAAAATCACGACTACGGCGAAGCCTGGCGTGATATGCGCATTTCCAGCTTTACAGACCTGATCTTGCAGAAACTCCTGCGTGTAAAACAGATTGAGGACAACCAGGGGAAGACGTTGGTAAGTGAAGGATTAGAAGCGAATTACCTCGACATGATTAATTACAGTGTCTTCGCCTTGATTAAATTCATGGAGGCGCAAGCGTTAAAAGCATAAACACAATGAAGAAGGTTCTGACCATTTTCTCTCAATTCGCCGTAGGTGCGTTGTTCGTTTTTTCGGGTTTAGTTAAGATGAATGACCCTGTAGGATTCAGCTTTAAACTGGAAGAATATTTCTCAGAGGAGGTTTTGAATTTGCCCATTTTTGAGCCTTTTGCACTCTCCATTGCCGTTCTGTTAGTCATTGCAGAGGTACTCTTAGGGGCGGCACTAATTTTCGGATTGTATAAACGTTGGACGCTGATCTTGCTTTCTGCAATGATTGGATTCTTTACGTTTCTCACCTTTTGGTCTGCTTATTTCAACCAAGTGACGGATTGTGGGTGTTTTGGTGACGCTATCCCGCTAACTCCGTGGGAAAGTTTTTATAAAGATGTTATTCTCACCGTATTTATTCTGGTTTTGTGGTGGGGAAGAGACCTGCTCTTTGATCGATGGCCGAAATGGTTGGTTAGTATAAAATTGGCTGCTATTCCTCTTTTTTGTTTCGGCTTGACCTACCACGTTTTATACCACCTACCTGTAGTAGATTTTAGAGCGTATGCTGAGGGAAATAGTATTGTTGAAGGCATGAAAAGTGCTGAGGAGCTAGGCTTGGAGCCGCCTCAATACGAAGTGATTTACACCATGGAAAACGCGAACGGTGCGCTTCAAGAAATTAGTTCTACCCAATACGTAAACGAGAAGTGGTGGGAGAAGAAAGACTGGAACATGCGCAGTGAGCTTTCGAAAACCATACAGGTAAAAGAGGGCTATGAACCGCCAGTTCATGATTTTAGTATAATGAACGACTATGGTGATATGACCGATAGCGTTCTTGCATTAGATGAGGTTTGGTTGTTGGTAGCGTACAACGTTCGAAAAACGAAGGAACACGGCTGGGCTCCTATGCTAAAAACAGCAGAACATCTGAAGGAACAGGGTATTCCGTATGTAGTCCTTTCTGCCTCTATGCCAGAGGATTTTATTCCTTTTGGGTTTACGGATACAACGGCTTTCGCCTTTACGGATGAGACTACATTGAAAACCATGGTTCGTTCTAATCCAGGCTGGGTAGTACTAAAAAACGGCGTGGTAGACAAAAAGTACCACTTCAACGACAGCCCACATTGATTCGATTCGCACTACAAAAACTAGGACAAGCGCTATTCACGCTTTGGGGTGTAGCGACTTTGGTATTTTTTCTGTTTACCATTGTTCCCGGTGATAGTGCGCAGATGATGTTGGGTAAACGTGAAGATCCTGAAGCATTGGCTGCTGTTCGTGCGAAATACGGGTTAGATAAACCCATTACAGTGCAATACGTAAACTACCTCAAGCGCATCAGTCCCATAGGTTGGCCAAACGATCAACACGGCATCTTCAAAGCTCCCGATCTAGGCGAAAGTTTTCAGCGTCAAGGACAACAGGTGAGTAGCTTGATCGGTCAAACCTTTCCGAACACGGCTTTGCTTGCGGTAACTGCTATTGGTTTTGCATTGCTTGTAGGCGGCGCGCTTGGCGCTTGGGTCTCCTACCGGCCGGATTCGTTTT
>Ga0206677_10003797_pt1 | contig 12582 bp, 4 predicted proteins | sample M130m12015metaG_FD_155475 | JGI IMG/M metagenome (GOLD analysis project Ga0206677, IMG submission 155475) | Ammonia-oxidizing marine archaeal communities from Monterey Bay, California, United States - M1 30m 12015 | ecosystem: Environmental > Aquatic > Marine > Intertidal zone | place: USA... | reverse complement strand
GGATTAATTGACCAAGTTGAAGTTCCTACAACTCTAGCTCTTAACGCATAATGATGAGCTGTTGCTGTTGCTCCCCAATTAACAGTTGCATTATCTGTACCAATTGCTGTTGCACTCAACCCTCCAGGAGTTGTACATGGAGGTAAAGTAGTTGTATTAGGCCCATTTACAAATGACGAATTATTTATACCACTTGACTCACAAACGTTCATAACTTGCCAGTTATAAATTGTACCGGCAGTTAATCCACTTAATACAATATCAATAGGTCCTCCATTAGAATTAGAAGTAACTGTTGCTGCTACACCTACTGGTAATGAAGTAATATTTGTAATACTATTATTTACTACAAGTACAGTATCCCAAGTTGAGGAAGTACTTTCCTTAAATGCTAACTTATATCCGTATGTTCCCCAAACTTGTAACCATCTTAATTTTAAAGTAGATGTAGTCGTTTGGTTTACAACTACAGTTAAATTAGTTGGATCCTGACAAGGAGAAAGAGTAGAGAAAATCTCTTGAGGAGACCATCCTGAAATATTTGTGCCTGCTAAATCACACATTGCTCTTACTTCCCAACTATACTGAGTACCTGGATTTAAAGATGTTTTACTTATATTAACTGTAGGTGCTAATAATGTATCATAAACCCAAGAATTCCAAGCCCCTTGAACAGTCTTAAATCTTACTAAATATGCAGCAGCATTAGCGGTTCCTGTAAAAGATAAATCAGCTGAAGTTAAAGTAATGTTTGAAGTAGTTAAAGCTGATGGCTTAGTATTACAATTTGCTAAAGTTGTAAATGTCTGTAATACTGACCATGCTGAAACTGAAGAAGTGTCGGTTGAACATACTGTTCTTACTTGCCATTCATAAACAGTGCCATCAGTTAAACCATACATTGTTTTTGATGTCCCATAAATATAAGCTGGATTAATTGACCAAGTTGAAGTTCCTACAACTCTAGCTCTTAACGCATAATGATGAGCTGTTGCTGTTGCTCCCCAATTAACAGTTGCATTATCTGTACCAATTGCTGTTGCACTCAACCCTCCAGGAGTTGTACATGGAGGTAAAGTAGTTGTATTAGGCCCATTTACAAATGACGAATTATTTATACCACTTGACTCACAAACGTTCATAACTTGCCAGTTATAAATTGTACCGGCAGTTAATCCACTTAATACAATATCAATAGGTCCTCCATTAGAATTAGAAGTAACTGTTGCTGCTACACCTACTGGTAATGAAGTAATATTTGTAATACTATTATTTACTACAAGTACAGTATCCCAAGTTGAGGAAGTACTTTCCTTAAATGCTAACTTATATCCGTATGTTCCCCAAACTTGTAACCATCTTAATTTTAAAGTAGATGTAGTCGTTTGGTTTACAACTACAGTTAAATTAGTTGGATCCTGACAAGGAGAAAGAGTAGAGAAAATCTCTTGAGGAGACCATCCTGAAATATTTGTGCCTGCTAAATCACACATTGCTCTTACTTCCCAACTATACTGAGTACCTGGATTTAAAGATGTTTTACTTATATTAACTGTAGGTGCTAATAATGTATCATAAACCCAAGAATTCCAAGCCCCTTGAACAGTCTTAAATCTTACTAAATATGCAGCAGCATTAGCGGTTCCTGTAAAAGATAAATCAGCTGAAGTTAAAGTAATGTTTGAAGTAGTTAAAGCTGATGGCTTAGTATTACAATTTGCTAAAGTTGTAAATGTCTGTAATACTGACCATGCTGAAACTGAAGAAGTGTCATTAAAACAAACTGACCTTACTTGGTATTCGTAAATCGTGCCAGCAGTTAATCCAGTTACAGTTCTATTACTTCCGTAAATAGTTTGAATATTTTTAGTCCAAATAGTTGTGCCTAACACTCTTGCTCTTGCCGCAAAATGATGAACATCAGGGTTATTATCCCAATATATTTTAACTTGATTAGTTTGTATATTAGAAACACCTATGTTTTGTGGGGCAGGACAAGTTGCTGTACTAACGGTATCAGTAGTGCTAAATGCCGAGATATTAATTCCTGCCTGATCACAAGATGATGAAACGGCCCATTGGTATGAAACTCCATATCCAAGATTATTTACCGTATAAGTTGGATTAGTAAAGTTAGAAATAGTTTGCCAACCTGTTGACCCTCCTATTTGCTTGTACTTTAAAGTATAAAATACAGAGCCTGTAACAGCGTTCCAGGTAAATGTTATATCCTCTCCACTTACTGAAGATGCTAAATTAGATGGAGTATTACAAGGAGTAACTGTTGTAAAGTTATTTCCAATTGCAAAAGCAGATAAATTACTATCATCTGCCTGACATGATGCTTGTGATTTCCACTCATAAGTAGTTGCCGAGTTCAATCCTGTCACTACTTTAGAAGCATAGGTTCCACTAATATCAGCAGCTGAAATTGTAACTGTATCCCAAGATGTAGCTCCAACTTCTCTATATAAAACATAATAATGATCCGGTGAGTTTGGACCATACATTACAAATTTTACAGAGTTCAGTGTAATTTGATTTTCACCTAAATTAAAAGGAGTAGAACAAGCAGTAATAGTAGTGAAGTTTTGTGTAGCAGTCCAAGAAGAGCTATTATTTCCATTTGCATCACACATTGCTTTTACTTGCCAATTATAATAAGAAGAAGTTGATAGTCCAGTTAAAGAAATTGAATTAGTATAAGTAGTATCAAAAATCCAAGAACCACTAATTCTGTATCTTACTCTATACCCCCAAACTGATGGATCATTATCCCAGCTTAAATTAGCAGATGATAAAGTAACATTTGCTGAAACCGGATTTAATGGAGTGACACATGGCGTTAAAGTAGTTTGATTTTGAGTTGCTGACCAATCACTATATGAAGTTCCTGAAGCATCACAAATACTTCTTACCTGCCACTCATAGGTAGTTCCTGCTGTTAAATTAGTTTTTGTTTTATTTGTATTATTAATGTTCGTGAACATTTGCCAAATAGCTGTTCCTTGTTCTTTAAATCTTATCTCATAATGATCCGCTAAAGCTACTGCATTCCAATTCATTGTAAATCTATCTAACAATACATTAGATGAAAACATTCCTGTAGGAGGAGTACAAGGATTTGCTGTAACAAAATTATTTCCTGAAATTGTATCAGAATTATTTAAACCACTTGCTTCACAGAACGCTAAAACACTCCAAGCATATGGGGCATATGTTGTTAATCCTGTTAAAGAAATATTTGAATTAGTAGTTGTTGCTGAATTCCAAATTCCTGTACCTATCTCACTATACAAAACCACAAAATGATCAGTTCCTACAGGTGCATTCCAACTTAGATACGCTTCATTAACTCCAACACTATCAACTGTAAGTACTGAAGGATTATCACAAGGAGTAAGTGTTACAAATTGCTGATTTGAAGTCCAAACTGAACTATTAATATTATTTGCATCACATAAAGCTTTTACTTGCCAATTATAAGTTGATGAGTTATCTAATCCGCTTAATGTAATCGAATTAGTATAAGTAGTATCAAAAATCCAAGAACCTGTTTTTCTGTATCTAACTCTAAAAGCTAAAGCGTTAGGATCATTACCCCATGTTACAGTTGCAAAATCTAACCCAACAATAGAATCTGACGGATTTGTTGGTGTTGTACAAGGAATCATTGTTTGGAATGTAATTGTATCTGTCCATTCTGATATATTAAATGCAGATGCATCACAATGAGTTCTCACTTGCCAATGATAAGAAGTAGCAGAACTCAAATTAGTTTTTGTTCTTGAGGTACTGTACTCGTTAATGTACTGCCAACTAGAAGATCCTAGTTCTTTAAATCTGATTTCATAATGATCTACACCACTAACTGCATCCCAACTCATAGTTGCTCTATCTAATAAGATAGTATGTGTTATAGGGTTTAATGGAACATCACAGGTGAGTATAGTTAAATTTAAAGTTGCGGTACTATCACATCCAACTGCATTTGTCCCTAACCAAGTATATACTCCACTTGAAGTATAAGTAGTCCCGTTCCAAGTATATGTATTTGGAATAGTTAAATCTGTTGTTGATGTTGTAGAATTAAAAATTACTAAAGCTAGAGTTGCTGTTGAATCACAACCCGCAGCATTTGTAGTATGAAAAGAATATACACCTGAAGATGTATATGTAGTGCCATTCCAAATATAACTATCACATTCAGTAACACCAATATTAGATGATGTAGTATTATTAATCGTTAAATTGAGAGTTACAGTACTATCACAGCCCGCAACGTTAGTAGTTGTATAAGTATACGCGCCACTTTGAAAGTACACAGAACCATTAAACATATATCCACCACAAGTTGTATCATTAATTGTTGATGTAGTAGAACCATTTATCGTAAGATTTAAAGTTACTGTACTATCACAACCATTTGAGTTTACTGTTACGTAATCATAAGATCCACTTGTAGTATAAGTAGTCCCATTCCAAGTATAAGTATCACACTCCGTTACTGATACAGAAGATGTAGTAGAACCATTAATCGTTAAATCTAAAGTTGCTGTACTATCACAGCCATTTGAGTTTACTGTTACGTAATCATAAGATCCACTTGTAGTATAAGTAGTCCCATTCCAAGTATAAGTATCACACTCCGTTACTGATACAGAAGATGTAGTAGAACCATTAATCGTTAAATCTAAAGTTGCTGTACTATCACAGCCATTTGAGTTTACTGTTACGTAATCATAAGATCCACTTGTAGTATAAGTAGTCCCATTCCAAGTATAAGTATCACACTCCGTTACTGATACAGAAGATGTAGTAGAACCATTAATCGTTAAGTTAATTGTTACAACGGAATCACAACCTCCTGCATTAGTTAAAGTTTGAGTTGCTGTATTATTTGATGATGTATAGGTTACTCCATCTATCCATGTATAAGAATCACACGCTACAACAACATCTATTGAACTATTAGGAGTACACAAACATGCAATTGTAAATGGGAAAGTTTGAACGTCTTGATCAGATAATTCTGAGTTTATAGTAGTTGTAAAAGTTAAAACACCAGCACCCGGATTTACAAAAACATCATTAAAAATTACTATTTGAGCATTTCCACTTGTTACATTGTTATTATCTGGAGGAGATTGAGTAGAAATACTAACTCCAGGATTTAAATTCGAAATTGTAAAACTTCCTAAAATTAAACCTGTATTTATATCCTGAGATTGAATCACAGCTTGGTTAGATGAAATAATACTTGTTACTATTAAATTTGTATTAAAAGTATTACTTCCACCACCAACACTCATAGTTGCTGATCCGATAATATCATTAATATTCATAGAAGAAATTGCAAATGAACCTACATCAGAAGTAAATAATGAAGTTGCCATATCTGGCTCATTAGGATCTTGACTTACACTAATGGACAAATCAGATAAACTATCACAGTCAGTATTAGATAATGAAACTGAAACAGTTGGAGAAAAAGGAATACACGCTACATTACCAGTACTCCCACCAACACAATTCCCACAACTATCAGTAAATGAAGTTCCTCCTAATACACCATCACAATCTAAACATTCAATTGTTTCGATTGAAGATTGATTATCTACATCACCAAGTTCTGAATTAATTATTGATGTAAAGTTCAATACACTTGCATCAGGATTTGTAAATAACCCATTTAATAAAATTGTTTGACTATTTCCACTAGTCACATTATTATTATCTGGTGCAGATGTTGCGACAACTAAAATTCCACCACTTGCATTTTCAATAGTAAATGAACCGTATATCTGACTTGTTGCATTATCTACAGCTTTAACAGAAATTTTATCTGAAGTAATAATAAAATCAACCATTAAAGTAGTATTGATATTTATATATCCACCTCCTGCAATAAAATCTGCAGACCCTATAACATCATTAGAATTTAAACCAGTAAAATTAAAAAATCCAGCATCAGAAGAGAAAATAGATGAAGAAATGTCTGGCTCATTTGCATCCTGGCTAGTAACAAAAGTAATGTCCGACAGAACATTACATTCTGTTGTGCTTAAAGCAATATTTACTGATGGAGTGAAATCTATACAAGCAACATCTCCAGTAGTACCTCCAACACAATTTCCACAACTATCAGTAAATGCAGTCCCATTTGGAGTATTATTACAATCCACAGGATAATTTGTAGTAACAAAAGTATCTAAAACTGACCATGTTGAGGTTGGGACACTGCCTGAAGAGCAAAAAGCTTTAGCTTGCCATATATAAGTTGATAAATGATTCAAACTAGCAACATCAAAACTAACTCCAGTAGCATTGTGCTCATACAACCAAATTGAAGATCCGTTCTCCTTATATCTTAATCTATAATGATCAACATTTGCGTCTAAATCCCAATTTAATGTCGCACTAAAATTTGAAATACTTGATGTGTTCAACCCAACTGGTACATCACAATTTTGTGCACTCACCATACTAGAATTCATAAAAAATGCTAGAGAAAACACAAAAATAAAAGTCAATAATTTTTTTGTAAACTTTCCGTTCATAATACTTGTTTTAATTAAAAAATACTTGTCGTTTCCTAAAAAAGGAATTCACAAATGTACAACTTTATTTTTTGTTGACATTGCGATTTCTCACATTCCTAAAGCTATCATAAGACGAGTACCTTCTCTTTCCAAAAGCTTTAACATACTCATCTTCAGTTTTTTTATACGCTGCAATGTAGGTTTTAGTTTTGCTAACATTAAAAGTATAACGTCTTTCAAAGCCCTCTCTCCTTATTTCATTAAGATCACCAAACATCGCCCCTTTTCTTACAACATAGTCGGAGTTTGTGGAGTCATCAAGGACCACATGTTGCAATTCCCTTAATGTTTTAGTGCAACATTTTTGTACTGTTTTAGTTCTAAAATCCATAACAGCATTAACCCACTCAATCAAATGCATTTCACAACATTTATTTGGGTCTGAAAAATTACTATCTAAATAATCACTTACTTTCTTTAGCAACTCTGCTTTTGTCATTACCAATTACCTTTTATTACTATTTGATAACCTAAATATATTAAAACTACAAAGCAAATTATAAAAATTAATACTAATAAAAGTCTATCAACTTCATTTTTCATTCAACAATATTATGTAATAATACTATTGCAGAATCGGAACAAAGTTCCATTTTAACACAATTCAACTACAACAATAAAGAGATGGAAAAGTTGCCCGACTAGGTCTCGAACCTAGACTCTTCTGCACCAAAAGCAGACGTGTTGCCAATTACACCATCGGGCATTCCGTAATACGGATGGCAAAAATAACAATTAACTCATAAGTACAAAATATTTAATCATATTTTCATTAATGTATAATTGTAACTTAAAATTTATAAATTCGCCCACCTAATAAAAAAGTAAAATTCTATTATGAATCAATTTAAAAAACTAAATAACATTGTTGGTTGGGTTGTTTTCCTAATCGCATCTTTTGTGTATTTCTCTACTATTGAACAAACAGTTAGTTTTTGGGATTGTGGAGAGTATATTGCAACCGCTTATAAATTAGAAGTTGGACACCCACCTGGAGCGCCATTATTTCAATTATTTGGTAGAATTTTCACTCTTTTTGCAGCCCAAGGAACATCAGAAGTTGCAGTAGCAATTAATATAATGTCTGCCCTTTGTAGTTCTTTTACTATTTTATTTTTATTCTGGACAATTACAGCTTTTGGAAGAAAAATGTTTTTTACAGATGAAAAAAATATAGAATTTGGCAGAATTATTGCGGTCTTAGGTAGTGGGGTTGTAGGTGCTTTAGCTTATACTTTTTCTGATTCATTTTGGTTTTCAGCAGTGGAAGGTGAAGTATACGCAATGTCATCATTATTTACAGCAGTTACTTTTTGGTGTATTATGAAATGGGAACAAGAAGCTGACAAAACTCATGCTAGTAGATGGTTAGTTTTAATTGGCTACCTAATAGGACTTTCAGTTGGAGTGCATCTTCTATCGTTACTTACAATCCCTGCAATGGGAATGATTTATTACTTTAAAAAATACGAATACAGTAAAACTGGAGCAATAAAAGCATTTGTCTCATCTATGATTATTTTAGGATTAGTACAAGGTGTAATTATACCTGGAGCAGTTAGTTTAATTTCAAAATTTGAACTGTTTTTTGTAAACACAATCGGACTGCCTTTTAATTCAGGAACAATCATTTACTTCTTAGTAATTATTGGAGCGATTACCTTTGGTTTAATCTATACTAAAAAACACAACAAAGCAGTTTGGAACACTGCTATTTTAGGAATGATGATGCTTTTAATTGGTTATTCTTCATTTGCAATTTTAGTTGTTCGATCTAATGCCAACCCACCTATTGATGAGAATAATCCTGAGGATGCAGTTGGACTTTTATCATACTTAAAAAGGGAGCAATATGGAAGTTGGCCAATTGTTTACGGACAACATTTTAATGCAAAATTAGACAGCCGTGAGCCATATATTGATGGGAATCCTATTTATGCAAAAGATGAGAAAAAAGGGAAATATATTATAATTGACAAAAGAAAAAATACTGTTCCTAACTATAGTAAAAAAGATAAAATGCTTTTTCCTAGAATTTGGAGTAGTACTCAAGCTAGACATGCAGGTGGCTATGTTAATTGGGCAGGTTTAAAAAACAAAGATGCAATACCAACATTTGGACAAAATCTAACCTACTTTTTTAAGTATCAAATTGGGTGGTCCTATGTTCGTTATTTTATGTGGAATTTTGCTGGAAGACAGAATGACTTTATGAATATGGATGGAAATTCATTGAATGGAAATTGGGAAAGTGGAATTAGTTTTATTGACAATGCAAGATTAGGAACACCATCTTCAGAAGTGGATGCCCCTAACTATTTAGGAAAAAATAAAGGGAAGAATCATTATTATTTCCTACCCCTAATTTTAGGATTAATTGGAATGCTATTCCATTTTAAACAAAACAATCAAGATGCATTAGTTGTTCTACTCTTTTTCCTATTTACTGGAGTACTTATTATCGTATACTTAAATGTCGTTCCTTTCCAACCAAGAGAAAGAGATTATGCATATGTCGGTTCTTTCTACGCTTTTGCAATATGGATAGGGCTAGGAGTTTTAGGAATTTACGACTTTATGAGTAAACATTTAGATTCCAAAACTAGCGCAAGTTTAGCTACAATTATTGCTTTAGCAATCCCTACTTTAATGGCTGCAGAAAACTGGGACGACCATGATAGAAGTGGGCGTTTTACAGCACTTGAAGTTGCAAAAAATTACTTAAACTCATGCGATAAAAATGCTATACTATTTACAAATGGTGATAATGATACTTTCCCTCTTTGGTATGCACAAGAAGTTGAAGGAATCAGAACTGATATTAAAGTAGTTAATTTATCATTATTTAACACTGATTGGTATATCGACCAAATGAAAAGAGCATCATATGAAGCGGCTCCAATACCATCATCTTTAGAACATGATGATTACAGAACAGGTACAAGAGATTACACTCCAATTAGAGTAGATAGAAAAGGTTATTTTGAAGTAAAAGATGTAGTTGATTTTATCAATAGTAACAGCCCTAAAGCTAAGTTAAATACATCAGCAGGGTTAAGAAATTATTGCCCTACTAAAAAATTAAAACTTACAGTAAATAAAGAAATAGCAAAAACTTTTGTTCCAGAAGAATATCAAAATAGAATAGTTGATGAGGTTAAATTTAAACTAAAAGGTAACGGAGTGTTTAAAAATAAATTACTGGTTTTAGACATCCTAGCTAATTTCAATTGGGAGCGCCCAATATATTTTGCAATTACAGTAGGTAGAGACAATTTTATGGGATTAGAAAATTATTTCCAATTAGAAGGACTAGCATACAGACTTGTACCTTATTCTGTGCCATCTCCAGATGGGCAAACGGGAATAGTTCATACTGAAAAAATGTATAATAGATTAGTGAATGAATTTGAATGGGGAGGATTGAATAATCCTGATTTGTATTTTGATGAAACCAACACTAGAATGGTTATGAATTTTAGAAATAATTATTCAAGGTTAGCTGAAGCTCTTTATCAAAAAGGGGAGAACGAAAAAGCAATTGCAACACTTGATAAGTGTGTTGCTGAATTCCCAAGAGATGTAGTGAATTTAAGCTACTTCTCAATACCTTTGATTGATTTGTATTATAAATTAGGTGAAACTGAAAAAGGAAGTCAAATTTTAGCAATAATGATAGACGATTATTTAACTGAGATTAAATATCTTAAAGAATTTGATAGAGGTTCAGGTTTAAAACAAAACATTAGTATTACTGGGCAAGTTCTAGGAAGTTTAGGGAGAGTTATTCAAATTCATAAACTGGAAGATTCATCTTACAACTACTCAGAAGAAGACGGAATCTATTACAAAGAAAAAAGCAGCAACAAAGAAGAAATTGATTTCAAAACCTATACAATTAATACCTTTATGGATGAGTACTTAAGCATTCAATAATGTGTTTGTAAATCCATCAAAATTTATTCAGTACTTCTTTCCTTCATTAGTTTGGAGGAAAGAAAATTCTGAAAATAATATTTGGCTTACTTTTGATGACGGACCTACGCCTGAAGTTACTCCTTACATTTTACAGGTTTTAAAACATGAAAAAATTAAAGCTACTTTCTTTTTAGTTGGGGAGCAAATTGAAAAATTCCCAAATTTAGTTAATGACATCTTATCTGATGGGCATCTGATTGCAAATCATTCCTATTCTCATAAAAATGGGTGGCTTACATCCAAAGAAAAATATTTAAAGGATATTGAGAGTTGCCAGAAATTAATGCCTCAGAACAAACTTTTTCGACCGCCTTACGGGAAGATTACTACAGTACAAATTTCACTTTTAAAAGAAAAATACAAAATTATCCTATGGGATGTTCTTAGTTGGGATTTTTCCAAAAAAACAACTCCTAAAAGAGTAAAACAAAATGTATTGAAAAACACAAAGAATGGTTCAATTATTGTTTTTCATAACAATCAGAAAAGTTTCAGAAACTTAAGAGTATTGAAGGAGACAATTCAAGAATTAAAAAAGCAAGGGTTTCGTTTTTCAACTACTTGGTAGCTACAATAAAATGATCCAAACATTCATTGTTGGACTCCTCAATTTTATAATCAGTATACTCAACAGTATTTACAATCTCTCCATTATTATCTTGTAAACTATGCCTGTTAAATCTGTTTAAAATATCATAAGGAATTTGCAACAACCATCTTGGCAACCAGTATTGCATATTTAAAATATCCCATCTAGTAATTTTAGCAACAGACTCTTTATTTTTCTGATAATAATCCATCACCTTTTCATTCCCAAATATTCCTTTTAGCTCAAAGTTTTCAAACGCACTTTTAACAATATTCCCCATTTGCTCAGGAGTATATTCACGGATGTGCCATGGATTTCTAGTAAGTGACATTTTAATATTTGGAGTTGTCATTATAAGCTTCCCTCCTGGCTTTAAGACTCTCTTTATTTCTTTTAAAAACAACTCATCATTTTGTATATGCTCTATTACCTGAAAGGTAACAACAAAATCAACACTATCATCATCAATTCCTTTTAACGGAGGCACCTCAGTCTGAATAAAAGTAATATCATTTTCTCCTTTTAACTCATCAGAAATATGAGTATCATACTTATCTACAGCAATATACTTTTCAGTAATTGGGGCTAACTCCATTATTCCATAACCTTCGCCACTTCCAACTTCCAAAACTGTTCCGCTAACAATTTTTGCTGCTTCTTTATAAGCTATCAAATGTCTTTGGTACATTACATTTTCTGATGGATCTAAGTGTGAACTTCTTTCTGCTGTTTGTAAGATTCCCATTTCTTTTCGTTTTTTAAGCTCGGCAAATATATTTAATTAATCAATTATCTCAACAAGAACTGGGCAATGGTCCGAATGAACAGCTTGTGATAAAATTACTGATCGGTTTAAATTAGGCAACAGACTTTCTGATATCATATTGTAATCAATTCGCCAACCTAAATTTTTAACTCTTGAATTTGCCCTATAACTCCACCAACTATAATTGTGTGGCTCTTTATTTAAATGTCTAAATGAATCAACAAACCCACTCGCAATAAATTTTGTAACCCATTCTCTTTCTTCCGGCAAAAATCCTGATGTATTTTTATTTCTTTGAGGATTATGAATATCAATTGCAGTATGACAAATATTATAATCTCCTGATATAATTAGATTTGAAATTGTCTTTTTTAATTCTTGAATATAATCATAAAACAAATCCAAGAACTCCATTTTAAAAGCCTGACGTAAAGGGTTACTCCCAGACGGAAAATAAACACTCATTACAGAATAATTATCATAATCTGCTCGAATTACTCTTCCTTCAAAATCAATTTTGTCTATTCCACAACCATATTCAACATTCTTGGGCTTTATCTTTGACAAAATTGCAACACCACTATATCCTGGCTTTTCTGCTGAATTTATAAAACATTCAAAACCTAATTTATTGAATACTTCTACAT
>Ga0206677_10003777_pt1 | contig 12617 bp, 12 predicted proteins | sample M130m12015metaG_FD_155475 | JGI IMG/M metagenome (GOLD analysis project Ga0206677, IMG submission 155475) | Ammonia-oxidizing marine archaeal communities from Monterey Bay, California, United States - M1 30m 12015 | ecosystem: Environmental > Aquatic > Marine > Intertidal zone | place: USA... | reverse complement strand
GATGCAGCTAACTTCATTAAAGAAGCAATAACTAATGAGAATTATAAAGGTGCATATAATTTAGCGACAACAAAACCAATTTCTCAAGAGATGTTTATTAAGAAGATAAAAGAAAGATTATTCCCATGTGCTTTAATCATTAGAATACCTTCTTTTATAATAAGATTATTTTTAGGGAAAAGAAGTCAAATCATCAATACAGATGTATCTATAAATGTAGATAAATTAAAAAAAGAAGGCTTTATTTGGAAATTTTATAATTTCAATGAAGTGCTAGAAAAAGTTCGAACTTAGGACCGTAAGGCCCACAAAAAATAAACCCACTCAAATGAGTGGGTTTTGTATTAAGGAAGAATCTGAAGTTGTTCTGATATAGATAGATTAAGAAAATTATGGAAATCATACAGAAACTCTTGAGAAGGTTTCCCGAAATTAACAACAAATGATTGCTCAAATCCTAAATCATTTAAATCATCAGGGCAGCAAGATTACAACCGATACTTTTTTCACTATATTACAGTAAGCTCTTAAACCAAAATTTGCACCACTTTTTGCCCCGCTAATCAATCTACTAAAACAAACTTAAAAAAATAATTTGATTTTCAGATTAATCAGTTATTTTTGAAAATAATTTAATATATATATAATGGAAGAATTATTAATACTATCTCAGACTATAGTTTCAATTTCTGTGATTATTGTTTGGGTGTTTAGAAGAGATAATATTATAGTTGAATTTGAGCAATATGGTATTTCAGATACTATTAGGGACATAGTTGGTGCAATAAAGATATCTCTTGCAACTATTCTAATTTTAGGAATTTGGTATAATGAATTTTTATTTTCATCTTCTTTGGCTATGGCGTTTTTAATGATTTGCGCTCAATATTTTCATGTTAAGGTAAGCAATCCATTTAACAAGTTTATTCCGTCTCTTTGCCTTCTTATATTATGCTTATTTATCGCGACAAAGAATGTTCCACTAATTTAGTTAATGAGCTTTACTTTAATAATCTTACTTTTCTCAGCGATTTCTTTCCTCTTTTATGGATTAAGTTCATTTTATTCTGATAGAATGATTCTTGAATATGAGAGATGGGGTTATAGAAAATTTAGAAAAATAATAGCATCACTACAATTTCTAGGAGGTCTTGGACTATTAATTGGAATATATATATCTTTATTATTAACTATAGTATCTGCTTTATTAACACTAATGATGATTACTGCTATTTTTGTTAGACTTAGAATTAAAGATAATATAACTAATATTCTTCCTGCAATTTTATATGCAATTTTAAATTTTATTATTTTTTATAACTCATTAATTTTTTGAGAATATTTTAGTTTCATGAGCATAGGCACGCAAAGTAATACAAGTAGTAGTTTTTTCATTAAACAAACTTACTTGATAATTTTCTAAAAAAGTTCGAAATAAGGATTGAGAGGTCCACCAAAAATAAAGCCCACTCATATGAGTGGGCTTTAAAGATGAAGAATTATTATTTAATTATTAATCAAATATTTAAATATTAATGATCTTCATGTTCCTCACCACAATGAATTTCATATTGTGAATTAGCACTTCCTGGTCCATATTCTGCTGGTAAAAGTATTTCTCCTGTACCATCTGCATACAAAGTATCTGTAACATTGTAAGTAGCATCTGATGCCTCTACCTCAGTCAACTCGTCACCACAAAAATCTTCATCTCCAGAAGGAGATGCAATATCCCATATTGTCTCTGACTTATCAGGTAAGGCAATATGACACTCAGCACAAAGTTCAGCAGTATCATCATCTTTTGAGCAAGAGGTAAATACTAGCACTGAAGATAGTACTGCTAAGGTTAATAAATTTGTTTTTTTCATTTTAATTTTTTTTTAAATTATTAATACTGACACCTATTTAATTAGGTGTTTCGCTTATTAAAAGCTCATCAGAGTACTTAGTTAAAATTCATATTTTAAATTAATATTAGCGGATTTTCCAGGATTTGGAACCCCACCTGCTATTCCTCTCACTCTTGAGATATGTGGGGTATAAGTTTCATTAAGAATATTATTTACACCCAAAGAACAATGAAATTGAGAATTAAGCTTGATCCCTAACTGAAGGTTTATAACATTATATGAGTCTGTTAATTCTTCATATTCAGCATAACTATCTTGCTTAAATTTATAGATATGATAAATTGAAATATCATATAACTTTAATAACCTATCATAATCATTAAAATTAAATAATATTTTAGTCTTTACACTATTGGCTGGAACTAATGCTAAACCATATTTACTGTTCTTATTTCTAGCTCGCAAAAAAGAATATGATTGTTCAAAATGCAAATTGTGTAATTGATGTGGGTGATAGTGTAAGTTCATCTCGACACCATTAATCTCAACTTTATCATACTGCATATAATTGTAAACCTTATATCCTGATATAACCGAATCTGTAGGATTTAGAGAAATGAAATCTGATATATTCTGAATAAATGGATTTATAACAATACCTAAATGGTCGTTAGACCACTGATATTTAAGGTCTATCTGATTAGCATATTCTATTCCCAATTTCTTGTCTCCAATTTCATATCTACTAGTACCATGATGAACCCCATCTGAAAACAATTCAGAAGCATGAGGGGATCTGTAAGCTCCAGAGAATGTCATTCTAAAAATATGATCAATAAATCTATAATATATAGCTGAAGAAAAGCTGGTACTATTAAATGAATTATCATAATCTAAATCTAAAACCCGATCATCTGAGCTTAGTCTTTTATAATCATATCGTATACCAGAGTTTACTCCAAAATTATCTTTCTCATACTCTATTAATGCATAAGGCCCTAAATTAAAAGAAGATGCATCAGGTACTAACCTATCATTAATATTATTCGTATTTTCTTGGAAAACAAATTGAGAGCCTATTTGCAGAGTTAATTTGTCAGCAATATATCTGATACTTGGAGAAAAAAGAGTATTCGAAAGACCAAGGTCAAAAGCAGGTTTTGTTAATTTTTCACCATACTCCTTTAAATTATTTATAAAGTGACCTGCATAAAATTCAAATTTAAAATTATTAAGCATATAATTAGTCTCATAAATAAGCAGTTGATTATTTACAACCTGCCATGGCTTCTTTATACTGAAGTCTTCGGCTAAATCTAATTCAATAGATGTTATAGCGTTAATATCAACCTTAGAGGGATCTCCATGAACATGGCCTGGTATACCAGGAACTTCATTATGAATTTGTGCCCTAAAAATATTTTGCCAATTCCTATATCTATATCCTAAAGAGAATTTAATGGCATTCTGTTTGAATCTTGAGTTAAAAAGATAAGTATTGTCGGGGAGTCGATAATCTGATGAAATTGCATACTGTCCATATAGATTAAAAAATAAATTCTTTTTATTAAATTTTACCCCAAACTTACTGTTACTTAAAAGGCTACTATTGTTAAATCCTGTAGAAATAAAGCCTTTTAATTTATCATTAGCAATAAATGGAGCATCTTTAAAATATAGTAACCCACCAATTGCTTCAGACCCATACTTTAATGCACTTGCTCCCTTAATTAATTCTACTTCACTTAAACCTAAATCAGTGAAACCTATACCATGATCATTAGCCCACTGTTGATTATTAATCTGCATTCCATTTAAGTAAGTAACAACACGCATTCCAGACAAACCTCTAACAACAACTTTCTGAATTCCTAATCCTGAAGAAATCATATCTACGCCACTTAATTCTGCAATATCATCAATAATAGAAATAGAGTTTTGAGTACTCAATGATTTTTTCTCAATATTTATTAATCTACTATTTCCTAACTCAGAATAAGATTCAATAACACCAACCTCATCTAAAATAACATGAAGTTTATCAAGAATAATCGTTAATTCTACACCAGAATTATACTTAAGAGTCTTAGAGGAATATCCGTCCTTATAAAAACTAATATAGCTGTTGTTAGGAATATCTAATTCAGTAACAAACTCACCATCTTTATTACTAAATAATAGTATGTTCTGATCTGAAAATAATATGTTAACTTCATTAAGTGGCTTATTATTAGAATCTAATACAATACCCTTTGTTTGAGAAAAAAGTGTAAAAAAACTCATCATAAAAAATGATGAAAGAATAAAAATTTTCATAAAATAAAAATAAATTAAAATGGAAAATTTAGTCTTAACTATTGTGGTTAAGAATTACTAGAATGTAATTTACATCTAGAATTAATAAATCTATATTATGAAAGGAGGAGATTTGTTTCGATTATTATTTGCATCAATTAAGTAAAGTGAAGTAAATAACTGAACTTCCTTTACAGTAAATAATTCTGAAACAATGTTAATCATATTATCTAATATTGCTGGTTTGCAATTAGAAAAATAATCACATAAAGGGCAACTTTCTTTTGAACTTATTATGTGAGAGTCGTGAGAGCAATCAGAAGTATTAAAAGAATTATCATCAAAATTCTCACAAATTGGCAAATCCTGATGATGGTGATGATGATGGTTATCGTCATCATGATTGTGAGATGAAAGTATAGATGAAGAGCTAAATAAATAAATAGCCAGCATTAGAATACTAATGCTCTGGTTAATTATTTTTTTACTTTTATTCACCTTACAAAAATAATAAAAAAACGCAAATGATTTGCGATTATACCGAGTTATTCAAATTCACAAAGAAGTTAGAAATAATGACCGAGAGGTCTGTCAAAAATAAAACCCACTTAATTAGTAGGTTTATTAATTATTTTATGAGCATCTTTAAAAGGACTTCTTTTTGTCCACTTTTTAATAGATAACCTTTTTAGAATTGGGTTAAGTATAATACTCAGATATCTATTGCTTGCTTTAACATATACATAAGACTTAATTGGTTTAGCTCCAAAATTACTCTTAAATTCATTGGCAGTTCTTCCAAAGACAACTTTATCCTTTTTAAGTACTATTGCATTGTTAATAGTTTCGAGTAATATCCTAGCATATATAGAAAACGTCTTATTTAATGACTTATCAAAACCTACATAATAAGAATAAAGGACCTTATCTTGATGTATTTCAGATGAAAAAGCAATTAAATTATTATTGACAAAATAACCATATACTTTAAAGATATCTTTTTTAATCAATGATAAAAACGAATCGGTATTAAATAAAGGCCCACTAAATTTAGATTCATTTATTACCTGAGAGAATAGATCTTTTATATTATCAGAATAGAATACTAGGTCATTAGCACTCATAGGCCTAATTTCTATTTCACTGCTTGAATTCAAAAATTTCTTAATCTTCTTTCTATACTTTTTTCTAAAATCTGAGATATAGCTATCTAGGTCATACCACTTATTATGTATTTCAAGAATCATATCTCCCTCAACCTCAATTTTGCAGAACTCATTTTTTTCAGTATTAATATTATTAAAAACAAAATCAGGAAGAACTAATAGTGTATAATTATATTTAAGAACAGAAAGAAATTCATCAAGATTAATCTTATTCTTTGAAGCAAACGCAGGTATATTGGTAATGAATGAATTTGTAAGATAAAGAACATCAAACTTTAAAAATTTTACAAATAACCCTAATCTCTTATTTCTCAAATAGCTTACTATTTTATCAAAACGTAATTCAAAAATATGGGCGTATAACCTCATATCTTTATTAATTACAAAGAGATGTTTTATTTTTGGGTGATTAATATAAAAGACTTCTAAGAAAGAACTATGAATAAAATCACCTACATTAAATTTATCCCATTCCGCTTTTACCTTAGCTATATCAGTATACACTTTCAATGTACCTAAACCTTTGATTTAATATTCAACACTGATATATCTGGCATTATTCCTACCCTACCAGCATAACCCAGGTGACCGAGTCCTCTATTAACATATATTTGCTTTCCTTCATTTTCATATAATCCAGCCCATTCTTTATACCTGTATTTTACTGGACTCCATTTAAAACCCGGTATTTCTACACCAAATTGCATCCCATGTGTATGCCCTGATAATTGAAGGTCAATTTTATAATCACTTTTCGAGACTACTTCACTAAAATGGGATGGATCATGAGACAATAAGATAGTAGGAATGCTATCATCAACACCTCTCATTGCAACATCTAAATCACCATCTTTGTTAAACCTGCCAGCACCCCAATTTTCAACACCAACAATATTAAACTTCTTCATTTTATTTGAAACAACTCTAGATTCATTCAATAAAAGATCAAAGCCAACCTCTTTTTCTAACTTTAATAATTTTCTAAAATTAGTTTTCCACTCAGCAGAATCTCTTTTCATTCCTGTATAGTCACCATAATCATGATTTCCTAGAATTGATAACTTACCATCTTTCGATTTTATTTTTTTTAAAGCGTCAATATAAGGAACCGCTTCATCATAATAATTATTAACTAAATCACCAGTAAACACTACCAAATCAGGGCTCTCACTATTAATCATTTCAATAGCTTCCTCTAATTTACCAACATTATTAAATCCGCCTAGGTGAAGATCAGATATATGAATAATCTTATAATTATTAAGCGCCAAAGGCCAATCTCTTATAAAAATATTTTGATAATTCTTTTTAAAATTATACCTACCCCAGATCATACCATATAATAATGTAGAAAACAAAGTTCCTGAAATAACAAGTGCAGATTTTTTAAGAAAATTTAAACGCCCAAGATCTGAATCCTGCTTACTAATGACAAAAAAACTAGTTAAATATTTAAAGATCCTAATTACATCATCAATAATAAGAGGAAGTATTCCAATAAATTTGGCAATAAAAACAATAAAAACTAAACTAGAATATACAATACTATCATTAAATCTAATAGATGGGGTTCTTTTTTCATAATTTAAAAAAACGTAAAGTATCGCAGCGTATATTAAAGCTGAAATAAGCCAATAACAAATTGGGTAAATAGAATTATTAACGAAGGTTTTAATTGTTGATATAGTACCTAGATAGAAATAAAGATCTATAACAAAAAGGAAAAGGATAATAGGTAATATCTTCATTTTGCAAAATTAAGCTTAATATATAATATAATTAGTAAATCATTTCAAAAAAAGTTCGAAACTGGGGCCGAGAGGGCCACATAAAAAACCCATTTATTACAGTGGGAGTTTATTTATTCAAGAATTATTTTCTTCTCTACTGTTCCATCATCATAAAGCTTGAATACTAAGCCAGATTTTTTTTTCAGAACATCCCTCCCTAAAATATCCAATAGCTTAAAAGCTCTATTTTCTACACCTTCTTTTTCTGGAATATAGCTTACAGTACCAAAATCAAGTTTTAAACCAATTGGCCTATGATCAGAAATATTGTTCTCATAATTACTCCAAGCACCCATAAAATCATCAATTCTAATTACAGAAACAAGCGAATTAAAATTTTGAAAATCAGCAAATAGTTCATTAGTAATAAGAATATGATCAAGGTGAGAAGGCCAAGTAGGATAAGACCAATCTATACTATTACCTTGAGCGATTAACATGTTAGTAAAAAAATAATTAGTATTATCATTTATAAAATCCTGAAATACATTATTGGCAGTGTTATCAATTATTTCATCATTTAGATCTCCTAGTAATATTACCCTTTTACCTAAAAGAGTATTATCTATATATTGTTTTAGATAAGTAACAGCTTGTAATCTTCTATTTTCTTCATCATTAGTATTATTTGTATTTAGTATGCCATCTCCACAGCATTTGAAATGATTATTAATAATAATATAGTTGTTGCCCATAAAATTACAATCTAGTACTTGAGGAGATCTTGGAAAAGCATTCCAGTATGGTTGAGAAGCAAATATCTCATATTTCGAATTAATCTGTATAGTATTCGAATTATAGACATAGGCTAAACCTCCATAATAACTACTTTTAAAATAGCACTCATATCCAGGTATATTGGATACAACTTGTTTTAAAAGTGTAGTGTCTTCAATTTCTTGTAATGCGTATACATCAGCTTCTAATCTAGCAAGAATTTCTTGTACTTCACTTGCAGTGTTATTATTCTTTGGAAACCATTCAATATTCCAACTAATTATATCAAAAGTTGTATCAGTTCCAAAGTACAAATCATTAAGACTTTGTGCTGATAATATTTGACTACTTATTAAAAATATAAATATGATTTTATTCATAAGACAAAATTACTCAATAATTTTCTAAAAAAGCTCGAAATAATGAGCTAGAAATCCGCCAAAAATAACCCCACTCATTTGAGTGGGGTTTATTATTTTAGCTTTATGAAAATAATTATTAGAAAAGGAGTTAAAGAAGACTTACCATCAGTACTAGAACTAATCAAAGAATTAGCTAATTATGAAAAATCTCTAGATGAAGTAACCATTACATTAGAGGATTTAGAAAATGACGGATTTGGAGACCGCCCATGGTTTTGGTTTTTAGTTGCTGAAGATAACAATAGGATTATTGGATTATCCTTTTATTGGATACGCTATTCTACTTGGAAAGGGAAATTCTTATACCTTGAAGACTTTGTAATTAAAAAAGAATATAGAAGAAGCGGTATTGGGTCTAAATTATTTGAAGAAACAATCAAAATATGTAACGAACATAATCTGAATGGAATGATATGGCAAGTATTAGATTGGAATAGTCCTGCTATAGATTTCTATAAAAAGTATGATGCTGAAATTAGCTCCGATTGGTTGAATGGAAAACTTACAAAGAAACAAATTGAGAAGATGAATGAACTTCTTTAAGAAGTTCGAAATTAGGACCGAGAGGTTCACCAATAATAAACCCACTCGAGTGGGGTGGGGTTACAATTTATTCTAATGATGGTTTTAAATAAATTTGCTGAGCGTTAGTTGATATTAATACACCCAAACCATTTTCCACATTCGTATATACTGGTATTACCTCACCTCCAAAAAGTCCTAATTCTCCTTTCTCTGAATGATCACCTAATGAGTTATAATAGCTATAGGTGTCATCACTAAAAGTTGAGAATTCAATAATAACAGTATCGCACTCACCATACTTAAATTCTGATTGCACATCTAATGTAATTGTTTTTTGCTGACCATTAAACAAGTCATCTGAAAAAACAACTTTATCTCCAATAAAAGTATATCCTCCCCAAGGAATATCTGCAGGAAATGATGGGTCATTTGACATCATCACAAGGTAACCCTTACCCCATTCGTCATCTTTTTCATAGTTTTTTTCACAGTTCGCATAAAGTTTTAATCGATAATAGTTCTGCTGATTAGCATTATCTTCAAAACTAAAAGTTAATCCTATTTTATCTTCATGTGAAGTTGTATCTACATCAAGATTATATACAGTAATATCATCCGGAATAAATGTTTCTGCTGAAATTGGACTGTAATCTGCATGATTCACTTCCACCCTATAAGTTGAATTATTATCAGGAATGTAGTTGCTTTTGTAATAATACATTGGTAAAGAATCAGAAACAATAGCATCTGTATAATGAACATAAACTAGGTTTGTCGTATCCAGTAATAAAGAATCGATAAACTGATCATCTTTATAAAGCAACACATTGGCATTATTAATAAATGAAGGAACTGCATTGGAGAAAGCCCCTGTTGAATGAGAGATAACTACTCGAGCATTAGTGTCAGTATCCAACAAACCATTTAAAACTAAAACAGATTCATGTGGCGGGATATCTAAATCAATAACCGTTTCCATGTCACAAGAGACTATAAATAAACTAAATAATAGTGTAAAATATATGATATTTTTCATAATTAAAATTGTATTCGGTAAGAAATTGAAGGAATTATAGGAAAAAGGGAAACCTGCTTTGCAACCCTTTGATTATCTTCATAAGCAAGATAAGCAAAGAAAGGATTTTTTCTATTATAGAGATTATATGCTCCTAGTGATAGCGTGCTATCCCATTTTTTTCTTTTCTTATGCTTATTAATTCCAAAGTCTAATCTATGATAGGCAGGTAATCGTGTTGAATTTCTATTGCCATAAGATTCAACAAATTCAACGGACATTTGTTCATCCCAAGGGCTAGTGTGAGGCATACCTAAATACACGCCTTGTGGAAAAGTAAGGGCGTTACCAGTACCATACACCCAAGTAGCTCCAATATCCCATTTCTCATTAAATTTATGTGATATTACTAATGAGAAATCATGCCTTCTGTCGTATTTATAGGGATACCACTCTCCAAAATTAATGTTATCAAACCTTCTATTGGACCAAGAAAGGGTATAGCCAATCCAGCCGGCAGTTTTGCCTTTCTTTTTTTGTAAAAAGAGTTCTGCTCCATAAGATTCTCCTTCGCCACCTGTTTCTACAGCATTCTCCCAAGATTCAGTACTTTCTAAATTAGAGTATCCCGCCTTATAAGTAATTAAATTGCCCATAGTTTTATAATAGCCTTCTAAGCTCAGCTCATAAGCCCCTTGAAATAAAAGAGTACTAACGCTCCCTGCCCATTGTTCAGATTTTTGGGACGGAACACTATCAATAACTGGCACCCAGATATCACTCGGAAATCCAACTGATGAATTAGATAACAAATGAATGTTTTGTTGCATATTGGCATATGATGCTTTTAAGGACCAATTCTCATTCAACAAATATCTAGCTGAAACTCTAGGTTGAAAACTGAAATTATTTTCATCATGAATTTTATCCATTAAGCCTATATTATAAGTTGAGCTATTATTTGCTAATGAATAATAACCAATATGCAAACCAATATTTGCTTTTAACCTACTTGTAATTTTTACATTATCTTCTACATAAAAAAACATTTCATGCACATTGGTATTTCCAGAAAAGTTAAGTATAGTATCTAAAGAAAAATTCTGACTTGTATCGGATGAGAGAATGTTAATATTTTGATTTATCTCTCCTGGAAAAAAATGATGATAAGTGTATGATGTGCCAAATTTAATATCATGATTAGGATTTGGCATATAATCAAAATCTATTCTCCCTCCAAAATCTTCAATTCCCGCTAGATAATCAAAATTAATAGCGGTATTCTCGTTTGTTTGATTTGATGTAAGTCCAAAATTTGTATTAAAAGAATATCTACTATAGGTTAATGTCGTATTGCTAAAAAGCTTATCAGAGAATAAATGATTCCATCTTAATGTAGATGTTAAATTTCCATAACCTAAACCAAAATTTAAAACACCGTTATCTGAAGATTCCCCTCCTTTACTTCCTCCTTGACTAGCATCATAATCTACACCAAAAGCATCATCGCCCATATAAGCACTTAAGTAAAGCCTATCATTTTTAGATATTTTATGATTAATCTTAGCATTTAAATCATAAAAATATAAAGTTAGATCTGTACTTGCTGGCATAAATGGTTTTACAAATAAATCCACATAGGTTCTTCTTGCGGCAACTATAAAAGAGGTTCTATCCTTAATAATTGGCCCTTCAAGAGTTAATTTAGAAGAAATTAAACCAAGTGTTGCGTCTCCCTTAAACTCTTTCATATTTCCTTCTCTCATATCAATTTCCAGTACAGAAGAAAGCCTGCCTCCGAACCTTGCCGGGAATCCTCCTTTTGTAAGACGTATATTCTTAATAGCATCTGCATTAAAAACTGAAAAAAGACCACCTATATGTGATGCATTATAAACAGGAACGCCATCTAGAAGTATTAAATTTTGATCAGGGCCACCGCCCCTAACATAAAAACCTGAGCTTCCTTCACTTGATTGCACTCCAGGTAATAATTGGATAGCTTTTAAAATATCCACCTCTCCTAAAAGAGCAGGAATAGTTCTTATCTGTTCAATAGGAACTTCAATCATTGATGTTTGTGTTGTCTCAACAATATTTTTTTCTCCAGTTACTACAACTTCTTGAATATTAACTGAGGAAAGTTCAAATTCAACATCATGCGTTATAGCGGAATTTAAATTAAAGTTTTTTACTTGGTTTTGATAGCCAATAAAGGAAAAGGACACATCATATATTCCTTCTTGAAGCGTTAAACTATAAAAGCCATAAGTATTTGATGTAACGCCAATACTCAGGCCCGCACAATAAATATTTACACCTATTATGCTCTCTCCATTATTCTTATCGGTAATATATCCACTTATAGTGTATTTTTTTTGTGCATAGCTATTTGTTGCTATTAGTAAGATTAGAATGGTAAATATTTTTTTCATGTTCTAAAAAAACGGAATATATTTTAAAAAATTGCTAATCAGTGTAATGATTTATTGAAATAAGAACCACGAATTATTGTTTGATAATTTGTGTCCTAACATTTCCGCTCTCGAAAATATATACTCCATTATCAAAACTATTTAAATCAATTTTATTATTATCTCCAATAAATATAATTTCACCTAAGATATTGTACAATATAAACTCTACCTTTTCTGACAAATAAATTACACTTTTAGTTGGATTTGGATATATTTTAACATTTTCTTGACCCTGAGTAAAATTGTCTATCGAACTCAATTGATAATCTTTCTTAAATACCCATGCCATATTTGTAGAAATATTACCATTTGGATCAAACCCTCCAAAATAGAGAGCATTTTCATTTGAAAATGGAG
>Ga0206677_10003775_pt1 | contig 12619 bp, 8 predicted proteins | sample M130m12015metaG_FD_155475 | JGI IMG/M metagenome (GOLD analysis project Ga0206677, IMG submission 155475) | Ammonia-oxidizing marine archaeal communities from Monterey Bay, California, United States - M1 30m 12015 | ecosystem: Environmental > Aquatic > Marine > Intertidal zone | place: USA... | reverse complement strand
TACGGTACCCTCATGGGGAGAAAACAATATGAAATTGACAACTTGATTGAGGAAATAAAAGAATTTGCAGAATTGGCTCACCACTTTGATCGTCCTCTGAGAACATATTCTTCAGGCATGAAATCAAGGTTAGGTATCTCTGTAGCTACTGCGTTTAATCCAGATTTGCTCTTGATTGATGAAGTTCTTGGAGTTGGCGATGCATCGTTTAGAGAAAAGAGTAAGAAGCGCGTTCGTCAAATGATTGACGAATCGGGTGCAGTCGTGATTGTGTCACACTCTCTTGGTCTGCTCAAAGAAATCTGTGATCGAATCATCGTTCTTGAAAACGGGGAAATTGTCTACAAAGGAGATCCTAATGATGCTGTTGAAGCATACTTGCAACTTTGAAATGCCAATAACTCAATTCTTAAACGATTAAGGCATTTCGATATTAGAAAAAGAATATTTGTATGAACGATCATTTACAACATTTATTGATTCTTCATGATTAAATTCAATCCCGATTGAAGCAAAAAATTCCAGCATTTGAGGCGCATCCTGTTTCGCTTCGAACTGAAGAGCTTTCACCCATAATTGTCTTGTTTCTAAGTTGATTTGGGAGTATATTTGACACAGAATCTCCATTTTCTCTATGTTTTCGGGAGACAGAATCTCCAAATTTAATAATTTAATCCGATCTATTTGGGCCAAAGAATGCCGAAATGAAGCAAATTGTGCCTTATATGCTAGTACTGGATCATACAAGTTCCTGTTAGGCGTTGTAATCAACTCATAGCCACCATGTTGGATATTGGTTTGTAATAGCGGAAGTATTTTCTGAGTAAAATAACCATTTTGAGAAAAAAGTCTTTCATAACTAAAATCCATTGTACTAGAATTGTAAGCATTTTCCAATCCAAACAGTCCAAAGGTGAAGCATTTTCTGCAGTTATAGCACCACTTTTGCTTTGTATCTTCGCACATATATGTTAAAGAAATCAAATTCCGATGATCTGACTTGATGATGTCAAAATGAAGAAACGACGGTATACCAAAGGAGATGTTTCGAACATTCGTATCGATTGATAGATTTTGAAAAAGTTTGGAGGTTTGAGCCGCTTTCTCCGGACGAATCGAAGGATAACCAATTTTTGGTGAAGTAAAGTACTCCATTGCATCATAACTATAATTAACAATCCGGTATTGATATTTGTTATACAATTGTAGGAGACAACCATGGTAAAAATGAATTCCAATGGCATGTGCGGTCTTTCTTTTCTTGAGATTTCTATGAAGACTGCTCGTGCATTCTACATAGTTAACGTTGAAAATTTTAGACAAAGGTTGGACAACTTGTTCTGAGAAGATGTTCCGATGCTTCGTCGGCGATTGACGACTCCAATGAACCCTCAGAATATGAATTTCCTCCTTTGGATAAATTCGAGAAAAGATAGACAAAGCTGCAAGTGAATCTTTTCCACCACCATATAATAATGAAATATCACCAGTTTCAGTTCTTGTGGTTGATTCTATTGGCTGGATCTGGGTATTTCCACTTCCTAAAGCCAAATCAGTCATCACAACTATGCTCGATAAATCCCTGAGTTTAATCCACTGTTCTACATCTGAACTCACCAAAGTATCTTCGAAATGAACTTCGACGAGACCAGGGACGTGTTGGTTGAGGATCGGGAATAATAAACACATCATCTGATTATAAGCAATCCGTAAATCAAAGTTGAAATCCTCAAAATATTCTATTTCAATATAGTTTAAGTTGTCCAGAAACAAGAAATCCAGTTCTTTCGAAGTCCATGTGAATCGAATCGTGTTGTTGACCCATTCTGGCCTATGTAGTATGACTTTATGATTCAACTTTACCACCTAATCTAGAATATATTTCTCCTAAAGTACCCGATATCGATGACCAGTCTCTATTTTCGCAAACCCATATTCTTGCTTTCTCACCTAATTTTTTACGAAGCATTCTGTCGTCAATTAAATCGACAAGTTTACTCGCCAAGTCTGACTTTGAACCCTTTTCAAAAATCAATCCTGTGTGATTATGATCTACTATTTCTAACAAAGCATCTACACTCGATGCAATAACCGCCTTTTCCATCGCCATGGCTTCGAATGGTTTGAGTGGTGAAACCATTTCTGTGACTGGCAGTGGTAATCTTGGGAAGGGAGCAATATCCACAATGGAATAGTAATCTTCAACTTCCTCGTGTGGAACTCTTCCGGTGAAAATCACATGATCCTCGAGCCTTAGATGTTCACACAGAGTTTGTAGTTTACCCATGTATGCGCCATCACCCACGATTAAAACCTTGAAATTCTGCTTCGTGTTGGCTTTTATGAGTGGTAACGCCTCTAAAAGTAGGTCTAAGCCTTCATAAGAAACCAGACTGCCAATGTAACCAAGAACAACTGCATCCGGATGTATGCCCAATTTCGATTTAAGTTGGCTATTCTGTTGTTTTGGAACGAACCGATTTGAATGTACGCCGTTAGGAAGGAATCCTACCTCGGTAATTTTTCTCGACCTTCTCTTCATTTCATCACCAAGTGCGTGGGTGATTGCAAACAAATAATCAGCTTCAGAAGCCGAAGTTGCCTCTAAGTTGGACATCATTTGAAAATACTCGGAACCCTCAAACTCTGGCTGTCTTGAAATACGAGTGATTTCCCATAAGCCTCTGACCTCATATATTGATGGAATTGAAAAATGCTTGGCAACAACATTTGCGACCAAACCATTGAGATGATTCGATGCTGCATGGATTATGGAAGGGCGGATTTCCTGAACAAGTTGCACTAAATCCTCAGCGTATGCATTCAGATAAGATGCTATGTTTATCTGACCGTATCCTCTTTCCAATTCAATCAGTCGATGGTAAGGAATCCCATCCACAACTTGTAATGGATCAATTGGTAAATCGTCCATTCCTTTTCGATCGTGCGGATAGCCACGACGCGTCGTTACATGAACATCCCAACCCATTTTTTTTACCCCGCACATCAAACCATGGCCTCTTGTTGCATACCCTCCGGAATTGTATGGTAGACTGTTATGCAGAACGTAGAGAACTCGGTTTGGGATCGGGTCATACCCACCGGTGAGAGGCTCAAGTGATGCCGTGAAGCCTTTGTCTTTCAGGTTTAACAAATCATTGTACCCCTTTATTTTGGATGAAATACGAGCGGATTTAGGATTCCCATATTTCTCTAAAGTGTCGATTGCGGAACTTATGTCTCCAAGATTGATGAATGCATTTGAGACATGGATTGAGACTGTATCAGAGTAGGTCTTGGCAGCGATCAGAATTAACAGCCCCCATTTGATGACAGCCTCGCTAAGAGGACGGCCAGAATTCGATTTGTGCGCTTTTAGAGCATAGCCATAATTGTACCGTGCGATTTCGATATCATGATCCATCGATTCGAAAAGTGCCACCATATACTCTTCAAGCATGGTCCAGTCCTGGCCAAATTGATCATACTTAGGTTTTAATTTGCCTTCCAGGAGCATTTCCTTGTGCAATAAATTGAGATCGTTTACCCACTCCACGGTCTTTTCATCGTGTTTGAAATTAGGGTGGTGGAGCAACTTGAGCGCATCGAGATAATCCCCTTTTCTTCTCAAGAAAACAACCATCGAGCGCATTCCCCTGTGGTCCGGTACAGCCGAGAAAAACATCTTTCCATATTCAATGCCGGAATTGAAGTCAATTTCGCCCAATGTTCGTAATGAGGCTACAAAAAAGTCACCGGTGGTTCGTTTTGTAAAATTACCTTTCAGCAAATATTTTTGGATTTCTTGCAAAAGAGGCCGTATGTTAGAAAACCCTTCAGAGTGGATTAGATTTTGTATTCGATCCCTTAGTTGATTTAATGTTCGATCTTTTTGGGTAGCAAATTCAATCAGCCCAAAGTCATCATCGAATTTTGTCTCAAATTGGGTATAATCGATGTATTCAAACATCGAATCATCGAACGTGTAAACTGGGTTGGTGGGGAGTTCTTCCTCAATCTCCTCCTCAATCCCAAGGAATTGGTTCAGAGTCTTTGTTTTGTAGAGTTCGATTGATTGTACTGCCCGTGAATCATTTAACAATTCAGGGAACTGTGTAACGATTGCTGCGTAATTAGAGGAATCATGGCTGCAGACGGCACGAAGGTATGCCAATCGTATATCATTGCCAATTAAAGGAAATTTTCTAACTATTTCAATTGAATCTCTGAGATTAGAATGGAGTATTTTAGGTTCAAGATTGAGTCGGAGTAAAGCCTCTTTGAGATCAGTAGGTCGATCGAAATGGAGAATTGCCAATCGAACAACCGGATTTTGGCTCTTTGACAACTTGCGTTTCGATAGGAAGTTCATCGAACCACCTCTATGATAAGAAATCTAAGAGTGATTCAACACACCGTTGAGCAGTCTTTCCATCCCACAGGTCAATCTCAACCTTTTTCCGACGTGGTTCCCCAATGACTCTCTCGATTTCCAAATGTAGCATTTGTGGCGTGCTAAGAACATTTGTACCTTCCGTGATTGTGATGGGTCGCTCAGTGTTCGGGCGTAGCGTGATGCATGGTACACCCAACCACGTTGTTTCTTCTTGGATTCCGCCGCTATCAGTAACCACCATCCGGCTTTGTAGAATGCAATTCATAAAATCAATGTAACCCAATGGTTTTGTGATATGAATGGAAGAATTGCTCTGTAGTTTTTCGAACTCTCCGAGCGATTGAATCCGCGCTTTGGTTCTTGGATGAATCGGCCATATGATGTCAAAAGTTTCTGACATTTTGCAAACTTCGTCAAGTAGAATTGAGAGTTGCTTCGGGTCATCTACATTGCTTGGTCGATGAAGGGTAATTACAACATGTTCCTTGTGCTGTAAGGCGAGAGTCGCTAGAAATTTGGATTCACGTACTTGAGTAAGCATTTCGGTAAGCGTATCGATCATGATGTTGCCCACACGAACGATTTTTTCTTCCGGAACCCCTGAAGACAGCAAGTGCGCATCGCCGTCTGGGGAGGGCGTCCAAAGAAGATTAGCAACGCTGTCCGTAAGGATGCGATTAATTTCTTCTGGCATGCTTCGGTCTCCACTCCTTAATCCGGCCTCAAGGTGGACAAGGGGGATGCCGAGTTTCACGGCTGCGATAGCGCAGGCTACTGTGCTGTTGATATCGCCTATGACGACGGTTGCATCAGGTTTTGATTCTAAAAGAAGAGATTCATATTTTTCAAGTATACTCGCCGTTTGCTTCCCGTGCGTACCGCTACCTACTTGTAAGGAGTGAGCGGGTTGGCCCATGCCAAATTGTTCCATAAAAATCCCGGATAACTCGTGATCGTAATGTTGGCCAGTATCAATTAATACCGGTGTGAAGTCAGAATGTGCGTTCAGCATTCGGAGTAAAGGTGCAGCTTTCATTTGATTGGGTCTTGCACCAACCACCACATGAATGGTGTAAGCCATGATTTAACGGCTCCACCTTAGCATATCATTGTTTAGTGAAATTATGGGTGTGAAGACTATATTGTACTGGGAGGTGGATACTCCATGGAGGTCCAGGTTCGGGTGGAAAAGCAGAACCTCGTTTGGGACTTCCAACTCGATGATTCTGATGGAACATATACTGACAAGATCTTCATGGCTGACCAAAAATTCTCAATTACTCTGCCAAGAAAATTTAACCCGAAGGAGATTCACCCTGATCATCTTGCTCTAATTAGCATTCTTGTAGCCCACCCTTTTGTTGGAACTTGTTTGAACTTACCATTCAAAGTGAGCGAGGGGTTTGCCCAAGTGACGAGTGGCTTCACGGCATACAAGGTGAAGTATGCAAGCAATGATGGTGCTTCATACAAATCACCTGCAAATGCTGTACCTGGTCTTGCTTTTTCTGGGGGAGCGGATTCTACTGCCTGCCTGCTGTTAATGCCTAAATCTACGGTGAGCGTGTTCATGGACCGCCCCATACGAAAAAAGACTTCGATGTACAACAAAACTGCTTCAATGGCCACGATAAAACATGCCAAAAAACAAGGTTTTGAGATGCACAGCATTCTTTGTGATGTCGAATATACTCGCCAACCCTTAGGGTTTCCAACAGATCTTGTTCCATCTATCCCGTTGATCGCAATTGCTCAACAAAGAGGAATTGATGCAATTGCCTTTGGTACTGTGATGGAATCAGCCTATCGAATTGGGCATCAACAAGCAAGAGATTATGCAAATTCGCATCACTTCCGATTGTGGGGGCGACTGTTCGCTGCTGCTGGACTCCCTCTGTATCTGCCTGTGGCCGGGGTGAGTGAAGTCGGCACCAGTAAAATAGTGAGAGAATCGAGTTTTTCACACTATACGCGATCTTGTATTCGTGGGAAGTGGCCAAATGCATGTGAAAATTGTTGGAAGTGTTTTCGAAAAAACATGGTCGAGGAAAAATTCAACAAAGGCATGGTTTCTGAGGAATTCCTTCGCTTAGGACTTCAGATCAGAGAGGCTAAATTGAAACTACAAAAATGGCCAGTGAGTCATGAAAATGTACTCGCATGGGCCCTTCAAGGCAATACAGGAGAACTAAATCAAATACTTTCCCAACGGTTCGAAGGTTCGGAAAGAGATCTCAGTTATCTCGAAAGTTTCTATCCACCATCAATTGACCTCATTCCGCCACAATATCAAAAACACACTCAGAATGAGTTACAAAAGCATCTTAGCGAAATGGATGAAACATTCTTCAAAACTGTCACTGAACATAAAATGGGTCCATGGTTAGAATCGAAGGATGCTATAAATTCGAAAAGAAGATTTGACGAGTTCATGTTGAAGGAATTCCCAGCAACGTCTTGATTGAATGAACTCCGTTTTCACTTGAGATGGGGTCTGCTGAGAGATTCAGTAATTGGTTGATCGATGCCTCTAATTCATCCTCGCCTGCGATATAAACAAGCCCCCATCCTTCCTTTTCCGCCATTCTACAACGAACTGTTTGATCGTCCATACCTGTGTTCGTATTCGGTATGAACAGCGTTGGAATGCCAAACATTCTCATTTCCTGATAAGAATTATACCCCCCAGCTTGAACTGAAGCATCAAATCCATGAGCGTACAAAGCGTTTGGATAATCTCGTACGATTCGTAATCGATTGTGAGTGAATTTGAGGCGCTCACCTAGCATAGATTCGCCAAGAACAACAAAGACGTCTTCGTGGGAAAGCAACTTATCAAGTACCGTGCTCAAGATGCCTTCGATGTCATTGATTCTTCCTGCCCCGAGTTGAACATAAACTACTTTGCCATTCTCTGGCACAGACATCCTTGAACGAGCAACCTCTCGGTCCCAAGCATCTTTCGGTTCTATCGATTTGATTGGAGCTACAACATGTTCCCCTTCTTGTGGGCTTATTTGCTCGCCTTCGCTTGGGATAATGATTCCATCAAAAAAAGAAACACTGTCGATGGGAATTGATTTGTTCGATTTTATTGAGCCACGGCGCATCCACCACTTCTGCATTCCCGGCTGTGAACCAATGGCGTTGAGCATTCCACGATATGGAAATGCTCCATCAAACATGAACCACTTTGGCCGATGCATATCGAACACCATGTGAAGCATATCTTCAACCAAACCATTCCACTGTGATGCATTCATGTTCGCGTGTTTGTATCTGCCTGCGAGGTGATACGTCGGGAATTGTTCATTGTAGAGAATATGTAAGGTAGGCATTGGCGTGAAAAATACGATTTCGAGAGATGGGTCCTCCTTGCGCAATGCCCTTGCGACAGCGTACATTCTTGTGAAATGGCCAAAACCAACGCCATTCGTCGGAAACAAGACGATGCAATTATTCCTCTCTTCATGATCGTGGGAGCCGATGCTGATTGAAGATTCATGGGGGCGATGGCCAAGTCGTTTCAAACCGATTTTAAGCACTAACATCGGGAAAGTAATTGGAAGGATAAGAAGCCGCCATGGGCGTTGAACGGCCCCGGTGAGATGAACACCAAGTTGGAACGAGGCAGATTCCCTCAGTCGCCGTATTTCACGTTTGTTGCGAGCATGTTTTTGCTTCAAAGAGTCGTAGGACTGGTGAGCAGGTGATAAGGAGGATTTTCCGGATGAGGACGGGGGGTCTCGGGCCTCATTCATAGGTGCCCCTTATGACTAAACTTCTTGATGTTTGGGAAGTGGTTTGAGAATATGAGGTGGTTTTAAAGAAAATTAAACCTCAAGATTGGTTGTTTCTAAGAAATATGGCTCTTCCATCCACTTGAGATAGATCTCGGTTTGGGCGAGGATATGCTTCTTCAACGATTCAGGTAATATCTCGATCCCCAGGGGATAGGCTTGCTCCCACCAGCTTAGGTCGTCGCTAATATGTGGTTTCAGATGGGGCGCTAAGTCTTCGAGTCCCTGTTTTTTCAGCGCCCATAGGGCATGTTGTGCTGTACGCAAGGGCGCAGTGTGAAGAAACGTTGTAATTTCTTCACTATCGGGTAGAATCGCTCTACCCAGAGGCCCGTTCTTGTGAAAGCACTTCCAACATCGGCCGCACCATTGATTTTCATGCCCTCTCAAGCATGAATTTACCACATCCCGATATGGACTTTGACTGCAGATTGAGAGGGCTCCAGCCTCCGAGAGGTGATTGATTGGAAGCACATAATCCAACCCGGCTCGATTGAATTTCTCACTCCAATATTTCCAGAAAAATGATTGAGAAAAATCCCGATATTTCGATCCTTTCTTTAGCCATGTGTTGTCGATGGGTGTTCCAAAGGCAATGGATTGTAAATCCAAAAAATCTGCAAGTAAAATAAGATGCACACCTGAGGCATTCGCCGTCGAAAAACCATTCATCATCCCACTATGGGTGCGTATTTTTTCATGGTTTGATAGAATGCAGATAACTTCATTTCCAGTTTGTTTCTTTATTTCCGAAAAGGTATAGTGTGGTAATGAATGGCTAAGCATCGATGCGAAATCTCGTTGGTGATAGGAAAGAATCGTATCTTCTGGCATCAAAATCATAGCGGCAGTAGAATCGACTCCTCCTGAAAATGACAATGAATGTTTTGTTCCTCGTTCTCGGGCCTCTACCGTCCACTTTTTGCTTGTTGGAACCCATGGGGAAAGGAGCACTTCAAGTGCCAAATGAAGTAATGCAGGATGTGTCTCGGACAGATTGTAGCCTTCAGGCATATCCCAATAGACCCAACCCCAAGGGTGGCGTAACCACAAACGCTGACCCTCTTGCATCCAATTCTCAAGAAGATTGGAAGCGTTCCAAGAGCGTTCTTTATTTGGAGTTTCGATTTTTTCAGCGGATTGTGAGCGTCTGACAAGTTTTCTTTTAGCCCTGTACGCATAGGATTTACTGTCTGCTTCGGGATATAATTTGGCGAAGGCGATTAACTCCTGCCAGAGTTGATCGTTGAACATTGAGCGAACGATTATTTCTGATGCGAATTGATGGTTTTTTGTCCCGATTTCTCGGTCCGCCAACTGTCGGGCAGAACACCAATTCCCTTGATTATACAAGCGACGAATGCGCCATCTACGTAAAGCATGTAATGGCATACTGGCATCCCCCACTGTTCCTTCGAAGAGAAGATTCATTTTTGATTATCACCCAATCATGAGTGGTCTGGCTACAAAGGCTAAGGGATGAGCGCTACGAGAGGACTCCATGGCGACGGTCCTCATCACCGGTGGTGCTGGGTTCATCGGCCGTCACTGCGCCAATAAATTCCTCAAAGAAGGGTGGGATGTCCGCCTCATGGACATCGTTCCAATCGCAAAAAACGACCCCATTCTTAATCCAGGATACCATGCGCTTGTCGGCGATATCGGTTCTCTAAAGGCTGTCAAATCTGCAATGCTCGGCTGCGATGCTGTCATCCATCTTGCGGCAATAGTGTCTGTACCGAAATCAATACAAGAACCAGAAAAAACAATGCAAGTGAATGTGGACGGTACAAAAAATGTATTGGAATGTGCCAAGGTGTGTGGTGTATCAAAAATCCTCGTTGCTTCCAGCGCAGCCGTCTACGGTGAAGTAGAAAACCTTCCAATTGAGGAAAGCGCCCCCTCGGTAGCACTTTCACCATACGGCGAGAGTAAAATGATCAATGAGCAAGATGTTGAGATTGCCCGCCTCGCCGGCTTGAATTCACTCGCATTACGATTCTTTAACGTCTATGGTCCAGGCCAAAACCAGACCAGTGGCTATGCTTCAGTCATTCCAAATTTTGTTGAAAAAATGATGAAGGGAGAGCGCCCAACAATCTTTGGAGACGGTTTGCAAACTCGTGATTTCATCCATGTCAGTGATTTAGTCGAAGCGATGTATAAATTGTGCATCGAGAAACTGCCCTTCAAGCACTCTGTAGTCAATGTATCAACGCAAACGCAAACGACTGTTCTCGATGTGGTCGAGGCAATAAATCAACACCTTGAACCCCACACCTCCCTACGAGAAATTAAGCCACTTCACACATCTCCAAGAGCAGGTGACATCATGCATTCCTATGGAGCAAATTCCCGATTAAAATCGATGATTCGTTGGACACCGGGAACCGAGTTGAGTGAAGGCATCTCATCCCTTATCGATGAGGCAAGTAACGAGGGTGAACCATGAACATAGCATGGTTCACTGTGCGCAAATGGAGTGATTTTTGCTCGACAACTACGAAAGCACTCGCCGAAGGGCTTGTAGCCAACTACCATAATCTCACCATCATCAATTCAGATCCTAACGAAACGCATGACTCATTTGATTGGAACCACGTTGCTTTGGATCAATCAAAGGTGCCAGGCAGAGGCGGGGCGAGTCTGGCGCGTAACGCAGTGCGCTGGATGGTTCAAACCGAAGAAAACGCATTTGATATTGCAATTATCGATTGGCCTTTGGCCTCTAAACTCGCTCCAGTTGCTGTCAAAAAAGGTTCAAAGGTGATCTTGATGGATCGATCCCCACCTGCTGATGTGACATTGCTCGGTAGAATGCAATGGAAAGTGTGGCGTAAAGCTTGGGACTTGGTGAGAAATGGAACGGTGCAACAAGGTCTTGTCGTCTCCAAAGCCCACCAAGAATTTGTGATGCAAAAGTGCAATGTCGACAAGCAGATGATTCAACCACTCCCTGCTGGGGTCGATTTACAATCTTTTACCCCGGGTGAAAAAGAGTTCGATGGAGTGTGGAAAATGGTGTACCACGGGCGTTTAGACAAACACAGAGGGGTGCTTGCTCTGCCAATGCTTCTTTCCAAATTAAGACATCAAGGAATCAAAGCAGAATTAAGTTTGGTTGGTGAAGGGAATGCGTTTTCATCGCTCCAAAGGATTGCAGCACATGATGAATCAATTACACTCTCACCTCCACTCTCCAAAAAAGCAATGGCAACTCATCTCCAAGAGCAGCACATTGGGCTTCTTCCAATGCCAGACACCCCCGTATGGTCGCTTGCAAGCCCACTCAAACGAAGCGAATACCTCGCTGCAGGTTTGCTCGTTTATGGGGTGAATCATAAAGGGCACAAGCTCGACGGAACAAAGAAAGAATGGTATTGCCTCTCCGAAATGGAAACCTTTCACGAAACTGCTATCAGTTGGTTAACCAATATGAGCGAAACGGAATTGAAAGATGGCTCGCAAGCAGCAAGAAAGTACGCTGAAAGCCATTGTTCTTGGGAAAAAACTATTTCTCACTTAGAAACAATCCTTCAGTCAGTCAAATTGGATCCGTAACATTCGATCCATTTAGCTTGGGTTTTGACCAGTTCTGCTTCCACATCGATCGCCTCGAGAACAGGTGGAGAATCGAGAACTTCACTGACAATTTTTACCCACTCTGCAACAGTTGACCCCGCTCTTATTACTGATTCAGGGAGAGAGGTGAGATGGTTAGATGCAACGATTGGCAATCCGCATGCCATTGCTTCGAGAACGACCATCGGTTGTCCTTCGTAGAGTGAGGGCAAAAGAAGAACGCTCGCTGTTCGTAAAAGTTGAAGTTTTTCTTCTTCATCCACCCAACCTAAAGCCGTTACAGAGGGGAGGGCGGATTTCTCAATTCCAGTCATCGAAAGTTTGAGCGATGGTCTTGTTTTGTTCAACTCTGTTGCAATTTCAATCGCCATATGATGTCCCTTCACTCGATCATTGCGCCCCAAGAGAAGGAGGTGTTCCTGATCTCGAGAAACCGCAGCAGGGGTTATTTTTGGGTCATATGGGTTTGGAATCACGATCGTATGCCCGATTGTGGCTGAATAGTTGTGGTGCCAATCTTCAGAGAGAACAACCACTTTCGCTTCTGCTTGGAGTATCATTTTTTGGAAGGCTCTGCAGCGTTTTGAAGATGATGAACCAAGCCATTGATCAAATTTCCCTGAATGAATGTGCACCACAATTTTGCAACCTGCGGCATGTGCAAGCAATGCAAACCTACGTTTGCGCCACCAGGACCAATCCGCGGCCGTATGCAGATGAACCACATCAGGTCGTTGTGTTGGATCGTTGAGCGTTCGAATGAGGGTGCTTCTCGCCTTTCGGTAGGCCCTCCATTTGGCCCAAGGCGAGCCCACAACATGAGAAGCAAGCAGTTCAGCCT
>Ga0206677_10003767_pt1 | contig 12633 bp, 9 predicted proteins | sample M130m12015metaG_FD_155475 | JGI IMG/M metagenome (GOLD analysis project Ga0206677, IMG submission 155475) | Ammonia-oxidizing marine archaeal communities from Monterey Bay, California, United States - M1 30m 12015 | ecosystem: Environmental > Aquatic > Marine > Intertidal zone | place: USA... | reverse complement strand
ATGCTAAAACTTCCACTTGCCATTGTAGACGCCACCATTTTAACTGAAGCGGGTTATGTAGGTGAAGATGTTGAAAGTATTTTAACACGTCTACTCCAAGCAGCCGACTATGATGTTGAGAATGCTCAGAAAGGAATTGTTTTTATTGATGAAATCGATAAAATTGCGCGTAAAAGCGACAATCCATCCATCACCCGAGATGTTTCTGGAGAGGGGGTACAACAAGCTTTATTAAAACTATTGGAAGGTACCACTGTAAATGTTCCCCCAAAAGGCGGACGCAAACATCCTGATCAAAAATTCATTGAAGTGGATACTTCTAATATTCTTTTTATTGCAGGCGGCGCTTTTGATGGAATTGAACGTGAAATCAACAAACGACTAAATTTACAAGCGATTGGCTACAAAATGGCCAACACATCTGAAGAAGTTGACAAAGACAATCTACTACAATACATCAACCCGAAAGACGTCAAATCATTCGGATTAATTCCTGAAATCATTGGTCGCTTACCGGTGCTTACCTATATGCACCCCCTTGACAGAGAAACTTTGCGATCCATCCTAACCGAACCTAAGAATGCTCTAACAAAACAATACGTCAAGTTGTTTGAATTGGATGGCATTACGCTAGAATTCACGAGTGGAGTATTAGACTTTATCGTAGAAAAAGCTTTGGAATACAACTTGGGTGCACGCGGATTACGCTCACTCTGCGAAGCCATTCTTAATGAGGCCATGTATGACATGCCCGGCGGAGAAGAAACTGCGTTAAAGGTAACGAAAGCCTATGCTGAAACGCAGCTAAAAAAAGCAAACACCTCCAAGCTCAAAGCGGTTTCTTAGGCGTTCATTTCGAGTAATTTTTCAAGAAAATCACGTTCATTGGATAAACGTGGAACCTTGTGTTGTCCACCTAGCTTGTTTTTTGTTTCTAACCATTCGTAAAAGAGTCCTTTTCTGGCGATGTTCACTACTGGAGAAAGCATGGTCAAGTCTTTGTACCTCTTGGCTTCATAATCCGAATTTAGCTGGCGAAGTTCATCATCTAAAATAGAGTTGAATTGCTGTATGTTTGCCGGTGGCTGGTTAAATTCAATCATCCACTCATGACTCCCCTTAGCTCCATCTCCCATAAAAATGGGTGCTGCAGTATAGTCAACCACTTCAACACCACATTGATTTGCCGTATTTTCAATCGCCCTATCTGCATTGTCTACCATCAATTCTTCCCCAAAAGCATTGATGTAATGCTTAGTTCTTCCTGTAATTTGAATGCGGTAGGGAGACAAAGAAGTAAAGTGAATTACATCGCCAATTTTATACCGCCACAATCCGGCATTTGTGGTAATGACAAGAGCATACTGAGTCCCCAACTGCACCTGATCTAAAGGAATGATTGCTTCATCACTTGCACCAAGAGGGATGAATTCATAGAAAATACCATAATCCAACATAAGTAATAATTCGTCAGAATCATTCAGATCTTGAATTGCAAAAAAGCCCTCTGAAGCATTATATATTTCGTAAAACTTTAGCTTATGATCTCTAAAAAGTGCTTCGTACTGGTTACGGTAAGGTCGAAAACTTACTCCACCATGAAAATACACTTCAAGCTTTGGCCATATTTCATTTAAGGTTTTGTCTGGAGATTCCTCCATTATCCTATGTAAGAGAATTAGGATCCATGAGGGCACTCCAACCAAACTTGTTACATTTTCCTTTGAACACTCTTTGACCATTGCTTCCAACTTCGCCTCCCATTCGGCCATGAGAGAAACTTTTAGACTCGGCGTAGTGTTAATCTCTGCCCACAAAGGCAAATTTTCGGTCATAATGGCCGATAAGTCTCCAAATGAGCTATGCTCGTTATGGTACCGTTCATGACTTCCAGCCATTCGCAGTCCTTTCCCTGTAAACAGCTGCGCATTTGGGTTATTGTTGATGTATAGCGACAGCATATCTTTCCCCCCTTTGTAATGACAATCTTCTAATGATTGAAGGCTCATGGGAATAAACTTACTTTTGGCATTGGTGGTTCCACTCGATTTGGCGTACCATTTAATTGGGGTTGGCCAAAATAGGTTCTGCACACCATTTCTACTTGCATCAATATCTGCAGCAATATCCTCATAACTGACAATGGGAACACGTTCAGCAAAGCTTTCATAGCGATGAATTGAACTGAAATCATGGGCTAAACCAACCTTGGTTTTCTTCGCAAAGCCCAATAAATCTTGTAGGACTTCTTGCTGGACTTCATTGGAGTAGGTTAGAAATAAGTCGATTTGATGAATACGCTTTTTTAAAAACCAAGAAGCTATGGAATTGAATAAGGGGAAAGGCATAGAATATATATCTTTAGCATAAATTTAAACCTTTCCTTGATATGTTTACTGGAGTTCTTCAAAAAATGCAAACCGAAATCAATCAACAGGTCAATTATTACTTGAACCTTTCGGGCCAGTTTCTACACATGAATCAGTGCATAAATAAATCTATATCACTCAGTCATCAAGGATATGAATGCTTAAACTGTAAAAAAACTGAGGTTACTTTCAGACAAGGATTTTGCAAGAAGTGCTTTTTTGAGAGCCCACAAGCAGGCGATTGGATCATGCGACCAGAACTAAGCAAAGCACACTTGGACATAGAAGACAGGGATTTGGCCTATGAAAAGAAAGTACAACTACAGCCACACATTGTTTATTTAGCTTTATCCAGTCACATTAAAGTTGGCATCACACGTAAGTCTCAGGTACCCACCCGATGGATTGACCAAGGGGCTAATCAAGCATTGGCCTTATTAGAAGTACCCAACCGTTACCTCTCTGGCGTGGGTGAGGTTGCTTTAAAGGAACATTTTTCGGATAAAACCAACTGGCGAAAAATGCTTCAATTGCAGGCAACTCCGGCAATCGACTGGGAGGAAGAGCGGAACAAAGCCATTGATGCTTTACCCAAAGAGTTAAAACCGTATATCATTCAAAATGAAGGTGTATTAACACTGCCTTTTCCTGTAGAACGCTATCCTGAAAAAGTAAAGAGTTTAAATCTTGTTAAGGCCGAAAGTTATACGGGAGTTTTAAAAGGGATTAAAGGGCAATACCTCATCTTTGAAGACGATACTGTATTCAATGTACGTTCAAATGAAGGATTAGTTGTCAGTATCGACACCCAGTAATTAAGCCTCATGTGTTTTTGCTGAATCTTCGACCATACGGTTAATTTCAGCTAACTCTAGCTTGGTAAGGTTACGCCATTTTCCTATGCCTACATCAAGTTCCACATTCATGATACGGGTACGTTTAAGCGTGATCACACGGTAATCAAGGTATTCGCACATACGTCGAATTTGACGGTTCAAACCTTGGGTAAGAATTATTTTGAATTCCTTTTTATGCGTTTGCTTGATTTTACAAGGACGAGTTACGGTATCTAAAATTGGTACACCTTCCCCCATTTTGTCGATAAATTCTTGGGTAATGGGCTTGTTCACCGTAACCACATATTCTTTTTCGTGTTGATTGCGGGCGCGCAAAATCTTATTGACGATATCTCCATCATTGGTCAAAAATATAAGCCCCTCAGAGGGTTTGTCAAGACGTCCGATGGGAAAAATTCGAGTAGGAAAGTTAATGAAGTCAATGATGTTGTCTTTCTCGACGCGCGTATCGGTGGTGCAAACAATTCCCACAGGCTTATTGAAAGCTATATAGACTGGAGCATCACCTTTTTGATCGACGGCAACACCATCTACAGCAATCTGATCGGTAGAAGTCACTTTCATTCCCATTTCAACCGGGTTACCGTTGACGGTGATGCGACCGGCGTCGATAAGTTTATCAGCTGCTCTGCGCGAGCAGTAACCAATTTCACTTAGGTATTTATTGATGCGAATGGGTGTCGTTTCTTCCATGATTATTCAATATGTATTTCTTCTCCCACCGCGAGTGAAAATCTTTTTCTAAAAAGGCTAACAAAGAGATACAAAAAGGGGGTATCAATTGCAGCAATGAGTAGTTTAAACAAAATGCTTGACACAACCAATCCCCAAAATAAATTCCAGGGCAATACGCCAAACATGCAGAGTAATAAAATAACGGTGGTCGAATCAATTATCTGTGAAGCAAAGGTGGAAAAATTATTTCGTAACCACAGCTGTTTCCCTTGAGTTAATTTCTTCCAAAAATGATAGATTCGAATATCTATGAATTGAGCAACCAGATAGGCGATCATTGAGGCCAAAACAGCTAAAGGAGATAGTGAAAACACTTTCGAAAAGGTTGCATTGTCTATGGGTGATGAAGACATGGCTGGGACCATACCTGCCAACAACAGAATGCCTATTGAAAAAAACGAAGCGAAAATCCCAGCAACAACCACCTGATTTGCACGTTTTTGACCGTAGATTTCAGAAATTAGATCAGTGATTAAAAACGTAATAGGATAGGGCAAAATACCAACCGAGAGTTCAAACAAGCGAATCCCAAATACCGAAACATCCATGGGGTACCAATAAAAAAACTTTTGGAAGATAAGGTTAGATACCACCAAAGAGGTAATGAACAATGCCGCCAAATAGAGGTATATTTTTTGTGCGAGAGCCTTATCGGTTGACGTCATACCCTACTTAATTTCTACCGTATACGGTAAGCGAATTTCAATATTAGGTCGCTCTGTTTTGTTTATTAAGGTCGTTAAAAAAGCTTGAATTTCTTTTGGGTAATTTTCCATCAACTGCTCTTCAATGCTGCCAAAGGGTCCCATCACAGATAATAAATCGTCAAACTCTGGTTCTATCTTGGGGTAAGAAATTAAGTTGTATTCTTCCAATTCAGCCAAGCGAGCTGCAGCCTCAAGGGCCTGTTCAAAACCACCCAAGCCATCAACTAGACCATTTTCAAGAGCTTGCTTCCCTGTCCATATCCGTCCTTGAGCAATTTCTTCCACTTGTTCTAAGCTCATGTTTCTTCCTTCCGCTACACGCGCTTTGAAGGTGTCGTATACATGTTCAATCCCTTCTTTAATGCTTGCACGAAACTCTGTTGAAGGAGACTCAAACAAACTAAAACCAAGCGCATTTTTGTGGGTCAAAACATGCTGAGCATTGATCCCAATAGACTCCGTGAACTGCTTCGCATTGGGAAGTGTTGCAAAGACACCTATGGATCCAGTAATGGTCAAATCATTCGCGTAAATCTCATCTCCGGCGGCGGCCAAATAGTAACCTCCAGATGCAGCAACATTCCCCATAGAAACAACCAGGGGTTTTTTCTCTTTGGCCTTCAAAAGTGCATTCCAAATAATATCAGAACTCAAGGCACTTCCCCCGGGCGAATCAATACGCAAAACAATGGCTTTTACTCGACGATTCTTCACTGCATCCTCAATCGCTTCAAGGAAGACATCTTGTCCAATGATGTTTTCTGAACCCTCCCCGTAAAGGATCGGTCCTTGTGCATAAATTACTGCAATGCGTTCTCGCACCCCTTTTTTATAAAGGGCCTTAGTTCCTGCCAGTTGACTCAAGTCTACTTTTCTCAGTCTATCATCTTCTTCCAAGCCAAGTGCAGCTTTCAATTTGTTCTTGTAATCACTCGCATAAATCACATCGTCAATGAGGCCTACTTTTTGTGCGTTTTCTGGAAGGTTAGCAGCTAGATCTTCGGCAATTGACTGTAAGTTTTCAGATGTCAAAGAACGAGAAGCTTCAATCTCTTCACTTACTGTTCCCCACACTGAGTTTAACAACGATTGGATTTGACTACGATTGGCCTCACTCATTTCACGCTCCAAATAAGGCTCAACGGCACTTTTGTATTTGCCGTGACGAACAACCTCCATTTTAAAACCATATTCTTCTTGGAAATCTTTATAGTAAAGCACCTCAGCTGCCAATCCCTTAAATTCCATCCCGCCTAGAGGATGCAAAAAAATCGAATCAGACACAGAGGCCAAATAATATCCTTTTTGAGAATAATAATCGCCAAAGGCATACACGAATTTCCCTTCTGCCTTAAAATCATTAAGTGCCTTTCTTATGCTTTGGGCCTGAGACCATCCCATAGAAGGAAACTGACTTTGCAAATCTATCCCCTTAATGTTATCATCTTTCGAGGCCTTTTCTATTGCTGCAATGACATTCGTAAATTTTAAAACATCGTTTTCCAAGCCTAGTGCTTTTTCAAACTCTTGCGTTGAAGCAACATTATCCATAACCGGAAGGTCTAAATCCAGTTGTAAGATACTGTTTTCAGCTACTTCAACCTGTAAAGCCTCTTCTGTGCCAAAAGCAGAAGCAATCCCTGCAATGGCCATAAAAAATACAATTCCAATAAAAATAAAGGCTACTACTGTACCCAATATTGACGCCAGAAAACTCTTTAAAAAATTCATGTTTTACTATTTGTTATACACATTAGGCGAAAAAGAAGTTGTTTTGTTACATTAATGAGGGAAAATTCTCCAAATAACTTATGCTAAACGACTCCAAATCAGCTCATCAACAGACCATACTGAAAACTACTGTGTTGTGATTTCCTTTACTTTTACAAAGTAAATCATTCTAACGGAAAAAAAACCTTTAATTTTCATGTAAATAATTTAGCATTACCCAAGTTCGACCCCATTTTTACGGTGATTCAAAAAAACGGAGATCCCTTCCCTGCTCTTCACGATTTACGTATTTTTGAGCCGAAGAAAAAACAAATGATCTATCTTTCCTTAGGCAGCAATATGGGTGACCGCTGGGCGTTTTTAGAACTCGCCCTCGGTATGATAGAATACCGTATTGGTTCAATTCAATGCATTTCGAGTGTATATGAAACTCCGCCCTGGGGATTCGAGAGTACTCCTTTTTATAATGCATGTTTATGCATACATTCTATCCTTTCCCCCGAAGAAGTTTTGACTGAACTCTTGTCCATAGAAACCTTCTTAGGAAGAGAACGATCTGTTTCGGAGGGTTATCAGGCAAGGACCATTGATCTGGACATTCTGTTTTTTGAAAAGCAAAGCATCAATACAACTTCGCTGACCATTCCTCACCCGAGGGTCGAACAACGGAAATTCATTTTAACCCCGCTAGCCGAAATAGCCCCTGACTATGTTCATCCAATTCTCTCCCTTAGAATTGATCAATTAAATGAAAACTGTGAAGATACTGCGATCATAACACGACTTAGCAGAACGATGCAGCTTCCAAAAAAAAGAAGCTTTGTTGCTATCGAGGGAATGATTGGCGTAGGAAAAACAGCTTTTGCCCATCGACTCAACGAAGCTTTAGGTGGAAGTCTATTATTGGAGAATTTTTATGAAAACCCTTATTTAGTCGATTTCTACAAAAACCCAAAAGCCTTCGCACTAAGGGTAGAAACTGCCTTTTTAACTGACCGTATAGCCCAGTATAACGCCTTTTTCTTGAATAAAAAAGTCTCTCCGGTGATCGCAGATTACAGTCTTGATAAGTCTTTGTTATTTGCGAAGCAAAACTTAACAGCTACCGATTTTGATATGTATCGGACAGATTACCTTCGCGTCACCAAAACCCAACCCAAACCCGAACTAGTACTTTTGTTAAAGCAATCGGTAAGCCGAGCCCTCACAAACATACAACAAAGAGGAAGAGACTTTGAGCAAAACATTGCGGCAAGCTACCTTAGTTCCCTTGAAAAAGCCTACAAAGAGTGGGAAAAAACAACACCAACAGATTGCTTATGCCTCGACTTAACAACAGTTGATTTTGTAGAGCGACCTGAGGCGTTTTACCCTTTACTTCTAGGCTTTTTTCGCCATTAACTTTTGATAAAAATCCCAGCAAACAACCCCTGTGGTCACCGCTATATTTAGGGAATGCTTTGCGCCTTCTTGAGGAATTTCTATAACCTTCCCTGCCGCTTCAACTACGGTTTGTTGCACCCCTTTTACTTCGTTCCCCAAAACAAAAGCCGTTTTGACTCCTTTTGTTGGTGTGTAATTATTTAAAAACCTTGCACCTTCGGCCTGCTCAATGGCGTATACCTCAACACCCGCATGAATTAACGCTTGTACAACCTCAACCGTATCTTCTCGGTATTCCCAAGCGACAGAATCGGTTGCACCTAAGGCCGTTTTGTGAATGTCCTTGTGAGGCGGAGTAGCCGTAATGCCGCAGAGGTAAATTTTCTCAATTAAAAAAGCATCAGCCGTACGAAAAACTGAACCAATATTGTTTAAGCTTCGTATGTTATCAAGAATAATAATTAGCGGAGTTCGGGTAGCCTGCATGGCCTCTTCGCTCGATTTCCTTCCTAGCTCGCTGTTTTTTAATTTTCGGTTTTTCATACTATTCAAATCCTAATGTAAGGGTTTCATGCTGTAAAAATAAGGGTTATATTCGCAAGTACACCAATAAAGAAAATCCTTTGGCCAAACAAGCGAAAGAAACCCCCTTAATGAAACAATACAACCAGATCAAGGCCAAATATCCGGATGCTTTGTTATTGTTTCGTGTAGGCGATTTTTACGAAACTTTTGGAGCAGATGCCGTGAGGGCAGCAAAAATACTTGGCATTATTCAAACCAAACGCGGTGCAGGAAGCACCAGTGAAACCGAATTAGCAGGCTTTCCTCATCATTCCCTCAATACTTACCTCCCCAAATTGGTTAAAGCTGGGTGTCGAGTCGCTATTTGTGATCAACTGGAAGATCCAAAAATGACCAAAACCATCGTAAAACGTGGCGTAACCGAATTGGTTACCCCAGGTGTAGCCCTTAACGATGATGTGTTAGAGCAAAAGAAAAATAATTACCTCGCCGCCCTGGTAGAAGGAAAGAAAAATTGGGGGGTGGCCTTTCTCGATATTTCTACAGGAGATTTCTTGCTAAGTCAAGGAAGTTTGGCACACATCAACCAGTTGTTACAAAAATTTCAACCTGCAGAAGTACTGGTTCCCAAACCCTTAAAAAGTCAATTTCAAAACCATTTTGGCACCGAACTAAATCCCTTTTTTCAAGAAGACTGGGTGTTCCAGTTCGCTTTTGCGGAAGAAAGTTTGGCCCAGCATTTTAACACCAAGAACCTGAAGGGATTTGGTCTTGAAAATGATACGGAAGGAATTATTTGTGCAGGAGCTGTCCTGCATTATCTGTCGGAAGCTCAACACACCAAGCTAGAGCACATCAGTGGTATTCAAAAAATAGCGAGCGATGACTATGTGGGTATTGACCGTTTTACGGCCCGTAACCTTGAGTTACTCTATTCTACTTCTATTGGAGGAGTTGCTTTGATTGATGTGATCGATCACACAGCAACCGCTATGGCAGGTCGATTACTACGTCATTGGGTAAGTTTTCCCTTGAAATCGAGAGAAGCCATTGAAGATCGGCATGCAGTAGTGAATGCTTTTTTAAAGGACCAAGACACAAGCGAAAAACTGCGTCTCCACTTAAATAAAATTGGAGACATCGAACGTTTAATGGCCAAGATCGCCACACAGAAAATTAGTCCAAGAGAATTGATCTTATTGCAGCAGTCATTGGAAGAAAGCTTAGCCCTCAAAGAGGTCCTCAGCACCAGTAAAGAGCAACGACTTCACGTCCAAGCACAACAACTTCCTCCCTGCACACAGCTCCGAGAAACCATAGCTTCCACCCTCAAGCAAGATGCGCCCGTAGCCACCTCAAAAGGGAATTTTATTGCCGATGGCTATTCAGCAGACCTAGACGAATTACGAGCCCTCCTCCATTCTGGGAAAGCACATCTGGACGCCATGTTGGAACGCGAAACAGAAGCCACGGGTATACCTTCTTTAAAAATCGCCTTCAACAATGTTTTCGGCTACTATATAGAAGTACGCAATACGCACAAAGACAAAGCTCCTGATCGCTGGACCCGCAAACAAACGTTAGTGAATGCAGAGCGCTATATCACTGAAGAGCTCAAAGAATATGAAACCAAAATTTTAGGAGCAGAAGACAAGATCCAGCAATTGGAACTCAACTTTTACCAGCAACTACTCACCTCTCTTCAAAAGGGCTTGGGGGAATTGAAACAAAATGCGGTCGCTTTAGCTCAAATCGATTGCTTACAAAGTTTTGCATTCTTGGCAGAAAAACACAACTATTGCTGCCCACAATTAATGGAGGGTACCACATTGCGCATTTCCGAAGGACGGCACCCGGTCATTGAACAACAATTGCCTGCTGGGGAAGCCTTCATTGCAAATGACGTCTTTCTTAACCGTGAGGAGCAACAAATCATCATGATTACTGGCCCCAATATGTCCGGAAAATCTGCCTTACTACGTCAAACAGCTTTGATAACCATCCTCGCACAAATGGGAAGTTTTGTGCCAGCAACAGCCGTTGAAATGGGTATCGTAGACAATATTTTTACCCGCGTTGGAGCGAGTGATAATATCTCTCTTGGCGAATCAACCTTTATGGTAGAAATGAATGAGTCTGCTGCCATATTAAATAATATCACTCCCAATAGTTTGGTCTTATTGGACGAAATTGGCCGAGGCACCTCGACCTATGACGGAATCTCTATTGCATGGGCCATCGCCGAGTATTTGCACCAACATCCCGCCCAGCCCAAAACACTCTTTGCTACACACTACCACGAACTTAACGAAATGGAACATCGTTTTGAACGGATTAAAAATTTCAATGTTTCGGTAAAAGAGTTAAAAGACAGCGTCTTATTTCTACGCAAACTCACTCCTGGTGGAAGTGCACACAGTTTTGGGATTCATGTGGCTAAAATGGCCGGAATGCCTACACAAGTCGTCAAAACGGCGGAACGAAAGCTTGGTTTCTTAGAAAAAAGCCATCAAGAAGAAGATCGTAAAGAAGCTTTGCATAAAGATCAGCACGAAATGCAACTCAGCTTCATCAACCTAGACGACCCATTGTTAGAGGAATTACGTGATGAAATCACTGACTTAGACATTGATACGCTCACGCCCGTTGAAGCACTGATGAAACTCAATAGCATTAAGCGACGATTGGGCGGAAAAAAGGATGCGTAAATTCTTGAAAAAAGTCGACAAAATTTAAAATTTATTTTACCTTTGCCATCCCATGCGAAAGTAGCTCAGGGGTAGAGCATCACCTTGCCAAGGTGAGGGTCGCGGGTTCAAATCCCGTCTTTCGCTCTATACCAATCAAATGCTCGAGTGGTGGAATTGGTAGACACGCCGGACTTAAAATCCTGTGCTCTTTGGGGCGTGCGGGTTCAAGTCCCGCCTCGAGTACAAAACCCTCCTTTTAGGAGGGTTTTTTGTTTTTTTATTGAATTGATCGAAAGATAATACTACATTGGAATATTGACATAAACCAACAACGGATTTTGATACCCAAAACAGGAATAAAAGCACTCTGGTTAATCATCGTTTTCAAAACAATACTCCTTCAATCCCAAGAAGGTTATCCCCTGTATGCTGAATACCTGAGTGACAATTTGTATGTTGCACACCCGTCCATGGCAGGAGACCGACTCACTGGATTACGCTTCAAAAGCAGCTACAGAACACAATGGCTAGATCAACCTGAGGCCCCAAATATTGCTTTATTTACAGGTGAGTACAGTCTTTCAGGACGTTCAAAAATAGCCGTTCAAATGTTTAGCGATCAAAACGGCTATCATTTACAGCAAGGACTTTACCTCACCTATGCGCATCATATCAGTTTTCAAGATGTAGTTTGGAATACCAAGCGTACTTTTCCAACTCAGAATGATAAACTCAAAGAACTTTATTTTGGTCTAAGCATTGGGAACCTACAAAATAAATTCACTACGGATGCATTTGATTTAAGCGATTACGACCCCTTAATTGAAGTAGCACAACAAAAACTCTCTTTCTTCAATGTGGATGCAGGTTTTTCATTTCTCACGACAAGAATGTTTATCCACCTTACCGTTAAAAATCTTTTAGAAAGCCCCTACAAACTAGCTTCTTCCGTATCCACACAAGAGGTTGCAAACATGGGTTTTCGCCGGCTATTATTTTCGATAGGATATATCTATTACACAAAAAACGACTGGGCAATTGAACCTTCTGTCCTTTATCAAACTTTTGAGTTGAGTAAAGAACAGATAGTGGATTTCAATTTTAAGCTTTATCGCTATATAAGGAATATGCGTTTATGGACAGGGATATCTTACAGAAAAGATTTTCATGGATTGCGAACAGAAGTGGAAAATATTGGCGACAAAAAAACCCTGCAGTGGCTTTCTCCTTTATTTGGATTGAACTACAAAAAAATGATGCTTTCATATAATTACGCTACTATGACAGGTCAACCAAGATTTTCTTCGTCCGGTATTCATCAATTGACTTTTGGAATTTCATTTTAATTGCGCGTGCGCAGTAAACTAAAATGACCTTTAAATTGACTCCCATCCGCTAAAAAACCTTGAAACCAATAATCGGTTGACGGCATTGGCTCTCCATTGTAGGTGCCGTCCCATTGACTATAATAAGGTTTAAATTTTCGCAATAAACGACCGTAACGATCATAAATAAACACCTCTGTTTCAGCATTGTAATCGGACGAAATGCCTTCAATTGTCCAAGTGTCATTTATCCCATCTCCGTTGGGGCTAAAATATTTTGGGTAGCCCAAAGCAACGCCAGCATAAGAAAG
>Ga0206677_10003766_pt1 | contig 12633 bp, 18 predicted proteins | sample M130m12015metaG_FD_155475 | JGI IMG/M metagenome (GOLD analysis project Ga0206677, IMG submission 155475) | Ammonia-oxidizing marine archaeal communities from Monterey Bay, California, United States - M1 30m 12015 | ecosystem: Environmental > Aquatic > Marine > Intertidal zone | place: USA... | reverse complement strand
TAAGATATAATGCACTTCCGGCATTATAGTGGGTTCACCGCCTAAAAATTTAATACGACTAAAACTACCATCTGATGGTGATATGTTCTTTAATAAAAAATCCATATTTTCAGGTGTAAATCCATTGGCCTGTACTATTATGTCATCCCCCATAAAATTTATTAATCCAGATGATCCAGCAATTTCCTTTTGAATTTGACTGCTTGCACTACTGTTACACATTCTACACTGTAGATTACACAAGTTACTGGGTCTTAAATCCAAGTCCAGTGGACTGTGTAGACTATTGCCGTGTACTATATCAGTAATAACATGCTGATAATTTTCATTAAATACAATTCTGTCACTTTTGTCACCAGCAGATTCTTGATCAATACATCGACTGCACAGATGTGCAATTTCACCCTGTGCAATATTGGGAGAGTCTGTCATCTGTTGTCTAATACGCTGAAAGTCAGTGTTAGACCATCTGCGTTCTAGATTCCAATCTAAATTATCTTCATTATGTTGTTGAGCCTGGCAACATATTTTTTCATCCGACTCAGTGGGAGTCACATACATATGCACAAATGGCGCCATACAAAATACTTTATTGGTCATACTTATACTTAGTAAGACGTTTTGGTTGGCAACTAAAAAAAGTAATTTTTTACATTAAATGAGCACTTACTGGATATTCTCCAAAGAATGAACGGTGCATAACTTCTTCTGATGAACGATTTTTAGTTTGCATTAAAATACGTTTTGCAAGATCTTTTTGCTCTGCGGTTCCGGTGATTGGAAACACACCTCGTTCCTCACACATGGTTGCAATTACTGTTAGCAGTGTATTGGTTTGTGTTGAATTGCATAATTTAGTAAGCAGCAGTGCATAGGCAAGGTATGCTACTTCTACTATATCTTTAGCTTTGTTTTTTGGACACATGTAATAATATGTTAAGCCGGATCCTCGTGGTAGCTGACTAGCACGATACAAACCTTGTACACGAGCTTGTAATTCTTTTGCACGAAATTCTTTTTGAGATTCAGTTAGCATGTGACACTCCTATGTTTATCAAACACACAATAACATCAGATATCCGGGCTGTCAAGTAAAAAGTATCAATTTTTTAATGCGTATATAAATACATGTGGAGAGACGAATGGATATATTTAAACTAATTGCAGAGGTTGGTTTTCCAATAGCCGGAGCTATAGCGGCAGGATTTTTTGTGTTCACAACGCTAAAATACATTTTAGACAGTGTGAGCGGTAGTGTTAGGGGATTAAATAACATTATTAAATCACTCGACAATCGAGTACAAACAATGAATCACGACGTTATGCGAATAGATACACTGATGAGTAATGCACTAGGCATTCGACCAGACATAGACCGTATCGCTCGAGCAGACGGAAAAAATGATGCAAGGAGAGACTAGCATGTATTTGAAAGATTATGATATTATGAAATTCAATGATGGATTTCGTTTAGTAAATAAAAACGACCCAGACAACAAATTTTTACCAATGGATGAAGGATTATTCAAGCCGGGCGATGTGTTTCGTGTAGGTTATAATGGATGGCTTCAGCATGTTGGTAATGATTTCGACGAAATTGAAGAGCGAGTTAAGCAACATGATGTGGCTTGATTACACTGTAGAACAAATTGGCGAACACTTTACTGTAAAGGGCGACTGGCCAGGAGAAGTTATGGGATGGACCAAAGACGGTGAACGCACCGGTGGTAAATCACACACACTATACCAACCAGGCGATGTTTTTGTAGTAAATGCCAATGGCATTCTAAAAAAAGTACCCACAGTGGCAGGTGATGTATTAATGGTAACCAGCAGTGGGGACTTGGTTCCTTTTGCTAGAAATCGAGAGGACATCACACTGTGAGCGAAATATCAAATCTTATCGGGCAATATGGATTTCCTATAGTGGCGGCAGTTGGTATGGGCTATTTCATATATTATGTGTGGAAATGGGTCACTACACAAGTTAAACCAGTATTGGGCGAAGCAAACGGCACATTAATTGGTTTAATTGATCGCATTCGTATGCTCGATAATGATTTGATACGGTTAAATCAAAAATTATCTGTGGTGCTACAACTACGTGAGCAAGAACTCCAAGAGTTACGGGATAAAAATCGTAAACTTAAACGTCAAATTGACGATAAAAACGACGGAGAAAAACAATGACAGCAACTACAACAATGATATTATTTTTATTAGTACTAAAGCACCCAATAGCAGATATATACCTACAGACATATCACAGTAATATACGCAAAGACCAATGGTTGGGTAACGGACACAGACATTACCTTGAGCATGCTGTATTGACATTTTTAATAATGTTTTGTTTCAGTAATATACTATTTGCGCTGGCAATTGCAGCATTAGAGTATGTATTACACTGGCATATAGACTGGAGCAAGACATCAATTGCTAAGTTCCTGAATTATGCACGTCAAGATGATAAATTTTGGCGTTTGCACACACTGGATCAATTGTTACACTTTATAACATATGGATTTATAGTTTGCTTGTACAGTAAATACGCATTTTAGATCACTATTATGAAAAAACTTTGGTTGTTTATACTAGCTTTTGCAGTTGCGAGTTGTAGTTATCAATATATCCCTGTGAAATACGACCCAACGGAAGTAGCGCAAGAGTATATAGGACTGCACGAACGAGTTGATAGAGATGAATTGACAACACTAATGGGCGTAGACCCAGTTCATACTGAATGGTGTGCGGCATTTGTAAATGCCATACTGGAAAAAGATGAGATTAAAAATCTATACGATATCAGACACCCACGCCCGCTGACTGCCAGAGGATTCTTAGATTGGGGATACCCAGTTAAAACATCAATAATTCAACGTGGAGATATAGTAATTTTTCCACGTGGTAATGTTGCCTGGCAGGGACATGTTGGGTTTTATATTGGAACGCACCCAGAAAGTGGAAAATGGATTATACTGGGTGGTAATCAGGATAAAGAAGTAAAGTATAGTTTATTCAGCCCCACACGTAGTATTGGTATAAGACGAGCTATTGTTCCAGAATAATATTACTTGCTTGTGGCAATGAATACTCCGTTCCAATCTTTAGGTAAGTCTTGAGTCTTTTGATACTCACAGCGTTCAATCCACATATCGTAATAACCGCTCATTTTACCATCAAAATGATTGTGTAATAGATTGCAACTTGCAATAGCTTTGTCAAACTTTTGCGCACGATAATATTCGTGCATTTCTTCGTGTTTGCGTTGTGCTACACGCCAAGCTGGACGCCTTTGATCCAATACTGTCCAGATACCAACGCCAACACTCTTGCCTTTAACTGCTAAATCATCTATTTTTAAGTAAAAGAAGTCTGATTTGGTTTGTTGATATGTCGCATCTCCAACAAGTAATACACATCCGTATTCTTTACACTTGCTTTCAATACGAGCTGCTGTACTGACTGAGTCTCCAAGGACGTCATAACTGTGTCGTTGTGTTGACCCCATTTCTCCAAGATAACCAAGCCCAGTATTAATGCCAGCACCCATACCAACAGGCGGGCGGCCTTCACTAGTAATTTTTTCATTAAACTTCTCCACTGCACTAAGCATATCTAGACCACACTGCACCGCTGTTCGTGGGTGTTGTGGATCGTTTATCGGAGCATTGTGTATGTGCATACTTGCATCTCCGATATATTTAATAACCATACCATCACTATCAAGTATAGGTTGTGTAATTGCATCCATATATGAATTCATAATTTTAGTCAAGCCTTTTACATCATCACCAAAACTTTCGCCCAGTGGTGTAAAGCCACGCAAATCACTAAACACAATACTTACTTCTTTCTTCATACCGTCTTTGATTAAACTGGGATCTTCCTGTAGTAAACGCACCACTGTGGGCGATGCATAACCTGCAAATTGTCGTTTAATTTCCATTTTTTCCAGATATTCACGAATGAATTTATTAAACACTGCATGCAAGTAAACCAGTGTTACAGTTATAAGCGGCCAAGTCCAATCATACAACCACAAGTTTGTCTGATAATAATAAAAGGCTGAGTAAACACCACCGCTTACTGTAACCAGCATCAGAGGCAATCCTAGCCAGTATACAGCACGATATGCCACCAGTATGCTTATGAGTCCTGCCAGCACAATAATAGCTAATTCAGTTAATACCGCAGTGTCAGGGCGATATATTGTATCACCATTAACCACAGTTTCCAGTAATTGTGCTTGTACATTGTGTGCAAATTGTAAGCCCACTGGCGTAGTTAGTGGAACACCAATACCTTCAGCAGTAATACCCACTACAACAATATTGCCAGCCAAGTCTGGGAACTCTGATGTGGCACTGTATTCGTTAAAATCATATACATTGTTTACATATACACGACTGTAAGGATCAGTATATATTGTATCGTATGCTGGTATACGTACTGCTACAACTCCACCAGCACTTACTTTTGCTTGATAGCTTTGATCGTCCACGGCGGCACGGATTGTTTCCAATGCTAGACTGGGATACACTGTATCGTTGATACTAACAATCATTGGAATACGTCTGGTTACACCGTCTATTTCATATGTACCAGCAATCATGCCAACACCAGTTGCATTCTGACTCAGTATATTAATAGGCGCCAGCAGTCCTGGATACTGTGGTATCCATGGGTTTGGATCGCCACCTATCATTGCAATACCACGTGTAACGCCAACACCGTCATTTGTTCTAGCACTGGCTGTCTGGCTGATAACAACACCATATTGCAGTGCTTCTGCCAGTGCCAAGTCTTCTCCAGCTCTGTCAGGCTCACTGAACAGTATTGGCATAACAATGATACCTGCGTTAGCATCACGCAGGCGGTATATTAAATCTGCAATTTGGTCTCTGGGCCAGGGCCACTGTCCTTTTTCAGCAATGCTTTGTTCATCAATATTAACCACTGTGACTGTTTCACTTGGTTTACGCTCACTGTATACTTGATAGCCATCAAATGCTTTTAATCTTAATAATTCTACTGGATATGGATCAATGAATCGTATTACAGTTAATATAGCCAGGGTTATTACAGCTAATACCCAATGTGTTGTATATTTCATCATAAACGTATTTATTATACCTTATTTTTGTTGTTTGGCTTCGTTACTAAATCGTGGTCCAGGCTGTTCCCGTTGTTGTAATTGTTGTTTGAACATTACTTGTACTTCTGGTGCATTGTCTGTTACTCTTAAGAACTCAAGTATACCACTCCAGGAATTGCCCATGAATAGTATCCAACCGTCTTTGTATAATATACTACGGTAGTTTAAATTTTTAAAATAAAAGTTTTTATAGTGGTACTCATTCATCAGCAATATTTATTATTGCTGAACTATAGTTGTTGTGCCACAACCGTTTGCATTTACACAATTTTGCATTATAGAATAAGTTTGGCCTGTTGAACTATCTTGTGTAAGATCAAGTCCTGATTCATAACCTGACATTGAAATACTAGCATTGTGATTGCCACTTCCGTCTTGTGTTATGTCAACTGTTTGATCACTACCCACTGCTATTTCTGTATAATGAGATCCAGACCCCCATTGGTAAACATCAATATCATTATCATCACCTTGTGCAGAAATAAATGCTTTTTTGTCGCTATCATTCAATTGGCTGGTATTAATATTGTTTAGATCTCCATCTATATCAACTGCTATATAATGTCCATTTGTTCCTGCACCATTGTTGTGATTTTGTGTAATGGATAATATATTGGAATCACCATTAACACTAAACTCAGCTCTGTTATCATCTGCACCTGTTGTAACTCCTTGATCAACAGTTGTTGTATTAGAGTTGCCTGTGATATTAAACAACATAACATTGTTGTCGCCTTTTTGTTTGAGTGTGGTATTGTTATTATTTCCTACAATTTCTGCATTTTCTAAACTGTTTGTTGTACTGCCGCCACCTGCGATAAGATTGTCATCGCCGGATTGTACGATAGTGAGTGTATTGCTATCTCCTATTTGATCAATGTATATGCCGTTGCCGCTGTGTGTTACTGCTCTTGACGTGTTAATTGAAGTTTGTTGTGCGTTGCTTATGCTTGAAGTATATGATGTTGTTTGTGCAACTAATCCTTCTTCTTGCAGGGTTCGAAATAGAAAGTCTTCCATATTACTTGCATAGGTGTGATTGCTTAATAACTGGTAATAACCATATGTCACTGCTACACTACCACCATTAGAACCATAGTCCCATTTATACCAACTGTGGTAATTACTTGTTGAACTGTTGGATGCCATTGGTGTACCGCCTGATGCTATCATCAAGAGATCTGGTCCAGGCAGTGTGTTTTCACTTGCTGTGCTTGACGCATAGTCGCCTCTGGCAACTGAACCATAACAGCCGGTACAGCCACCAACCATAGTCAATGAACCAACACTCATCTTGTTTTCGATCAGTGCTTCTATAGTGACGTTTCTGTTACTTGCTCCATACTGACCTACTATAAGAAGTTTGCCACCACCACTAACATAAGTGTCATACACTGATTTACAAGTACTACCACAGTTACTAGTGCCTGAGATATCAATAACTAAATCCTGTCCTGATACAGCATTTGAACTCACTGATGTTGATGTACTACCTGTGACAGTAAATCCTGCATCTTCAAGTTGGCTTTTTAAATTACTATACTGTGAACTTGTTGTGCTTGAGTTGTAGTATATCAATGCATCATTCGCCCAACCATTAGTTGGACTGAATAATAGAAATATGATTACCGCCTTCATTACCGATTCTAAAGTCATATAACGCAAAATCCCCTTGCTCAACATCAAGCCTATAATTGTATGCTTGATTTAATTCCAGTTTAATGTAGTTTCCATAATCAAAGTCTTGTCTAATCCACACATAATTTGGATCTAAAATATCAAATCGTACTCCAGTATCTGGATCGTAACCGTATTTACTTACTGTTACTGATTCCAACAGTGAAGCATTTGACAGCGTAAGTTCGTCTTTAAATAATGCAAACAGTGCCTCATTTAATTTATCCAACATGTCGTACAGCATATCAGCCAGCATATGATTTGTTTCGTCCAGTTGTGTTTTCCAGATACCCTCAATGCTGTCTTTAAGAGCATCACCATCCAGTCCGTCGAATTCAAGCATATCTAATCCCAAAAAGTCATACATAGCTCGGGCTTTACTTCTAATTTCAATTTCTTCTTCGTCATACGGTGTTTTCTTGCGTAATATTAAAAGTTGGTTAATAAACCGTTCTTCAATATCAATTATCAGTGGGGGAGTGGGAGGCTGCATTGCATGCCGTGTAATGGTACTTTGAAATGCTTGGTTCATCACCACAGTACCAGCATCTGTCATTACATCAATTTCTCCAACATAACACATTCCTGTTACGTCACAACTTGGAAGCAGTGTAATCATACTACCTCCTAGCTCGTCTACAACTAGTACAAAATCAGTACCACGCACACCAATGGTAGCACTGGGTGTTTTTATGCTAACATTTTGCTTGTATTTTTTAGCAATTTGCCCACTGGCATATCTAACACTGCCCAGTGTGGCTTTAATACTGAGTTTACCTACATTGTTTCCGGGATCATACACAAACTCGTCTATCAATAACCTGGTGTGTTCAGTTAAGTCAACTCGAGTTTCGTCCACAAAGTCAATTTGCATTTGTCCTCTGGCAGTTACAGCAACATCCATACTCTGGACGCCTACGCCTGTTACACCATTAACAACATCTCTACCACGCTCTAGTACACCACTGCCTTTTATCATTCCAATCTGTCCAGCATCTGTATTTGCGTATACTGTATTAGCATACGCTCCTACAAAACATAATAAGGCCAGCGCCTTAATCAGATTGTGTGATATCGACATCTTGACTATCGCCTGTGAATGTTGCATTCACTGTGTTATCACCAATGCCGCTTTGGGTAATATTATAAAAACTACCGCCACCAGTTGTTGTTAAACTGATAGTGTGTCCTACAGTATCGCCATCGCCATCCACATTGAACGTAAATTCATTACCAGCATCACCATTTGTACTGTTGGTTGATAAACTAGTACTGTTGTTTGTTACCACTGTAATTGCAGCACTTTCACCATCCACTGCCGCATTAACAATGTTGTCATCACCAGTGACAGTAAATGATATTGTTGAACTATCTGCATCTGCAGTTTCTCCAATATCAAAATCAAACGTGTTGTCATCGCCAGTTGTTGTTATATTAAGCGTTACAGTTTCACAGTTACCTGCACTTGCACTACTACACTTTAAATCAACTGTGTTGCTGTCTCCAGTAAATACCCAAGTACCAGTATAATCGGCACCGTTAATAACAGCGGCTATATCGTTGTTGTCGCCTGTTTGTGTTATTGCAAACGTCATGCTTGCGCCATTTAACGCTACACTTGTTGTTGAATCACCAAACTCGTTGTTTGATCCATCTTGTGTAATGTCTAAATCTAATGTATCACCTACTTGGCTAATGTAGATGTCATTTGCCATCGCACTGTGCGAGACTAACCCTAATGTTACGGATAAGAATACTACTGGCAAGAAGAAAATCTTTTTCGATATCATCTTCTATTCTCCTTTGAACTTCCAAAGTTCTTTATCTCTTCCTTCGTATATTAGTTCAATCACACCTGCCTCAATGGCTTCTCTAACTGCATAATTGACTGGTTCATTCACACTATACCCTGTCTCTGATTCAACCAGTTTGGTTCCCAAATCTAAAAATCGGAAAATGTCAGCACCGGATCTGTAACTGGCTATGGTTTTCTCAGTCGCCACGCTCAATAATACTTTTCCAGTACTTACTGATACCAGACGCATCACTACTGTGACCGTGTCTACTCGGTATTCAGTCTGAGCACCAACGCCTAAATAACGGGCGCCGGCACCACCAACAGCAACATTGCTGTCGTACCCAACAATTCCACCTTCAAGTATAAGTCCTGCAAACAGCATGGGCTTTAATGGAGTTGGTCCATTGGGCAATTCCTTTTCGTATACATCTCGTGTATTTCGGATAAGTTGACGTTCTTTAATAAGATTGTCCATTCCTACACGTTCCACAACTTGAAACCAACTCTCATTACCTACTTCACAAAGAGCTTTGATTACCCACACTTCACTGCCTTGGGTAACCGCACTGCTCAAGTTTGCAATGTTATCGGCTGGTTTGCGCTGTCCAGTTTTGTCTATAAAACCATATACTGCAATAGTAATTTTTTGGCCGTCCAACGGCGGCACAGCGTCAAGTCGTTCTGGATTTGGGCTATTCTGTAGTCTAGCTGGGCCAGCATTATTGACTACATCTAGACTACGTTCCATTACACCAGTGCATCCACTTAATATTGATGCTATTATTAATACTGATAGTAATTTAATCATTAGAAATTAAACTCCCCTGCACCCGGAATAGTGATGGTAGTGGTTGTACCGTCCTCAGCAACAATATCAAGTGTAATACTTCCTGTTGTTGTGTCTTTGGTCCAAGCAATTGTACTACCTTCAATCTCCGCTGATCCACTGGTTGGGCATGATGCACCTGATGTATCTGTACAGGCTGCAAACATGCTATCTACCATTTGTTTTGAAAGAGTTGCATATATCCTTGATTCTACGTTTTTAAGGAATTTATTTAAAGTAGTGTTTTCAAGTTCACGTTCTAATCGTGCCGCTTCAGCTGCCGCCGCATCTTTAAGATCTTGACGGCGATTAAACTGCAATTGTTCAACACTTAATACGTGTGTACTATACCCATTGCCGTAATGGAACGCTGGAGACTTAAATCCCCAAACCATATCAGCACTTACTGTACTGGCTGTAAACAATAATACGCTTACAACAAGCATTGGTATTTTTACAAATTTTATCATCACTACTCCCAATAATAATATTTACCTTTAAAAACCCACACGCAAAAAATTGACACACACAAATATTTGACACTTATAATATGACAACTTTTTGACAGTCGGCTCATAAATTTATACATATTTCCTCATACATATTTATGTAAAACGCTAACAGAAAACCACATACTTAACAAAAAGTATGTGGCTTATGTGCTAATACGTAGCATAATCAAGCACTAACCGTGGTGCTAAACGAGTTTATTATGTAACTACCCTTCTTATCAATTATCCAATATAAAATTACTGCGTTCTTTTGCAGTTTGCCGTATAGCAAAATCCCATGCTCTTATGGCATCTTGCTGTCCATAAAACAAGCAGGGATCAGCATCAGTAGTAACCCAACTGCTGACTTCAAAAGGAGGTAACCCTTCCATTTCAGCATCCAGTTGTCCTGGTGCCCAAGTACTATGTCCTAGTATAAGCATATAGTCTTTGGGTGTATTTCCTTGTTTTATATCATCAATAATACTGCCACCTGGTGTAAACCAGATGTCATCTAAAATTTGTACTGTTTCTTTATTATGATAGTCGCCACTGTGTAGTACAAATCCACTTTGTGTTCCAATAGGGCCACCATAGTATATTTTATCCCAGTCTTTGATACCCAGTTGCTCTGCAATAAATTTTGATTTATTGGGAGGAAGACGCTTGTTGAGGATAAACCCTACAGCACCAGCTTCATCACTTTGCTGTACAAACACCAGACTTTTACTAAACACACCTTGTGTGATATTTGGTAATGCAACTAATATTTTACCGTCTAGTGATGTCAACCTACAAATGCCTTCTCATATACATAGCACCCACGCTGGCTAGCACTACCACATTGTCCACCAAGACTATCAAAGTATTGGATAAACTCCTGGTTCATTTCAGTACTGCCACATATCATAGCTGCATCTGTATTTACATCAAAAGCAGGAATATCACACGTTTTAGATAAAGTTCCATTTTTTAATAATGTACTGCATCGCCCTTGTAGTGCAAAACCACTCTCATCATGTTCACGTGTTACTGTGGGTACGTATACAAACTTGTTTGCTACTATGTCAGCCAAATACTCATGATGAACTAAATTACCAAGTTCTTGCTTGTAAGCATGTTCAGCAGTTGTTCTCACAGTGTGTACAAGTATAACTTTTTCATAGTGTTCATAAGTTTCTGGATCAAATGCTACACTCATAAATGGAGCGAGCCCAGTGCCAGTTGCAAACAAATACAAATTACGTCCAGGCTGTAGTGTGTCCAATACAAGTGTGCCTACACTTTTACGATTCATAATTACTTTATCGCCGGATTTCATATGCTGTAACCGACTTGTTAGTGGTCCATCAGCTACTTTAATACTTAAAAATTCCAGATGTTCTGCCCAATTTGGACTTGCAATACTGTATGCTCGCAGTATCTTTCCTTCATCTGGGTCGTCTAATCCAATCATTACAAACTCACCATTGCGAAATCTAAATCCGTCTGGTCTGTCTATCTTAAAACTGAATGTCTTGTCAGTCCAGTGATGTACACTCTGGACTGTTTGTTCATACATTGCCATTATTTTCTCTTTTTTAATTTTACAATAAAACTGCCCTGGTTGGGGTCTTGCCTATTACATGACACAACTTTATCATGGTTGTGTGCCCATGTACTTATCTCACTTTGAATTGCTCCATATCCAGTTATTACTCTACATTTCCTATAACCAGAATAGTATGCATCGTCTATTCTAGATCGAAAGACGCTCCAAGCCTGATGTACTGTGTATCCATGCAAGTCTATTGTCATGTGTTCTGGCCCGCTCTACAGGATTCGAACCTGTGACCTACTGCTTAGAAGGCAGTTGCTCTATCCAGCTGAGCTAAGAGCGGGTATAATCCATTTCTGTTAAAATTTCATCACCATCTCGATCCATAGCAATGCCCAGTGCAAGTGATTGTATATCTTCAATCAGTGCCTGACATCCTGTGTGATCATAGGTTTTTTCTGCTAGGGTACTATATTGATTACGCAATCGGTGTAATTCTATAGCTTTGTCGTGCATTACATTTATTCGTCTAGTCAAGTCCTCAATAGTGTGTTGCATTCAAATCATCCTTTATACATTAACTATATACTTATATTTACCAAAAGTCAATAAATAGTTATGGAGAAAAGATATGGATAGTGACATTTTATCAGCCAATGCTGTTGGCTTAGAGATTACAAACTTACTAATGCCTTTTATAAGTGCATTACTACTACTGGTTATAACATTATGGTTTAAAGACTTTGCAACTAAGATTGCAAAAGGCATGATGTTTAAAATGAACAGAGCATTCACTGAAGGCGATAAGGTAATACTGGATGGAAACGAAAGTATTATTGTTAAAATTGGACTCACTGAAACAGTTTTTGGTGTATATGGAGATCGTGGTTATACTTGGCGTTATGTGCCAAACGAGCGTATTCCAACACTTAAACTGGAAAAGGTTATTAATCCAGACCTCCACTTAGACACCGACATGGAAAAAGCAAGTAAACTTCAAGAGATGATAGACAAGGCACAAGATAGTCGAATCTCAGCAAACCAATCGGCGATTGACAATTTAAACCGCAAGGATGGATAACATGGATTTAAAAGACTGGTATTTTGACAACACACAATTTGATTATAAAAAAGCACACTGGCTCG
>Ga0206677_10003760_pt1 | contig 12644 bp, 19 predicted proteins | sample M130m12015metaG_FD_155475 | JGI IMG/M metagenome (GOLD analysis project Ga0206677, IMG submission 155475) | Ammonia-oxidizing marine archaeal communities from Monterey Bay, California, United States - M1 30m 12015 | ecosystem: Environmental > Aquatic > Marine > Intertidal zone | place: USA... | reverse complement strand
CATTGTACTAGATTATAACAGATAAAGGATTTACCCGAACCTGTAGGGGATAATAAAATCGCGCGTTTTTTCTCGACGCCATGAGCGACTGCTTCATATTGATAATCGCGTAGGGGAAAGGGTAACTCTAAACTCTCTTGAAACTTCACAAGGGTTTGGTGGTCTACTTTATTTCTCTGTGCCGGATGTCCGTAATCAGTTTCTTGTAATCGTAGGGGATACATTCGGTCACTACAAAACTTACGTAAGTGTTCATACAAACCCACATTGAGTTCGCGCGTGACCTGATTGAATAACTTGATTTTGCCATCCCACTTTTTGTTCTTGTAGGCAGGTACATATCTATAGTTGGGTACAAAGAAAGAAAAGTATTCGCGTAGTTCTGGTATCTGATGCGCCTCCGCATCAACCAACATCATACTATGATTCTTGAGTCCTACGGTTATTGTATTCGGCAATGTATTCTTTGTCTCGGGCATCTTCTTCTATAAACTTATATCTTAACGATTCGAATACTTCTTCACGTCGATTTTTATCAATGTAGTTATTATCTATAAGGAAGTTAACTCGTTCTTCTGCGAATGCCTTTGCGTTCTTTTCAACACTCATTAGTATCCTGCCTCAAGTTGTCTTATCTTGATGATGTTACCAATCGTGGTGTGTCTCCAGTTGAGATTATTCATGATACTCTCAAGGGTTTCAACAATAGTCTTTAGATACTGAATGCGTATTTCACTCTCCTGTATCTCTTGGTCGGCATCGTAGTAGTACTTTTCTAAGTCACCCTTCAATACTTTCAAACCATTGAACGGGTCGGGTGACCAGTTCTTTGACCTCATAGTCTCTTCGTCCATCTTCCCGTTGTACCATAACCACTTATCTTTCAACAGAGACTTCTGAGAAAACTCTGCCTTCTTCAATCGTAGTTTAGTTAGGGATAGATACTCAAGATACTTGGCGTGCATCTTGGGAGTGTCCATACTATTCTTATCGAGTTGACCCTCCTTTATAAGTGAGTCCGCTTTCCACTCTGCCAATATGGATTCTAAATCAATCATTATACCCCCAACGGATTCATGTTATCAACTCTCTCCAGAGACTTGTCATAGTATTCTTTGTATAACTCTGAACCAATAAACTTCCTACCTGTATGTATACATGCCACTGCAGTAGAACCCGAACCAGAGAATGGGTCAAATACTGTCTCACCTTTTTGTGTGTAGGCATAAATCATTCTCTGCAAAATCTTCTGTGGTTTTGCGGTAGGATGAAACTTTGACTCCTTGAATTCTGCGGAAGTCTTACCCACAGTACAATCCCAAACCGTGGTAGGAATTGTTCCGTTCTCAAACGGTTTACCTGTTCTTAGATTGGTCTTCAGTATACGTTCGACCTCAATGTTTGTTCGGTCAAAATGAAAGTCTTTACCCTTGGAGAAACACCAAGCGGTCTCCATCTTGTGTGCAAAGTTTGTACGGGTTCGTCCGCCCCAATTATATGTCCAGTGGATTGCGGGTTGACTTACCATACCAGATAGGTTATTCATCACATCAAGTTTGAGACGGAAGAATAAATCTGTCTTCTGTGTACCCCAAACACACATCATTCGATTAGGTGCAAGTACACGACTACACTCGGTCAACCATTCCTTACACCATTCTAGATATGTTTTTTCGTCGGGGAAGGTATCCCAACCATCACCCCCATCATAACCAATGTTGTAAGGCGGGTCTGCGTTTATGTGATGGACACTGTTGTCGGGTAGAGATTTCAATAACTCTAAACAGTCTACGTTTCTAATATCAATCATACAGAGTATGCCTCTTCATATAAATGCGTATCACCCAGTTTGATAGTGACACTGTTACAGTTAGTAGTTGCACCTACTTTACGTTTGTTGTTATTTTCTGTCAACTGTCTGATGACTTCATCGGTGTTTACCCTAACAATCTTTAGACATCTTTCTTTGTAGAATATACCAAAGTAGTGGTCAATGTTTGCATAGGCATCCAATGCAGACTGTTTGTATGCACCGTTGTAGACACCCTTCACCGTAAGAGGCGCGAAGGTCTTACCCTTGTTACCCTTTGGTTCCTCATACAGATTACGAAGTTCTTTTTCTTTTAGTGCCATTGATTTGTATTCTGCATAACGACCTGTTGCAGGGTCAAATGCATCTGAACCATATTCGTCTTTCCCTGCACCCGCACTGATTTTCTCGTGTGCATTGTGACCGAGGTATTGTGCCATTACAGGTTCTCTCCATTTAGTCTTGTCAGTAACTTTCTGATAACCATCCATCTCACCCTTTAGGTATAGTGCATGTGCCAGTTGTTCGTATGAACATTGCATTGCAAGTTCAGTAAATTCGTTTCTCATGATATTTCCTTTCTAATCATACTTGTATATTACCACAGTTATCACAATAAGTCAAGTAAAAAGTTTCTTTTTTGTACTATTATTTTATATAAATAGAAGTACAGATATAGGAACTAAAAATGCCACAAAATGCAGCGACACTCAAAACTCAAATCAAAGATGCGGAACTCACATCTAATGTAAACTATTTACAACCCACGGGTTTCCGTGTCAGTATTGACCGTTCACGATATCCCAATCTGGAATACTTTGTTCAGTCCGTTTCACATCCCAACATGACAGTAAACCCTGTCACACTGCCTGGCAGACGAGTAACCGAAATACCTATGCCAGGCGATAGAGTAAGTTTCGGTACAGTAGAGTTTACCATATTACTTGATGAAGACATGAAGGGTTACAGAGAAATGTTTGATTGGTTGAACCGTAATGTCAACGAAGGACAAGTGTCTGCAGACAGAAGGTCTACACAAATTCCTACACATTCTGATATCACCCTGTCAGTACTCTCAAGTCATAACAACGCGGTCAATCAAATAAAATACAGAGATTGTATTCCTACGGATTTGAGTGGGTTGGACTTCTCGTCTACAGGTGGTACTGAGTACATGACATTTAGTGTCACATTCAAGTTCTCAGAATTTATTCTCCTATAGCGGTTCCTATAGTACGTCTCTCAATGTCATCGTGGGCGAACTCTGCCCAATACAATTCAAACGCAACACCATCTTGGACACCTTCGAACTGATGTATCTTGCCAGGTTTTACTTGACAGAAGTCTCCTGCGGTTAGTATTGTTTCATCAACAAGACCATCCTGTTCTCCGTCTTGCCATACACGAACAATCATAGTTCCACTCTCAACAAAGAAACCATTCCATTTATGTTTGTGTAAATGTTCGGAACACTTGTATCCCTTTTTGAAGTTGATACGATGAAACTCTAATACACCATTCGCGTGTATCAGTTCTGTGTTTCCCCAAATCTTTCCTGCCTTACTTCCCATTAGTCTTCACCTCTCAGATACATTTCTCTCTCTTCATCTTCCTCTTCGGGTGTCATAGCAGTATACCCACCACAATCAATATCGACACTTGTCATAAAGACAAACAGTATGGTTCCAAAACCACCTAACATTATACCCAGAAAAAATTCAAACATTATCTACTCCATTTATAATTATATAGGAATAGAATAAGTCACACATTTACAATGCGACCCTTCTCAATCCATTCTAACTCTTCGAACTTTTCTTCATAGGTACGTCCAGAGACCGTGAACCCTTCGGTGTGTCTCTCGTCTAGGATAAACTTGACTGCTTCCTTTGCGGTTGCAAATCGTTTCCAATCCTCGTTCCTTGTGTTCAACTTTAGTTTTACTTCATACGCTTTCATTATACATTTTCCTTTCTGATTTTTCTTTCTGTATTCATGTCTTTTATAAGTTTTGAGTTGTAACCACTGACTTCATATTCCTTTAGAAACTCAAAGTCAATTCCACCAAATCTCTCCACGAGTTCTTCGTATCTGCGTTCGAACTCTAAACGATTATTGAAACATTCTTGTACGAACTCTTTCTCTTTAGTGTATCCTAATACTAATGCCATTGTTACGCACCTCCTGCAAAAAGAAGACTGGCAAGCATTGCTTCATCTTCGTATGAATCTTCGTATGAACGTTCCGCCAAGAACTCTTCATAAGAATCCTCGATGTCCGCAATGCGTTCGTCTCTAGAGGTATTTTCTATTTCATCAACTGTCTCCTTGAACTTCAAGAAAGTTGGGTCACCATCAAGGTCTTTGAAAAGTCCCAAAGTTATTCCTTCTTTGACTGATGCCTCAATCTGTTCTTCAAGGGTAGGTTCTTCTACATATTCGTAAGTTTCGTATTCCATAATATTTTTTTCCTTTTTTTGATTATGTGTTACAGTATCATACTTGACAGAGAATGTCAAGCACTTTTTTTAGTTTGTTAAGTCTAAGTGAAGTTTAGCATTTGTTTTCCACTCGTAACCGAAGATGTCTTCATCTAACAAGATGTCACGAACTCTTTCGCGGTCAAGACTATCGCCATAACCCCAAGTATAAAACTTATTTTTATTCGTCACGATTTTGTTGAGATAAATCTGCGTTGCAGTGATTACATCATCTAACTTGGCACCGAAGTCATAAAGACCACCTTTACCATAGAAACTAAGAACATAATCAAAAAACTCTCTTGTCATTTTCCTGTTCTCGATATCTTTTCTATTTACTTTCATAATATTTCCTTTCTTATTATGTCTTACAGTACCATATAGAACAGAGAATGTCAAGCACTTTTTTCACTTTTTTTCATTTATTTTTAGACAAAAAAAAGGGAGACCGAAGTCTCCCCAAAAGAATAAATCTTTTTTACAGTAATCTATGTAAGGATGTTAGTCACTTTGAAGATTCTGTAGTACTGGTTAGTTTTCACTGCAGCTAATCCAGAGGCAGGTGTTGCACCTACGAATGGGTTTGATGCCATACCGTAACGAGTTTTGAACCCGATTTTCGGAGCGAAAGTATCTTCAGCGACTGCCTTGACCATTTGTAGTGGTACATATGGGCAATAGAATACACCTGAGTCATATGGGTTGTTACCCTTATAACCTACAGTTACATAGTCTGTACTTGCATATGGGTCGATGTATACTTTGATACGTCCGTTCAATAGACCAGCGAATGTGTTACCTGTATCGTCAACTTGTAGTTGATTTGAGATGGCAGGTGAGTAGTCTAAAGTTCCAGCAGCAGCTAATGCAGTTGCAACATCTGATGAACAGATGATTACGTTACCTTTACCGCGACGAGTTTCTTTAGCGATTACGTTACACTCTCTGTCGATTTGTACTCCGAGACCTTTGAACTTCTCTGCACTCCAACGACCATCAGCGTCTGATGACATGTTGAATATACCGTTTGAAGTTACGTTTGCCTGTTGCGCACCAGTTTTAGCTTGTGAGTTGATTGTTCTGATAACTTCGCGGTTTATTTCTGCGAGGATTTCAGTTGACAATATGTTAGCTAATTCTGTTTCTGCGTCAAGACCGTGGATTGCTTTTAGGTCTTGTGCGAGTTCTAGTGAGTACTCAGCTTTCAACGCACGTGACTTTGCAGTAACGGTTGATTTCTCGATTGTGAAACCCATTTCGTTGAATGTTGAACCACCAGTTGCACCTAATGCTTCTGCGTCTGCAGTTGGCATACCGCCTGCACCTAATGCAGTTAGACGTGCGCCTTCTGAGTCGATACCATTCCAACCAGATGCGTTATCTGAGTCATGTGTACCGGCAGAGTCACCTGCGAAACGTGTTTGCGCTTCGTTGAATAATGCCTCTGTTGATGATGTTGCACCTTTACCGTAACGTGATTTCATCGCAAAGATAAGACCTGTTGGGCCATTCATTGGTTGAACACCACATACGTCGTATGCAATTAGGTTAGGCATTGAACGTCGTACTAATGAGATTAGTACTGGGTCAAAGTTTGCAACAGATGATGTTGCGTTGCCTGGAGCAGAAACGTGCTCTCCTAAGAAGCCGTGCATTGCAGAGCGTTCTTCTTGAAGTGCCTTTTCTTGGTTTTCTAGGATAGCGGCAGTTACTTGACGACGGTGGTGGTCAGTAATTGCGACCCCTTCGTCTAGGACTGGAGCCCACTTTTCTATTAGTCTGTCGTATGATACTTGCATGAGTTAATTCCTTATTGTTTTGCAGTTTTACGAATTGTGGAGAGGTAAGATGCCATTACATCAGAAACTTCAACCGTTTGGTCGGCTTCTTCTGCAAGGTCTTGACTTACTTCTTCTTTGATTGTTTTACTAAAGTATGACTCTTTGATTGTGTTTACTTTGGTTGAGAATAATTCCTCACTTACAAAGTCTACATCTTCAACGAGTGTTTTTAGTTTTTCAACTTGTGTCTCTGCAAGGTCACGAGATGCTTCACGTATAATTGTGTTTCTCTTGTATCCTTCTAGTTCCACTGTAGTGTCGATTACTTTCTGTGTTTGTTCGTTGAGTTTTGTTTCCAACTCATCTACAGACTCAGACAGTTCATCAACTAGGTCAACTTTAGATTCTGGAACATCAATGTAAGACTCAGTAAAGAGGTCTTTCATTTTCTCCATGAAAGTTTCAGCAATCTCTGTGCGCAGACCATTCTGCACTGCAAGTTTGTTGTCTTCCATCCAAGTTTCAACTACATAGTTGAGGTAGTTGTCCACCTTTTCAACAAGGTCAGATTTAGTTGAAGATACTTCTTCTGCTAACTCTGATTTGTATTGTGCTTCTAATCTGTCAACTTCTTCAGATAACTTTGATTTCAATGCACTTTCAAAAAGTATTGCGGTTTTTTGCTTGAACTCTTCGGAAAGAGTAGCTTCAGACTCGACTAATGCTTCCAACTCAGATGAAGTATCGATTGACTCTTTTACTTCGTCTTTGTTTTCTGTCTTATCCATATTGTCCTTGTGATAGGACGCATACATGTTTTCCATTTCCACTTTGGACATTTCCAACATTTTGTCACTCATCGCACTAATCATACCCGCTTTTGTTTTAGGGTGTACTTTTTTGATTTGGTCAGGAGCGTCGTCAGCAACTTTGTCTACAGCTTTCACTGCGTCATCAGGCATGATGGCGTCAGGGTCTTCTTTAGGCTTCGGTGCTTTACCGTCCATCTCTTCGAGAGTTTGTTCAACGATTTCGTCTGTTACTACATCGTCGAGGTCTTCATGTTTTTCAGTCATAATGACTCCTTACATTTTAGTTTTTAGTAACGAGAGGAAATTCTTAAACTCTCGAACACTAGTCTCATATAAGACCGTCTTCGGAGCATTCTTTATTTCAATCTCCATTTGTTCAATGACTTGAGGTTTTAGAACGCCGTTATCCCAAATCCAATCAACACCTTCCATTATACCATTAACAAAAGCATCTGGTGCTGATGGGTCTTGTACGATGTCAACCGTACTAAGAATAAAGTCGTCTTTCACGACCATTGCGCCATCCTTTTTCTCAAGACTACCCATACCACGAGTTGACACACCTAGTTGTACACCACCATCGAGAAGACCTTTCACAATCTTACCCATTGGAGTATCCAATATTTGTGCCTTTCCTACCACATCAACTCCCTCTAATTTGAGGTCGGTGATTAGGTGAGAAACTTTATCCAAGTTTACAGTTGGCCCTTCGGGGTGGTTGAGTTCCCCTACCGCACGTTTCTTTTTCACTTGGGTTTCCACGTAAGTATTTACTGCCTTTTCCATAATTGGTCTAGGGTAAACACGTCCGTTTCTATTCTTTTTATCTGCCTGCGCGAATACGCCTTCTATAACATATTTCTTTTCGCCATCAGATTTTTTCTCTACAATACACTGTAGAGTTTCGTTCTCTGTAAATTCTGTAATTAACTTCATTAGGTCAATTCCTTTATAACTTTTTCGATTGCCTTCTTTGCGTCTTTCAAATTATCGTAGTGGTCTAAATGGTCACCATCGATATACGCAACAACACCATCTTTTCCTTGAGTCACAAGTACAGGGATTTTATTGATTGTCTTTTTGAAGACAACCTTTCCTTCTGGTTTACGACCCGCAAGTTCTGTTATGAGGTTTTTATAAGTTTTCATACATCTATTTATACAAATTTATTTCTTTAGAATTAACTATTTTATTCGATTTCTGCGACTATTTCTTCGTCAGATATCTCCATTTCGGCATCTGGAACCTCTCCATTGAAGATTTGTCCTGCAACAGAAATTCTTTGGGCGTCTAATGCGGCGGACATTTTCCCTTGTAGTACGGAATCAAAAACTTCCTGTGCCTTGTTTAGTTCACCCGAACCAATGTGGTTCACCATATCTTGTATTGTCATGTCTAATAATTTCCTTGTTTGTTATTGTCTTGTTCGGGTTCGTCGTCTTCTACAGAGTTCTCACCTTTCACTTGGTCTTGCATGTTTTTGATGTCTTCGTCATTCATCATCATAACATTCTTCATAACCCATTCACGTGAGAAGTACTCACCAACATACTGTGACACTTGGTCAAGTGTAGCGATACGTTCTTGTAGTATCTCAGAATTCTTCAATTCCACGAAATGGTTATCTCTTTGGAAGTCAACCTGAATGTCGTTCTTCCAACTCTCCCAATCTTGGTCAGTGATAATACCTTTGAGAACGAGTTGTTTCTTTAGTATACCCGTGAACAACATTGAAAATCTTTTGCGTAATCTGTCAATGAACTTTTGGAACTTGACTTCATCACGATTTATTTCAGTAGACCTACCAAGAGAGAACTGTGCCTCTTGTTCTAGTCTGTTGAGTGGCACATTCAATGACCTATACATTCTCTTCTGGAAGTATACGATGTCATCAATCTGTCCGAGGTTCTCTCCGCCAGGCAGTGTAGTAATCTCTGTACCTCTACCACCTTCACGTCTTGGTAACCAGAAGTCTTCCAACATAGACATATGTTTACGGTCATCTTTTAGATTACCTGTACTCGCATCATAGACTAACTTGTTTCTATAACGAGACATGATGTCTTTCATGTACGCCTCTGATTTATTGCGTGGCATGTTACCCACGTCAATATAGAATATACGTCTCTCAGGCGCACGCGCGAGGCGATAAATTACCAGACTGTCTTCCAACATACGAAGTTGGTTGATAGGTTTCAATGCCTTATGTAAATAGGACACGACCTGTTTCTTACTGGGGTCAAGTAACCCTGATGTCACATAGGATATTGAGTCGGGTGAAAGTTTTACACCATTGAGTTGACCCGACTTGTCTTGGAATATATAAAACTCTTTTATTTTTTCAACGACCTTTGCACCACTAACTCGGTCTTCTTTGTATTTTACTTCTTTTACCTTACGGATTTTTGCAGCGTCAACAGGACGTATCTCTTGGATACCCAACTTCAAATTCTTCTCGTCTGCCACAAGGTGGAAGTATACTCTACCATCCACATAGAATGAACGGAATATGTCATGTCCCAAATCATTGAACTTCAACATACTACAAATACCCTTGAACTCTTCTAACATTTGAGCTTTGATATTCTTAGGTGCTTCTATTTTATCTAGGTTTAGAGTCACAGGTGATTCGAGTTCACTTCCGACTATTGATTCGTTCACGATGTCTTCTATCGCGGCATCTACTTCTGGGTGAGATGCAACACCTCTATACTTCATCACTAACTGATGATTGTCTTTTGCCTGTCCACCATCCATGTCAAGGTATTGACCGTAGTGTGAACCAGACGCGGTTATGTAACCCGCACCGTCATCATCGACGGGTGCAACTATTGACCGCAGTTTTTCTAATTTTTTATCTGTCGCTTGTTCTGAACCTGACTTAGCTCTTTTGAGTTCAAATCCAAATAGTTTTAGAATACTATTGTCTTCTGCCATTATATTTTCCTATTTCTAAATTCCCTTCGGTATAAGAGACGGGGAATAACCCCGTCCCTATTCATATACTTATAATCAGATTAACTATAATATTATGATGTTGTATTAGATTCCCAATATTGAATCTGGAAAGTAACACCAAAGTCTTCTATTTGGTCATTTGTTTCATACGCCAAATCGATTGCAGCGATTTCCGTTGGGAAACAACCTCTGAAATTATATGTCTTCAAAGTAGTACCATCGCGGTCTAACTGTTCAACGATGAGGTCTGCCTGATAATCCACTGGGTTTGTCAACCCTGTATTTGTGGAGTGACCATTCATACCGTTCATCCATCTTTCCATTGCGTTACGAATTTGGAAATCCGTATCGTTTATGATAGTAGGAGTCCACTCTGCAAATGTACGGTCACCCGCAATTTGAAGTACTCTACCACGGAAAGGAACAGGAAGTGTTGCCATTGTTGATGCAGGAAGTTGTGCCGCTTTACATAAGAAAGAGGTTAGTTCTACATCACCACCCGCATATGCAGGGAAGTTTATGGTTGCCTTGAAGAGGTTGTTTCTTGCGCCACCGCCTCTTAGTTTGGACTTGAAGTCATCTACGCCTAATATTGCCATTATCTATTCTCCTTAAACTGTGCCAACGACTTCTTCAAACTCTACACCCGTTCTAACTGCAACAAAGTTCAGTGTTACATAGTTGATTGAGTGTGCGGGTTTGACGAAGATACTCGCGACAAATCTGTTTGATTCAACGACACTAGGAGGATTGTTAGTCGCGTCGCATACAACACGGAAATCCGTGATACCGCGACGACCTTTTATCTCGCGTAGGAATGGTTCTACAATGTTCACGAACTCTGCACGAGTAAACTCGTCATTGAATTCAAACATTACGTTTCTTCCTGCCGCGCCTATTGCACGTTCTATACCCAAGAACAATCTACGAACGTTTATTCTATCGAACGCGGATGGTCTAGATGAGTTTGTTTTATCACCGAACAACATAATTCCTTCTGCAGGAATATTTGCGATTGGGTTGATACCTACTTTGTATAACGCATCTCTCTCTGCCTTTGTAGGAGAAAGAACGATATCTGTTATTCCAAGATATCTACCACGTCTTGAACCAGCGGGTGAGAACCAACGTGCCGCAACTAAGTCTGTTGCCGCCATAAGTCCTGCCGTTGATGAAGCAGCGGGTATCCTGATATACTTATCGTTATACTTATCATATACTTTCAAGAAGTTATTGTCTTGTACGAAGTATGTTGACTTGGTGTATGTATTGTTACATGCGAGAACAGCAGCGTTAGTACCTGTTGTTACAACTGCAGTACGTGAAGGTGATGCAACTGCAACACAATCTTTACGTGATTCTGCAGTAGCGATAAGGTCATTCACAACTGTTGTTGCAGATGCGTCTGCAAGTGATTCTGGTGCAATAAGGAAATCTATTTCAATATTGTCAACGTCTTCAAACTTATCAAATCCACGAAGAACATCGTCTGTTCCTAATGAAGAAGATGTTACACCACCAGACATTGTCCAATCGGATTGAGCTGTTGCCCAAGCGAAGTCTGATTTATGGTCTACACCACTTGCGGCGTTTACGCCCCAATTTGCACCGATAAAGTCGGATACTCCTGCAGAGTCACCTGTGTGACCTACACCAGCGTATATCCACTGAGACCTATTTTTCAATACGTCTTTGAAGTAGTTGGATGTTCCATCGGGTTTCTTTGCATTTTTTGCAACTGATAAGAATGGGAAAGTTTCGAGAACGGTATTCGGTGTTCCTGAAATAAGACCATCGGCATCAACCACTGCAATGTGAATTTCGTCATTCTTGGCACTAAGACCAGAAGCGAAAGATGATGTTTGTGGAGCGCCATCGAAGTTATCTTTGTATGCCCATAAGTTGAAGTTCGTTATCCCATCTGCATCACCATTTGGGCCTACTACAGAAACTTTTATTGAGTTACCTAGTGAGCCTGGATATTTCGCAATGAATGCGCCATCGGATGAGTCTATAGATGCATTTTCAAATGCGTCTAATGTGTTGAGGGTCTGAACGTTTAGGTTTAGAGTTGAGTGTTGTGCTAAGGCATTCTTTGCATCTGAGTCTTGTTCACGAACAACAAACAGTGAATTGGAATATCTTAGGAAGTATGCAGCGGAATGAAAATCCACTGTGTTATCGTCTGTGGGCGCAGAGAATGCGGAAACAAGACCTGTCTCATCTGAGACTAGTGTTGCAACGCCAACTGGGCCCCATCCGAAATTCCCGACAGTTGCACCTGTAGAAGTTTGAACGTTAGGGACTACACCCGTTACGTCAATTTCTTTTATAGTTACAGCAGGGGAAGCAGAGGGTGTAAAAAGTGCCATTACTTTTCCTTTATAGTTATCTAATTATAAGTTATCATAATACGTTTTTTGTTTCAATACTTCTATTTATACAAACAATATATTACAGATTACCATTCTTCTACGGGTTCCCATGTGGTTCTACTGTGCCATTGTGGGTCGTGTTGTTGTCCTTGTGGTGTATCGTCAAGTCCATCATCGATATATCCGACAGGGGGAACGTCGTCTTCTATTGCCTTCATTCTTTTCGCAAACATCATCTCCTTTAGATTTATATCTGTCATATCTGAGAAGTATTGTGTTGATACAAAGTAACCGAACATCACGAGGTTCATCATCAAGTCATCGTGGTTACCATCTGACGCGGCATACGAGTTCTTCCTTGAGGTGAATGTGGATATCTCCAGTATCGTATGTTCATCTACAATCTGTAGTTTGTTGTGTTCAAGGATA
>Ga0206677_10003757_pt1 | contig 12653 bp, 12 predicted proteins | sample M130m12015metaG_FD_155475 | JGI IMG/M metagenome (GOLD analysis project Ga0206677, IMG submission 155475) | Ammonia-oxidizing marine archaeal communities from Monterey Bay, California, United States - M1 30m 12015 | ecosystem: Environmental > Aquatic > Marine > Intertidal zone | place: USA... | reverse complement strand
GAACCTAGCAAAACAAGATATTCAAAAAGCACTGACAACCATTTCTTCACCTGGAGAAGGAAAGAACTTAATGGAAAGTGGTGCCGTTAAAAATATAGTCGTCTTTGGCGATGAGGTAGTCATTGACATAAACCTAAGCAACCCAAGTCTTCAAGCCCGAAAAAAAGTGGAGGTAGAAATACTCAAATGCATTCACAAAGAAGTGCATCCAAAGGCGAAGATTAAAATTAATGTAACCGTAGAAGCGCCTATAAAGGTAGAAACCATCAAAGGTGAACCTATTCCGGGGATCGATAATATTATTGCGATTTCCTCTGGTAAAGGCGGAGTAGGGAAATCAACCGTTACCTCAAATATTGCTGTTACACTGGCGCAAATGGGTTTCAGTGTTGGAATCTTGGATGCGGACATCTACGGTCCTTCTATTCCAACCATGTTAGACATGGAAGGGGAGCGCCCTCTGTCTGTTAATGTGGATGGTGCTTCTAAAATGGAGCCCATTGAAAACTATGGCGTAAAAGTGCTATCCATTGGATTTTTCACACAGGCAGATCAGGCAGTCATTTGGCGAGGCCCAATGGCGGCTAAAGCATTGAATCAAATGATTTTTGATGCAGCTTGGGGAAAACTCGACTTTTTATTGATCGACCTCCCTCCAGGAACAGGAGACATTCACTTGAGTATCGTTCAGTCTCTTCCCATAAATGGTGCTGTAGTAGTTTCAACTCCACAGAATGTAGCCTTGGCCGATGCCCGAAAAGGAATCGCAATGTTTCAACAAGAAAATATCAATGTGCCCGTTTTAGGGGTAGTAGAAAATATGGCCTATTTCACACCAGATGAATTGCCAAATAACAAGTACTATCTCTTCGGACAAGAAGGTGCAAAAAACCTAGCAGAAGACAAAGCGGTACCCTTTTTAGGAGAAGTGCCTATTGTGCAAAGTATACGCGAAGCAGGTGATGTAGGTCGACCTGCGGCCCTTCAAAATAAAACCGTGGTTACACAAGCTTTTGAAGAAATTACCCGAAATACCGTTTCAGAATTAATGAAAAGAAACGACCATTTGCCGCCTACACAAGCGGTAAAAATTACCACCATGGCCGGATGTTCGGCGGTGAAATAGCAAAACAAATTCTATGGAATTAAAAGATAAAGTATTACTGGCACTCGATGAAATTCGCCCATTTTTAGCAGCAGATGGGGGAGACATTGCCCTAGTTGATATTGTGGAAGAGCGAATTGTTAAAGTTCAACTCCAAGGAGCTTGTGCGGGTTGTTCTGTCAATCAAATGACCTTAAAGTCAGGTGTTGAAATGACCATTAAAAAGCATGCTCCACAAATAGAAGAAGTGATAAATTTAGAAAACTAGACCTTGAGCGATATAAACATTACTTTAATAGATAGAGAGGGAGAAAAACACGAACTCCTTGCTCCAACCGACATGGCCATGAACCTCATGGAAGTATGTAAAGCATATGAATTACCTGTAGAAGGTACCTGCGGAGGTATGGCGTTGTGCGCCTCTTGTCAGTGTTATGTTTTGTCTGATCATGCCTTGGAAGATAAGTCAGAAGATGAAGAAGCGATGCTGGCCGAAGCATACAATGTGCTACCTACGAGTAGGTTAGGCTGTCAAATTCACATTACGGAAGCCTTGGATGGTTTGGAAATTGAATTAGCTCCCGAGGAAGACTAACTTTTTTATATCTTGTAGAGAATAATTAATCATCTATGATGAAAAAATATCTCTATTTTTTACTCAGCTTAAGTCTATTAAGCTGTCAACAATCTGTTACCAATATCGAGGTACAATCCCTAACACCTATTACAAATCAGGACATAGCGCAAGGAGTTTTGTATGAAGTGAATCTTCGTCAGTTTACCAATGAAGGTACATTCAACGCCTTTGCCGAGGAACTTCCTAAAGTTAAAGCGCTTGGCGTAAACATACTCTGGTTCATGCCTACTTTCCCTATTTCTACAACCAAAAGCAAGGGTCCTTTGGGAAGTTATTACGCTGTTTCAGATTATAAAGCAGTTAATCCCGAATACGGTTCTTTAGAAGATTTGAAGTCTTTGGTGAATCAAGCACACGCACTTGGTATGTATGTCATCTTTGATTGGGTCCCCGGTCATACAGGTTGGGATCATGTGTGGATAAAAGATCATCCAGAATTTTATTTAAAAAATGAAGCAGGTGAAATTATCGATCCTATTGATCCACGTACAGGAGAATCTTTTGGTTGGACAGATGTTGCCGATTTAGATTATGAAAATGAAGCAATGCGTGCAGCCATGAAAGAGGCCATGTTGTATTGGATCGAAGAAGTAGACATAGATGGTTACCGTGTGGATCAGGCCTATGCGGTTCCCATGGATTTTTATGAAGATACCTTTTCTGCAATGCGCGCGATTAAGCCCGTTTTTTTATTGGGAGAAACTGATGCAAACCACCCAGGCGGTTTTGAGCACCTTAAAAACTTTGATGCATCCTATGATTTCCCTGGTCATCATTTGACCAAAGAAATTGCCCACGGGCAAAACACAGTGATCGACTATCAGGCGCATCGCGAAAACTTCATCAACAAACACGACCCTTCACATTTTCTATTAAACTTTGTGAGCTCACACGATGAAAATGCATGGGCAGGCACCGTAAATGAAATTTATGGAGAAGCAAGTCATGCTATGATGGCCCTCAATTATATGGCGCCTGGTTTGCCTTTTTTATACAGTGGAGTAGAATATGACTTGAATAAGCGACTGCTTTTTTTTGAAAAAGATAGCTTTCCTCGTGTAGCAGGCGATACCTATCAATTGCTCAAACAATTGGGTGAATTAAAGCAACGTCACCCTTCACTAAATGCCGGAATAGATGGAGGAAAGTATAGCCCCATAGAAACTTCTCTGAATGAGAAAGTTTTGGCTTTTGAACGCACAAAAGCTGGAGATACCATTGTTTTTATGGCAAATATGTCCAAGGATCACATTGGCTTTACCTCTCCTTATAACGGCTATTTTAAACGCTATCAAGACAATAAGTCCAAGCACCTTTCCTACTCTTATGAGTACCGCATGAAGCCCTGGGAATTTTGGATTCTAAAAAAATAAAAAATGAATTTCATTAAACACCCGATCTCTCTAATTTGTATGTTGTTGTCACTTTTTTCTTGTACACCTGCTTCCCAGCCTTTGGTCATAGGACACCGTGGTGCCCGTGGTCATGTGGCAGAAAACACCGTAGCTTCAGTTAAAAAAGCAATGGATCTAGGGGTAGACGGCATTGAAATTGATGTCTTTATTTGTGCTTCTGGAGAACTTGTGGTTTTCCACGATAAAACCCTCGATAAGCTGACTGATGCAGAAGGGTATATAGAATCGTTAACCCTTGATTCTATCCAGAAAATAACCGTTTTAGGCCGTGAGCCCATTCCAACACTCGACGAGGTGTTGGATGTGATTAATGGAGCAGTTACATTAAACATTGAACTCAAGGGAGCCCAAACGGCTAAGCCAACCGCTGCTTTGTTAAAAAAGTATTTTGACCAAGGGAAATTGGTTCCCGAAGATGTGTTTATTTCTAGTTTTAATTGGAATGAATTAAAGCTGTTTTATGCAGCAACTCAAGCTCAAGTTGTGAGAATTGCTGTTCTCACAGAAGACGATCCTTTGGATGCTATTCCAATTGCCAAGGGGCTAAATGCTTTTGCCATAAACCCTGACTTTAGAAGTTTGACCAAAAAAAACGTAAAGAAAATTCATCAAGAAAATCTAGCTATTTATACTTGGACGGTAAATGAACCTGAGGATATTCAGCGCATGAAAGCCTTAGGGGTGGATGCCATTATTACCGATTATCCAGAGCGGATTTACCCGCAATAGGCCTATCGGTTTCAGTTCAGATAAACAATCCCAAGATTGAGTAAGCTCGCATAACACACCCATGCTAGATAGGGGTAGAGTAGATAAGCTGCTTTTTTTTCAACAATCAAAAACCAATGAATGTTTCGAAGAATTAAGAACAGTAGCAATGCGATGACCAACAATGCAATGACTGGGCTTTTTAAGCCAAAAAAAACAATACTCCAGAGTGCATTGACAATTAGCTGAGCAGCAAAATGAAACAAAGCCGTTTTTACCCATCGGTGATGACTTCCTTTAGACCAAATCCACCCAGCGGCGATGCCCATTAAAATATAAAGTGTGGTCCAGACAGGACCAAAAAGCCAATTGGGAGGGGTGAAAAAAGGCTTTTCTAAGCCAGCATACCAAACGGGTATAGCAGCTTGAGTAATATAACCCGAAATACCTCCAATACTTAGACAGAGACTAATGCCAGTAATAATCCCTAAGATGATTTTGTTTTTTCGTTTCATGTTGAAAGATTTCATAGCCAAGATAGTGAATATAATTTGAGCTAATAATGCCTTTGAAAGTGGTATCTTTGTTTTACTATGAGTAGCATAAAAGATTTTGTTTCAAGTGAATTTTCCCCCATAAAAGGGAAGACTACTTGGGCATCTCCATCGAATATTGCCCTAGTAAAGTACTGGGGTAAATACGGGGATCAGTTTCCCCAGAACCCTTCATTGAGTTTTACACTTTCAAAGTGTGTTACGACTACTTCTGTGGCTTTTAAGCCTAGAGAAGTTAAGAGTGATCATTTTTCTTTTTCCTTTTTGTTTGAAGGAAAGCAAGAAGCTGCTTTTCACCCTAAAATAGAAACGTTCTTTAAGCGAATAGCCCATTATTGCCCATATTTAATCCAACATCATTTAGATATAAGCTCGTCAAACTCATTTCCACACAGCAGTGGAATTGCTTCATCAGCTTCAAGCATGAGTGCATTGGCTTTGGCAATTGTTTCCATGGAACAAGCTTTAAACCCTGAGCTTTCACCAACCCAATTTGCCCAAAAAGCCTCCTTTTTGGCACGCTTAGGTTCTGGAAGTGCAGCACGAAGTATAGCAGGGCCAATGATGTCATGGGGAGAAACATCAGCCATTGAGGGGAGTTCTCAATCTTTTGGAACCCAACTAGCGCAAAGAATTCACCCGATATTTGAAACATTTCAAGACACCATTTTAATTATTGATAAAGGTCAGAAAAAAGTAAGTAGCACACTGGGCCATCAATTGATGGAAAACCACCCCTACGCCAGTACCCGATTTGCCCAAGCTCATGAGCATTTGAAGAGCTTAGTAACCATTTTATCTACAGGTGAAATGGAAGATTTTATTGCGCTAGTTGAATTAGAAGCTCTTACCTTACATGCGTTGATGATGGCCTCGAATCCCTATTTTGTATTGATGCAGCCCAATACGCTGGCTGTACTGAATAAAGTTTGGGCATTTCGTCAAGACACAAAGGTACCCTTGTCGTTTACGCTAGATGCAGGTGCAAATGTTCACCTCTTGTATCCAAAGGAGAACAAAGCAGTTGTTTTGGAGTTTATCCAAACCGAACTTGCCGGCTATTGTCAAGGTGGGCAATACATTGAGGACCAAGTTGGTGCTGGGGCTAAAAAGTTGTAAGTTTGTAAGGTTATGAAAGGTCCGCTATTTTATGCTAAAATTCTTCTCTTTGGAGAATACGGAATCATCAAAGATTCTAAAGGCCTCTCTATTCCATATAATTTTTATCGAGGAGCGCTTAAACTCTCTGCTGACGGTGAGTTTTTAGACTCTCATAAGAAGTTAGTGGCCTACTGTGATTATTTGCGTGAGCTTCCAACGTCAACGGTGCGCTTTGATTGGGAACATTTGCAGGCTGATTTAGATCAAAAAATGTATTTTGACAGCAGCATACCCCAAGGTTATGGGGTCGGAAGTAGTGGGGCTTTGGTTGCAGCCATCTATGACCAGTATGCACAAGATAAAATTACTGTTCTAGAAAATCTAACCAAGGAGAAACTACAACAGCTCAAGCAGATTTTTTCGGTCATGGAATCTTTTTTTCATGGTAAGTCATCTGGCTTGGACCCTTTGAATAGTTACCTGAGTTTACCCATATTGATTCATTCGAAAGACAGCATCGAACCAACCGGAATACCCTCACAAAATCCTCAAGGGAAAGGAGCGGTATTTCTATTGGATAGTGGAATCGTCGGAGAAACAGCACCCATGGTATCGATCTTCATGAAGAATATGGAGCAGGAACCCTTCCGCTTGATGATGAAAGAACAATTCATTCGTTACACAGATCATTGTGTAGAAGACTTTTTAAGTGGAGATTTACGTTCATTGTTTACCAACACAAAAAAATTATCTAAACTCGTACTGCATAATTTTAAGCCAATGATTCCTGAACAGTTTCATGCCCTTTGGAGTAAAGGGATAGAAACAAATGAGTATTATCTTAAACTATGTGGTTCTGGAGGTGGAGGGTATATTTTAGGCTTTACGGAAGATTTTGAGAAAGCTAAAATGTCCTTGAAGGATTACCGACTTGAAGTAGTATATAATTTCTGAAAAGCATGCGGCTTTTCTCCAAACCATTCTTGAATTCTTTTTTTCCTCTGCTAGCAGTCTTTGCCTCAACCCGCGGGTATACCATTCTGGTTTTGGTTGCAGCACAGTATTTAAGTGCTCGCTATATTCTTGCACCACAACGTTCATGGGTAGGCCACTTGACTGACCTCAATTTGTTTTTTTTGGTTTTGGCATCCTCTTTTGCCATAGCAGGTGGTTACTTGATTAATAATTTTTATGATGCTGAAAAAGATCGAATTAATCGTCCACAGCAATATCTTTTATATCATTTGATCTCTACTGAAAAGCAGCTGTTGTATTATTCTTTTTTTAATGGATTATGCCTTTTATTAGCTTTTTTAGTCAGTAAGAAAGTTTTCTTGTTCTTCTTTGCCTATATCAGTGCTATTTGGTTGTACAGTCATGTGTTGAAAAAGACCTTTTGGGCAAGCAATGTTTTTGCAGCATTTTTAGCCATTACTCCTTTTTTTGTCATGAGCCTGTATTTCAATAACCTCTCGATTTGGGTGATGTACCACGCAAGCTTTCTTTTTTTGGTTATTTTAATTCGTGATTTAGTCAAAGATTTGCAAAATTTTAGAGGTGATTGGGTGAGAAAATACAATACTGTTGCAATCGTTTTTGGTGTAAAAATCACCAAGGGAATTGTTACTGCTTTAATCATTTTGTCATCTTTTCCAATACTGCAACTTTTACAAGAAACCGATCAGTTGGGATGGATGTACTATTATTTTGTCGCTTGTATTCCATATTTAATAGGAATAGTCGTCCTCTTATGGAAAGCCAAGGATCAAAAGATGTATCTTTGGCTGCACAATTCATTAAAGTTTTTGATCCTTGCTGGGGTTGTGAGTATCATACTTGTTCGTTACCCAATCTAAACTTCTCCAAAGACATATCAATAACATTTGATTGATTATAACTATTCATCACAACTAGATAAGCATTAAAATGGCCGAAAAAAACACAATAAGACTCAATAAATTTGTTGCAAATTCTGGCTTGTGCTCACGTAGAGAAGCGGACATGCACATTTCTTTAGGTACTGTAAAAGTAAATGGGAAAGTGATCACAGAAATGGGGTATCAAGTAGCTCCTGGCGATGACGTTCGTTTTGATGGACAACGCATTACTGCTGATAAGCCTACTTATATCTTGTTGAATAAACCAAAAGGATTCTTAGCATCAATCAAAAAAGGCACCTACAAAAAAGATGTAATGGAGTTGGTTGAGCGAGCAGCACCTTTCCGCATTGATCCAATTCAAGCAATGGACCGATCTACAACCGGTTTATTGTTATTTACCAATGATCAAGAATTGATGGCAAAGTTACGTGCTCAAAAAACGCGTGTAAAGAAAATTTATCAAGTAATCTTGGATAAGAACCTTAGTTCGGAATCGATTGAAAAGATAAAAAGAGGGGTTTCCATTGATCGCCATAAGAAGTTATTTGTTGAGGAAATTAGTTTTGTCCGTGGGGAGCCCAAAAGGGTTGTTGGTGTAGAAATACACGATCAAACGTACAAGGCGGTAAATCAAATAATGGAATCACAAGACTATACTGTTGAACAATTGGATTTGGTTACTTATGCCCATTTGACCAAAAAAGACCTCCCCAGAGGGAGGTGGAGACATTTAAGCGATCAAGAGATCAACAACCTAAAAATGTTGAAGTAAGGGTTTCTTCTTGATCAATTCATAAGCGAGTACACCGAACACTATTCCATATTCTACTCCGATCAAATAATAGTTTTCTTGAAAATTAGGGTGAGCATAGGTGACATAGCTCAACAATACCATAGCGCTCCATATTAGCGGGAAGCTAAAGCGCGTGAATAGGCTCAAAAACACTAAGTTGATCACATACCAGGGGTGAACTATAGAGGCCATGAAATAGTAGCAAGAAAGTAACAAAAGCATCGCAACAAAGACCTCTTTGGCTGTTTTCTTCACTTTTAGGAAACTAAAAAGTAACACAATCATGGCCAGTATCCATGGGGTTACTTCCCCCAATTGGCGAATAATATTGTAGCCCTTTGCTTCATAGCCTATCCAACGCACGATATAGTAAATGCTTCCGTTGAATTCAAAGTTTTTAAACCATAGTTGTAGGGTTGCCAAATAATTTTCGAGTCCAATGTCTTTGAAGAAAGGCAGGAAGAGTAATGCCAAACTGATTAGCCCTCCCCAGGCCATTAAGACACTTCTTTTCCACGATTGAAAGCGCACAAATACGGGAACTAAGAGTAGAGGTATCAGTTTGGTGCCAATTGAAAATGCAAAGGCGAGGCTCGAGAGCCATGGTTTTTGTTTTACATAGAGCCACCATCCAAAAACAAAGAAAAAAAGCATCATCCCTTCCCAGTGTAAATTCCCAGTGAGTTCCATTATTACCAATGGATTAAGGAAGTACCAACCAATGCGTTCCTCAGCGAAACCAAACACTTTTAGTAATTGTTTTCCTAGGAAGAAAATTCCGAGATCAGCCCCAATGAGTAGCAAACGCATGCTAATGATAGAGGTGAGTAAGGAATTTGAATCCCATAAAACAGACAGCAAAAATCCAAACTGATTGATTGGAGGGTAATTGGAGTAATGACCCGCGCTCAGTTCTCCCATATTGCGATACAACACTTCGGTTAGTTCAGGAGAAAATAAATGTGGTTTAGTAATCAGCTCTTTGGGTGTGAAAGCGTATGGATTAAGCTCGTTTAAGAGTAGCAATCCATCCCAAATGAAACGGTAGAAATCTTGTGACAGCCATGGAACACTTAAAAGTAGAATAGCCCTAAAGAGGAGACCATGCCAAAGGATTTGATTGGTTGGTGTTTTTTGAAGGCAAAGATGACTTAGTCCAAAGAGCGTGAATGAAAGGAATGAAAATTGGAAACTTTGTTCGCGACTGGTAAAATACCCAATCATCAAGTACAAAACGCCCATCGTTAATGGGAGAAAATATAGGCGAAATGGAATTCGCCAAGGCACTAACCTTGGGTTTTAAAAGAAGTAACGAAGATGAAGCCGAAGCCCAAGAATAAAAGCAAATGAAAAGGGAATAAACCAAAATCGCCATTTTCACCCACAACAAATGCGCTATATAAGCCAAAGAGGAAGTACAAGGTTAGTATGCCCTCTACTATGGTGTTTTTGTGCACCTTGGTGGGAATATATTTATTGTTTTTCCAAGAGTCTTTCATGTTCTTGATGTTAAACTTTGGGGTACGTACAAAATCACTTCGTTTCCCCCTGTGTCCTTCCATTACTGCAAGGGCATTGTGAAATGAGAAGCCCATGGCAACAGTATAGAAAGTGAAGAAGGTTTTGATGTATTCTAAGAAATGAGTTAAGCTATTGCCGTATTGACGTTTATACAATTCCCAATAACAGTAAAAGAAGATCATTGTACTGACAATAAAGAGCGATGAGATTTGAAAAAACCAAGTCAAATGCCCCCATTCATTTTTGATGTATAGCATTGGAATACTTAGAATTCCAACTATAAAAACATTTAAAAACATACTACTGTTAAGCAAATGGAGTATTGAATGTACACGGGTAGAGAAGGGAAGCTCTTTTTTCCGCAATACTTTTTTAACCATTTTTTGATAGTTCTCAGCGCCTCCTTTGTTCCAACGGAATTGCTGTGAGCGGATAGCGCTCATGACAACAGGAAGTTCAGAAGGTGTTTTTACGTCTTCTAAATACTTAAACTTCCAGTTTTTTAACTGCGCTCGATAGCTCAAATCCAAGTCTTCCGTAAGGGTGTCGCCCTCCCAGTTTCCGGCATCAATGATGGTTTCTTTCCGCCATATTCCGGCTGTACCATTAAAGTTAATGAAGTGTTCTTCAGCATTTCTTCCAACTTGTTCTAGCGTAAAGTGAGCATCAAGTGCAAAGGCTTGAACTTGGGTGAGTATAGAATAATCATGATTGATGTGCTCCCATCGGGTTTGCACTACACCAATTTCCGGACGGTCAAATTGTGGGACTGTTTTTAGTAACCAATCTTTTCGAGGGAGAAAATCTGCATCGAAAATTGCGATCAATTCCCCTTTGGCAGTGATTAAACCCTCCTTAAGCGCTCCGGCTTTGAATCCAACACGATTTTCTCGTCGAATTTGGAGTATATCCAAACCGCCTTTTTGTAAATCATCTACTAATTTCCTTGTTAATTCAACAGATTCATCCGTAGAATCATCTAGTACTTGTATCTCCAAACGTTCTCTTGGGTATTCAATTTTGCTGATGCATTCTAGTAGACGTTCCATTACGTACAGCTCATTAAATACAGGAAGCTGTATGGTTACGTAGGGAACTTTGCTAATGTCAGTTGTGTCTAAGTTGGTCAGTTTTGGCTTGTTTTTTTGTGCCTTTTTATAATTAAATAGTAGATTTAATTGGGCCAAACTGTAAAATAAAACGAGGAGTAAAGATACTGCGTATAAACCCATCACCAGGAAGGAGAAGTTTAACAAAAAGTAGTCCATGTGATAGTGCTTATGATAAATAGTGTTTGAAAATCCAGCCAATAATTTTTACTCCTGCAAATATAGTTCCTTTTATTGTCCCAGAAACTTTAGAGACACCAATTCTTTTCTTGTAGGAAACCGGAATCTCTTGATAGTTAATTTTTTGGCGTAAAACCTTCAATTGCATTTCGACCGTCCATCCATAGGTTTTGTCCGACATTTTTAGTGACTTCAAGGTTTCCCAGCGAATGGCTCTAAAAGGCCCAAGGTCTGTAAAGTTAGACTTGAATAATATTTTCATCAAGAAGCAGGCTAGCCAATTCCCGAAAATTTGTTGAGGAGTAACTGACCCCTCTTCCCGCAATGCTTTAACCCTTGCTCCAACCACAAAGTCAACTTCATTTTCTTCTATTGGAGTAATTATTTTCAGTAATTCATTCGGACAGTCAGAATAGTCTCCGTCAAGAAAAACTACGATATCGGGTTGTTGTTTTTGTTGCGCAGCATACGCAATTCCTTTTAGGCAAGCATAACCATATCCCATGCGTTTTTCAGTCAAAACAGTCGCTCCAGCTTTTTTTGCTGCCAAGGCTGTATTATCTGTAGAACAATTGTTTACCACGATAATTTCATGGACCAATGCAGGAATTTCTTCGATTACCTTACCAATGGATTTTTCTTCGTTATAAGCAGGAATAATAACGATTACCGACAGAGATGATGTTTTATTCAACTTAATTTATGTGATTTAATTATCTAGAGTGTTTCCTAAAGGGAAGTTGGGTAGATGAGTTCTGTTGGCTAAAGGACCATTTTCTAACTTCAATACTCCTCTTGGACAGACTGCTGAGCAAACGCCACAACCCACACAAGATGAGCGAACGATGTTTTGCCCTTTCTGCGCATAGGCACGAACGTCAATTCCCATTTCACAGTAGGTAGAACAATTTCCACATGAAATGCATTGCCCTCCATTGGTGGTGATTCGGAAACGCGATTTAAACCGTTGCACCAATCCAAGATAAGCTGCCAATGGACATCCAAAACGGCACCAAACGCGATTTCCAAAAATTGGATAAAAGCCTGTTCCAATTACTCCGGCAAAAATAGACCCGATCAAGAATCCATAAATATTTTGTAGGGTTTGGGTTTTGATCCCAAATACCGCACTAGCCCCGGAAAAGTAAGAATACAGGGTGAAACCAGTCATTAGGAGTGAAAACACCAGCACACCATGGACCAACCAACGTTCTAATTTCCACGCCCCAATCGATTTGTTCGAAAGGTGACGATAAGGATCTCCAAGCGTTTCTGCCAAACCACCACAGCCACAAACCCACGAGCAATACCATCGTTTTCCAAAGAAATAAACCATTACTGGCACGATGACCAAGGTCAATACAATTCCCCAAACTAGGATGAATAAGCCAAATCCACCACTTGAAATTAAGCTATTTAAATTCCAGCTAAAGAAAAAATCATAGTCCAATGGAAATGCATTTTTAAAATCATACCAAGGCTTTTCAAAGCGAACCAAAATTTCAGGTATCAAAAAGGCAAAGACAATTTGAAAAAACAGCACAGATGTCGTTCGTAGGATTTGATACTTGTTATTTCTGTATTTGATGTACATGCGAATAGCCATCACCATCATAACTACGCAGTACAAAAAGCCGTATAGAAACCATT
>Ga0206677_10003751_pt1 | contig 12665 bp, 8 predicted proteins | sample M130m12015metaG_FD_155475 | JGI IMG/M metagenome (GOLD analysis project Ga0206677, IMG submission 155475) | Ammonia-oxidizing marine archaeal communities from Monterey Bay, California, United States - M1 30m 12015 | ecosystem: Environmental > Aquatic > Marine > Intertidal zone | place: USA... | reverse complement strand
ACTTTCGTTGGGCGGCGAAGTAACCGACACCCACGACGACCCGTACGTCGATCCTGTTCTCGCAAACAGAATGGCCCGCCTGTGGACAGAAGCGTACGCAACGTTCGCGAACACAATGTCAATCGAACTCGCCGCCAAACACGCACCGCTCAGTTCCCCTCTAACGGCCTCTGCGTCGTCTCCTATGTCATGGTCCGCCATCGTTGACGAAATACTCGCAGACGGCCTTGGAGACGCCTTTTACGATGCCCTGGTAGGCGTCAACGTCGAAATCGGGTTCGATATTCGTGACGCCGTCGTTGAACGGACCGTTTCCGACATCATCGAACACGTCAGAGCGTTCGAACCGTCGATCCGTAAATCGACAACGAAATGGTTGCAAAAAAGTTTGCGAGACGGCTTGTCTGTTGACGCCGCAGTCGCAGCACTCCCCACCGATTCTCCACTATCACCACGTCAAGCATATTTGACTGCCCGCACCGAACTGATCGCAGCGTCGAACAACGGTGCCTACCTCGGCTACTTGGAAGCTGGCGTGAAATCAAAAACTTGGATCACTGCCAGAGACGACCGGGTCCGGCATCCCACACACACCGACATGGAAGGCAAGAAAGTCGATTTGCGAACAGACTTTCTTGTGGACGGTTTCGCAGCGTCTTACCCCGGCGACCCGCGTTTGCCGATCAAGGAACGTATCCAGTGCAGATGCACCATCGTTCCTTCGTTTGAGCCGAACGGTAAAAAAGCGATCACGAAGAAAGAGCTTTACGCGCAAGCGGTGAAAAGAGAAATCTCTGGCCGTAGCCGGATGAACAAACCACAACTTCAGCAAGCCCTTGCTGCCGATGTTGCGTTGGACGTAGCGACGATGGCCCAGTTGCACATCATTTCGCGTGCGAGAAACATTGTTGGCCGGTACGGGATGCGTAAGGCTGAACTTCTCGCTGCGATCCGTGCAAGCTGACTCCTATCATGCGTTCCACGATTGTTGATGCGTTACAATCGCAACCATGACGACATTTCAGTTGGCACCAGCACGCCCTGATCGGCTTGCGTTGCGTGGCGTCGGTTTCGTCCCATCCGTAGCGTTGTCAATCGACGTTGATGATCTTCCAGCCGAACCGGTAGTCACGACCGTCCTCGGTGCTTATGTTGACGAGTCGCCAGGCCATATCCGAATCGGGTGCATGTTTGAGAACGGCAGCCGGCTGGAACTCGGCCATTGGCCGTCTTGGTCTGCGGCATGTGATTTGGCTGTGGAGCGGGCCGAGGAGCTTTACGAAAACAGTGTCCCTATTGTTTTCGATAAGTGGTTGGACGACGGCCGCAGGAAGAAGTTGGATGTTCCTGCCGCATCATTCAATTTCGAAGAGTTCGCGAACACCTGGCGTAACGCTAAGGGTCAGTTTGCTCACAAGGGTTACCGGTACACGAAGGTTGAACCGCACAAAGTTTCGATGGAGACGTGGGCGGGCGACGTTGTCTCCATTGTTGACGCTACGGCCGATGACGCTGCGGGCGTGCCGGGCCTGTTGACGGTTCCCATTGCGGAAGACATATTGAATTCTGTTTGCGACACGTTGGATCGTGCGCCAGTTAAGAGCGGTGTTCCAGAAATTATTGCTATAACAGCCTCCGATATGGCAGAAATGGGGGCTGACAAAGATGCTCTTTTCGCTGTCGATGACAACACTATTTATGTGAATCTCGGTGATCACGGTCAGAAATGGAGCTTCAAGGACGGTCCTATACCGAGTAAACGTTTGCGGCAGCAGGCGTTGTTGGGCCTTGATGATCCCCTTGGGCCAGCGTCTCTTCAAGCGAGCAAAATGACCCGCGCCCGTTTCGGGGCCATGCAGTCAATGGCGCTGTTGCATTTATATTCAGAAGACCGAAAATATCAGCGGAAGTCACGTTCCTACTTTGTCGGGTCAGAACCGATGAAATGGTATGACTACATTGCCGTCCCGATGCAGGTTGGTCCCAAAGAGTTTTCTCTTCACTTCACAGAGTTCGTGGCGAGTGTTGGGGTGACTAACGAAAGCAGCGGCACCGGCAAATTGGCTAAAAAATTGGGTTGGTACGATTGGGAAATGGACACCAGGGTGCCGAAGTTCAAGGGCGAGCAGGAGAACACTTTAGTTGCTTCTGGTTCTGCTCCCGATGGTGTAATCATTGAGATTGGGCACGATCACGATGTGAGGCTGTTGCGTGATGGTGTCGATGTGACCGAGGAAGAATACTTCTTTCTGAATGTCGGGGAAGAGCCGGAGGCACCCGATGCCGCGTCGCTTACCATTGAGGAACTTGCGAATCCTTGGCGTGACGAACAAGGCCGGTTCGCTCCGAAAGGCTCAATGTTCTCTCCGTCGGGCAACCTTGTCCCAGATGTCGGGAACAAGCAGGGATTTGATGAGATAACGGCAGATGAGCAGCGAGGCGATAGTCGCCCGGTGTCTGCGGCGGAGTTCCAACGGCTTGCCGGGTTAGGCCAAGCGCAGCTAGATGAGTTTGCTGCGAATTCTGCTCCGATAGATGGGCTTGATGAGAACTGGGATTCGATCAAATCCCAAGCGTTCGATGAGGCGCAGGAGTCGTGGGGCGGTTCCACCATTGACGCTAGAACCGGCGAGTTTCTTCCAGATGGCGCTGACAAGTATGCGTTGACAGTTAAAGATGAAGGAATTTCTACGGTTTTTATTCCAGAGAATTCTTCACGGTCCGAATTCAACGCAGCAATGGATCAGGCGAAAGAACGATTCCGTCCAATATTGGAACGCCAAAATCATTATCTTGGCGTGTTTCACGACGATGACTTGAACCGAATCGACATAGATCCGGTCACTGTGGTCAACACTGTTGAAGAGGTCCATACGATTGGTGCTGCGACTCGGGCGGTTGGTGGTGCCTACAACTTTGCGGACGGCAACGGTTATTGGCCCCCGTACGTTGATCCTTCTTTGTCAGATGATGCGGCTGCGGGACCGCTGGTTGCTGCTGCTGGTGAAGATGATCGTCACTTTAAGGGGCCGGGAGAATGGCGTCGTAAGGCGAAGCAGGCTGAAGGTGCTCCTGACGCGCCGTCAGAGACTGACGACGACGCGTCGCTCACCATCGGCGGCGTTATTGCTTTGTCGAACCCGTGGCGCGATGAGAACGGCAGATTTGCACCGAAAGGTTACGGCGCAGTTAAAACAACGGAATCCGATGTCAGTGACGCTGCGTCTCCGGTTGACGATGATGTTTCTTCGGGTGGCGAAGCTGCGAACTCGTGGGAAGATGTCAAGCATACTGTCGTGCCGACATGGGACGAGAACGGCAACATTGTTGTTGATCCGAAAGCCAAAGTTTTGGCGAAAGATTTGCGGGAGAAAGCAGAAAAGGCCGAACCAGAAATATCGGCCCATCTCGCAGAGCTTGCGGGTGACGACAATCCGGTTTCGTATGATCCGCCGCCAGACGGCGAACTGTTCGGTTACGAGCATCGGTTGAAGTCGGAAGCCAAGATCGCAGAAAAAATTATGCGAGAACTTGAAGAAAAATCAGAAAAGTTGGATGGCGACGTTATTGCTGCGTCGCAAGAAATCAAAGACGCCGTCAGGTACACGGTCCATTTCAAAGACGAAGATTTCGGGGACAGAGCGCAAGGCATCGTGGACACGTTGCGTGATGAAGGGGCCACCATCAACGTGAAGAACACTTGGCCCCCAGAGTCGGGCAAGGCGTACAAGGGCATCAACGCTCAGGTGACGCAACCCGACGGTTTGCGCTATGAGATCCAGTTTCACACGGAAAACAGTCAGGCCGTGAAAGACAAGATGCACAAAATTTACGAGCAGCAGCGAGTCCTGCCCAACGATTCGCCCGAGTGGATGACGCTTGAGAACGAGATGGCTGCTCTTTCCAGAGATTTGCCGGTGCCGACTGGTGCGGTAGAAGTATTTGAAATAGACGGAGAGGTTGTCTGATGGCTGAATGGACTGGCTGGTTTTTTAGACAAGAGGTTGGTGAGCCACCAACGACTGTTGCGCGCTGGCAGTGGCCGGACGCGACGTTGTGTGAGATTTGGAAAGAACCTGGCGAGTGGGTGCCGAAGAAAATTTATATGGCGTTGCTTGAAGAACCCTGCTGGGTTGGTTGCACGAAAGAAGAGGCGGAAGACTGGCTTCGAAACGAATCTGAGTTTCCGCCGAAAGATTAAACCTGTCCCGCTTTCAGCGTTGATACGCCGAAAGTTTGAGTATGCGCGAATAATCGAACGAGAAAGAATAGCTTTGTAGGATGAACAAGATTCTTGGATTTGCTGCTGATCCGTCCGTTGGTGTGACTGACGAGTTTCTGATTGGTTTGCAGCTTGCAGACCCTGCGAGCGTCACCCTTGCTGGTGAGGGGCTGCCGTATTTTGTTGACGGTGTCCCGTACATTGCGCTTCTCACCATTGAGGGTGTGAAGGGGTCTACGACCAAAATGCCGCATCCGAGTTTTGTTGCTGAGACGTTGGCAGGGATTGAAGTTCCGACGGGTGAGCTTGAGGCAGCGGAGTACATTGTGGCGACGAACCCGGTGCGTCGTGGGGTGCGGATGCAACCGACACGCGACACGATCCGTTACGTCGAACAGGTCAAGAGTGCTTTGACTGCGGCTGAAATCAAATTTGACGATTATCCGTGGGCTTTGCTGTTCGGTACTACTCCGGTTGGTGAAGTGAAAGCGAAGATCGGTGAGTCGTTTGCGGTGAGTAGTCCGCTCCTGGTCGGTGTTGCTGGCGGTCATCTTCCAATGACGGCAGACGCGACGGTTGTGCCAGCAGAACAACCAGCAGAACAACCAGCAGAACAACCAGCAGAAGAGGTTGCAGAGATGAGCACCATCGCACTTGCAGACGTTCCAGTCTCATCAGAGACTGCGGCATGGGAAGGACTGATCGCAGTAGAGGGCGTCGAAACCGGAGACGGACGTTTCCTGGCCCAAGACGCTCTCACCTGGCGCGAACTGCCTTTGCCTATCATGTCAATGACTGAGAACCCTGTCGGCGGTTCAGGCCACGACGGCGCAGTTCTCGTCGGCCGTATCGACTCGCTGGAACGACGCGGCCAGGAAGTTTGGGCAACAGGCGTCATCGACTTGGGTTCAGAGAACGGTCGTGAAGCTCACCGTTTGCTTCAAAATAAAATGATGCGCGGAGTGTCGGCCGACATCGACAAGGTCGAATGGGAAGTTGATGAGTCAGCGGACCCGTTGGATCAGCTTCTTGGAGATAGCGGCGGGCAACGTGTCGCTAAAGGCCGGTTGATGGGCGCGACGTTGACTTCGTTCCCCGCTCTCGCTGAGTGCGAGGTTTGGCTTTCCGGCGATTCACCATCGTATGAGCGTGCGACCGCTGGCAGAGACGCCGACACGGAGAATGTAGACGAAAGCGCACTGGCCGCGTCTGGTGGCTTCCCGACAAGAATCGTGTTCCACACTCCGCTGTCTGACACTGGGGCGCTTGTTGCTTCTGCCGGTGCCGGGGTGTATCCGGTGAACCCGCCCGCAGAATGGTTGGACGACCCCAAGTTTGATGGGCCTTCGTCAATGACGGTCAGTTCCGACGGTCGCGTGAAGGGCCATGTTGCTCTGTTTGGGGCTTGCCATATCGGGTTCGGTCAGCGTTGCGTTGAGGTTCCACGGTCGTCAACGAACTATGCCGGGTTCTTGACGGGCACTGTTCTTTCTGCTGAGGGGACCACCATCAAGACTGGTCAACTCATTGTCGATACGGTGCATCCTGATCTGAAGCTTGCTGCTTCTGACGCTCAGTCTTTCTATGCTCACACCGGTTGCGCTGTCGCTGACCTTGTTGTCGGTGAAGACCAGTTCGGTATCTGGGTTGCTGGGGCGATGCGCCACACTGCTGACGAGGGTGATGCCCGTATCGTGCGGGGATCTGACGCTTCTCCTGACTGGCGGAATCTGGTTCATAACGGCAGGCGTTTCCCACGCGAAATGTGTGCGTTGCTGGCAGTGAACAATTCAGGGTTTAAGGCGCTGGTTGCTTCGGCTTCGAACGTTCAAGATTTTGTTGAGCCGGGCAGGAACGCGGCTTACATCTCCGACGGCGAAGTGTTGGCGTTGGTTGCTTCTGCACAGATTTCTAAGACTGCTGTTGTTGACGGCTTGTTCGAAGAGGTCGCAGGTCTTCGTACGGAGTTCAGTCGTTTGCGTGACCAGTTGCGTCCGCAGATTGTTGAGTCGGCAAGAACGAAAGCGCAGGAGCTTGCAGCGTCTACAGAGCAGCGTCCGAAGGTGCGGTCGGAGTCGATGATGGAGCTTGATGCTGCTCGTCGTCAGTTGGCTCGCGCTAAGGCGAAACGGCTTTCTATCATCTGATTTTTTGTGGGGGCGACGTTGCCCTATGATGCGTTGGATGCTTCATGATGCGTCAGTGTACGATTCGCTTAGGGTAAGGTCCGCTGAATTGCAAGCTGCCGACGTTTACTTAGGGCGAACAGAGGCCACCATGAAAGCGGATCGGGACAGAGAAATTCTGTTGCATTGGCGTGTGTGCAAGAACTTGTCGAAGACGGCAAAAGAGTTCGGGATCAGCAGGCATCTCGCCAAAAAAAGTGTTCGGCGGGCGGCGCTGGCCGAATCGCGAAAACCTGTTTAGATCAGGCAGCTTCAGCGAAGCAAAGATCGCAAACTTCTTTAGCAGGATCAGTGGACGCCGTGTCCACAGCGTTACTGCAATCGTTGCAGAACCGGACGAAGTCAGGGATCGAGTTCCCGTCGTCGTCCAGTTCGACTAGAGCGACCCGTGCCATCTCAGTGACAATGCCGAACTTGTCGTCGTTGTGAGCCTTGACAGTTCCGGTCCATTCGACGTTGCCGCCAACGGTCAGGCCGAACAGATCCCTGCCGGACCCGAACGTTGAAACCTTTGCCCCGGCGAATTCGCCGGAAGCAACGATGCCGTTGACACGCTTCGAAGTTCCGAAGTTTGTTTCGACTGTGATTTCTGCGGTGATGGTGACCGGAAGGTTCCTGAGACGGGCCTTGATTTCGCCAATGTGGAAGCTAGGAACTTCAGCAGCTTTGGCGGTTTCAACTTCTACGGCTTTTGCTTCTGCCCGACGTTTCGCTGTCGGGAGGAAAGCGAGGATTCCTGCGGTGCGAGCGTGAACCAGACCGGCTTCGACAGCTTTGCGGGCGCTGATGTCGAAGTCAGAACCGGAAGTCATGTTTGCCATAACCCAGGCGGCGATCTCGGCACCATCGGCCATTGTCGGCCTTGCGATGTCAGAGAACATTTCGCGCTCTGCCTTTGTCCAGCGGCCACCGATGAAAGTTCCGGTCAGGTCGCGAGTCGCTGCGGCTTCTGATGTCGGAACAAAACCGAACTCTTCGGTGATGATGTCGGCAGCAGCAAGGAAAATTTCGACGGTAGGTGCGACAGGAGCAGGCCGGTCGCCGCCGAAGAATTCGTCTTCGTCAGTTGGGGAGGCAGAACCTGCGAGCCAAAGAGCGGTCGTCGGGTCAACACCGATGAAATCAAGAACACAGTTTGAGCCGAGCGTGACGAATTCGCCGTCGTCGGACATCCAAAGGCTTGTGACGTTGCGGGCACGCTTTGTGCCACATGCGGTACAAGTTTTGTCGGTGAGGAAACGGGCAGGGATTTCTACGCCGTTTTCGCCGTTTTCGCCGCGTGCGGCAGGGAAACGGGTGGCCCAGGCTTCGCCCGTAGGTGACGGGACGGTCCAGTCCAGCGAGGCGAGGGGTGTCCAACCATTGTGTTTTGCGATGACGCCAGAGACGGTGATCGGTGTCAAGTTGTGCCCGAGGCCGGTTTCGCGGTCTTCGATCCGTCGGGTTTCCCCAATAGTCATGGTCGCGAGGGGGGCACCAAGCTTGGCGAGGCGCTTGTTGAGTTTGGCGAGCTTTTTCTTTGCGAGGTCGATTTCGTAGTCGAAAGCCTCAAGAGTTTTTTCAGTAATTTCGAAGTTTGTGGTCATAGTGATTTTTCTGGTTGGTTGGCCTTACAGGTCTAAGTGTAGCACACATGGGTATGCGTAATGCAAATCGCATACAGATAGAATAATTGCGGAGGTGAAGCGATGCCTAAAGTCATCCGAATCCAACCAGGAGTTATTGACGCAATCACTCCCAAAGGCATTCCACTGGTTCTCGTTTCCGACCCAGACGGCGACTACTTCGTAGTCGAACAACGGGCGATAGACGGATACCCCTCGGTGTTCGTCGCACACAGGCGCGAAGCCCACCCGCCGCTACCCGCAGGCCGCTCCCGTTTCGCCCGTTTGAAATAAAATTGGGATCATCGCTTGCATCCCACTTTGACGTATGCGTATGGGTAATAATGATGTGCAAGTTCGACGTAGTCGCACCGTGAAGCCCGGCGTAGCCGGACGAAAAACTTAAAACGTCCGATAAGCCCCAAGGAGGCCACCGTGGACCCCATGAATCTGCCAGAAGACCTCAGCACATTTTCTGATGCTGAATTGCAGGAAATCAAAGCAAAGCTTGCCGAGCGCGCCGAGGAAATCGCCGCAGCAGAGCAACTTTCCGATGCCGACCTCATCGAGATCGAAGCGCTTGGTGACATCAACGTCACCATCGACAACGAACTCGCTAGTCGTTCCGAGATCGCTGCGGCGGCAAAGGACCGAGTTGAGGCAGCACTTGACAAGTTCCGTTCAGAGCCTCTAGCTGCTGACGACGCCGAAGAGGCCGTCGAAGAGTTGGCTGAAGAGTCGGCACCCGCTGACGAGGTAACAGAGCTTGCCGAAGAGGCAACAGAGCTTGCCGAAGAGGTAACCGAAATTGCCGAAGAGGCAACCGAGCTTGCCGTTGAAGTTGAAGAGAGCACCGAAGAACTCGCCGTCACCGACGACGAGGCAACCATTGAGACAGAAAGCGATGCAACCGTGAACGAAGAAGTAACCCCTAACGCGGCTGCACTCGCAACCGCCCGTCCCGCAGCGCTCGCCCCGCGAGCCAACGAGAACGCTGCGAGTTTCCAGGCAACTGGTTTCTCGGTCGATCCCGAGGGCACCAAGTACGAAGACCCAATGGAGCTTGCAACTTCAATCGCTAAGAAGCGTCAGGGCATGACTCATGTCCCCGCTGGCGTGAAGGACGACTATGTTCGTCTCGCTTCGCTCAACAAGGGCTTTGAGGACGGCAAGATGATGGGTTCCGACGCCGGTCGTAACGGCTCGATCCTTGATGCTGCTGGCCGCGAAGCAACCGCTCTCGTCGCTTCTGGTGCTATCTGCACCCAGCTTGAGACGAACTACGAGCAGATCACGCTTGGCGCTCCGCTGGACGCACCGCTCGCTTCGGCACTGCCGACCGTTGGCGCGTCGAAGGGTGGGCTTCGGTTCCGTCCTTACAGCAAGGCGAACATCATTGCTGCGCTTGAAGGCATCGGCCACATCACTTACGGGCCTGGCGCTGGCGCTTGCCCGACCGGAATGGGACCGGGTTCAATCTCGACCATGCCGATCGGCGGCAACAGCACCGGTGGTACCGACGGTGAGCTTGCTGACGACAACCTGAAGCCATGTGTTGAACTGACTTGCCCACCGGAGGACGAGTGCTACGTTGAGGCGTTCTCGCAGTGCCTCAAGGTGGACAACCTTCAGTACCGTGTCGATCCCGGCCTGGTTGCCGAGTTCCAGCGCGATCTTGCACAGGCATACACCGCTGTCAAGGAAGCATGGATTCTCGCTTACCTCCAGGGCAACGCGACCGACATGCCTGTCACCGGCCTCAACGGGACGCCTGGCGTCCTGTACGCCATCGAGCAGGCTGCGGCTTCGTACCGTTCGGCACACTTCATGGCGTCGAACGCCACCATTCAGGCGTTCATCGAGCGCGGCGAGCTTGACCACCTCAAGCTCGACGTTGCGATGGCTTGCGGACTGGGTCTTGACCCGTTCGCTGTCATGAGCATGACCGAAGCTGATCTGGCTGCGGAGCTTCGCAAGCGCAACATTGAGCCGGTGTTCTACACCGACCCAGCGAAGCTCGGTGGAGCGATTCAGGCTCCTGCTGTTCCGACCGGAACCGTTGACGTAATCATGGGTGCGCCTGGAGCGGTCGTGATGCTTGACGGTGGCACGCTTGATCTCGGCATCGTCCGTGACTCGCAACTCAACGGCACCAACGACCTGCAAATCTTCCAAGAAGAGTGGCTGGGTCTTTGCAACCGTGGCATCGAACTGATTGAGCTTCAGATCGACGCCGGTTGCCTTGGTGAGCGTCAGGCTTGCGGCGACCTTTGCGTCACCACTCCCTGAGCTAGTTAGTTAGTTGGTCCGGTCGGGGAGGGAAACCTTCCCGGCCGGGCTTCACCCCGGTTTCTGATTGGAGAGCGCAAATGCCGCTAATGACACCCGGTGGGCCGATTCAGGTTCCTCCACGCCAACGCGCCCAATACGGGCTGATGGACTCTGCTGTGAAGCTCCCTGAGCTTGCATGGCCGGCGCATCTTTGTGATGACCCTTGCGCTGACGCATTCTTTTATTCGCCTGATTGTGACAAGTTCATTCGGTGGACTGTCGATCCGGCAGACCCGTTGAAGGTCACGTTCTCCACCATCGACTCAACTGTTGTCGATTGGTATGTCGGTGACGGTTCCAGTGCTGGCGGTGCGCCGTCTGGTGCTGTTTGGACGCACACTTACCCGCAGGCTGGCCGATACTACGTTGAAGCTATTGAGCCTGCGGATGATCCGTTGGACCGTCCGAAGCGCCGACAAATTGTGTCGTTGCAGATCGGTTGGCCCGAGTGCGGTCCGTGCGACGAAGTGTCACCGGTGTTGTTGATGACTGAACTGTTCCAGACTGTCGGGCCGGTTGATGAAGAAGCAATGCAAGCTGCTGCTTTGCGTGAGCTTGAGGCAACGAAGTCGAAGGCTTTGGAAGAGGCCGCGTGGGTTGGTTACGGGAATTGTTCGCCACGGTTGACGGCGGTCGGTTTGCCGATTGTGAACGAGAACGCTGCGAGCGGCGAGTTGCAGGCAATGAAGGTTGCGACTGCGATTGGTTCGATTGAGGAACAGTTAGCTTCGTCGCAGGGCACCATTCATATGTCGGTTCATGCTGCGAATGTTGCGTTCCGTGATCGTTTGTTGGTTGCTGACAACGGGCTGTTGTGGACGACGGTTGGCGGTAATCAAGTGATTGCTGGTGCCGGGTATGAGGGCCGTGTTGGTCCTCCGAGCTACACGTTGCCTGACGGGACTGTTGACACGATTGACAGTCGGGTTGGGCCTGGGTTCTCTTGGATTGTCGGGCATTCTGGTCCGGCTTACGTTTGGGAGGGCGAGGCTCGTACCGAGTTCTCGATGGACACTGGTACGAACCGTGCAATCGCGACCGCTGAGGTTGAGGCTGCTGTTTTGTGGAGCGACTGCCGGCAGGTTGGCGCTCTGGCTGATCTTTCCTGCGACTGACGGAGACTGCAATGGCTGAAGCGACACCATGCGCCACGACGACTTCTACTGGTGACGGTAGTGGCCCGCAGGGGCCGAAGGGTGATAAGGGCGATCAGGGTTATCCTGGTGCTGACGGTGCTACAGGCGCGACTGGTCCTGCTGGGCCTGCTGGGCCGACGGGCGCTACGGGCGCTGATTCGACTGTTCCCGGTCCGACTGGTGGTGTAGGGCCGACTGGTCCTACCGGGGCGACTGGGGCCGATTCAACGGTGCCTGGGCCGACTGGTGAGGCGGGTGCTACGGGTGCGACTGGTCCTGCGGGGCCGGAAGGTCCGACTGGGCCGACTGGTGAAGCTGGTGTCGGTATCACCTTGAAAGGTTCGATCGTCCCTGAAGTCGGTCCACCAGACTTTGGTTCTGACCCTGACGATGGTGTCGTTGAAGGCGACGTTTGGGTTGACGCGAACGGTGACGGTTGGGCGTGGAACGGAACCGGCTGGGACAATGTCGGTCCGATTCAAGGTCCGGCCGGGGCGACTGGTGCGACTGGTCCGACTGGTGATGACGGCGAAATCATTGAAGTTCTTGAAGGCGATTCAACAAACCCGCCTGACGATTTGGCTGTCGGCCAGTTGCTGTATGACCCGAACGCTGCTGGGCCGACTCATTCCTATGTGACCGCAGAGACGTTCCAAGTTTTAGTTGAAGAGGTTGACCGTTTGGATGAGGAGTTCGCTCCGGTCACGGTGAAGCCTGTTGCGATGCAGTCGTCCGTTCCTGAGAACCCGGTTGGCGGTGACACTTGGTTCGATAACGAACACGACACGCTTCAGTTGTATGTGTTTGATGCAGGGTCCGAAGCGTGGATTGCGGCGTCGGCACCATCAACGTTGGCTGACCGTGTTTCTCGTAGCGAACAGAAGATCAGTGCGTTTGTTGCTGCGTTGAAAACGTCGGGCGACTTTGACGAGTTCAGAACAAGAATGTCTGTTCTTTTGGAGGACGGTGAGTCGTGAGTTACACGTTCCCGAAAGGCGTCGATGACGGCCATGAGGTCACTCTTGCAACCGGGGTGGTTTACGTTTACAGCGAGCCGAAGAATCGGTGGGATGTTAAAGAAGTTGCTTCTGATGAGCACAGTCACGACGATTACGTCACGGATGGTGAACTGGAAGCGCTGGCTGAACGGGTCGGGCATTTAGAAACAACGGTCGCTGACCATCGG
>Ga0206677_10003748_pt1 | contig 12669 bp, 10 predicted proteins | sample M130m12015metaG_FD_155475 | JGI IMG/M metagenome (GOLD analysis project Ga0206677, IMG submission 155475) | Ammonia-oxidizing marine archaeal communities from Monterey Bay, California, United States - M1 30m 12015 | ecosystem: Environmental > Aquatic > Marine > Intertidal zone | place: USA... | reverse complement strand
TTTTAAAGAACTTCCCAAAAGAGTCTCTTAAACTCTGGGAGGACGCATTATACGTGTGCTAGAGCCCATGACAAGGGTTTATTACAAATAAAACGATTTATCAGCGAAACTAGAAATTTTAGACCAGATTAAACCGATGTAGGAAACCTAAGAGGCACTGTTTGACAATAAAATCTTTTTACGTAAAAAACCCCAGAGCCGAAATAAAAACAACGCAGCAAGCACAAGTCCGTAAACCAAAGCCTCCCCGAAATTACTTCTTACGATCCATATTAGGTGTAATAGAGCAACTGTAGCAGCCAAGTAAATTGAACGGTGAATCAGTTTCCATTTGCGCCCTAATTTAAGGACCATCGAGCGTGGCGAGGTGATTGCAAGTAAAAACAAAATTAGGTACGCAGCAAACCCTAGTGTGATGAACGGCCTTTCCAAAAGCTCTTCGCCGAAAGCATCAAGCCTGAGTTCTAACAAAAAAACTAACCAAACTAAGAAATGTAGGCTCGCGTAAAAAAACGTAAAGAGACCCATCATCCGACGTATTTTTACAAATTCCATCGTTCCAAGAATCTGACTCATTGGTGTCATTGCAAGAGTTAACAGTAAAAATCTCAGAGCCCAGCCGCCAGTTTCTAGCGCTAAAGCCTTAGCGGGGTCAGGCCCCAAGTTGTTGGTCACAACTGTCCAAAAAATTAGAAGAAGCGGCATCGAAGCAACAGAAAAAACGCTCGGCTTGAGAACTTTCTTCACATTAACTGAGCTGCTCACATCAATAATAACGACTAAGATCCATGCCGCTATACAAAGAAGCAACCTCCTCTCCATACCCATTGAACTTTCGCGTCGGAATTACTCTGCGGTCGAACAATGTTTGCGGCAAACGCCGTTCCATGTCCTGTCTCCACCGCGGGTGCTGAACATCTGGATTAACATTCGCATAAAACCCATACTCCTGCGCCTGCAAATCTACCCAAGTCGTTCGAGGCATGCTTTCTCGGAAATTAATCTTGACTATTGACTTGATACTCTTAAATCCATATTTCCAAGGCACAACTAGACGCATTGGAGCCCCATTCTGAGCGGGCAATGTCTGTCCATACAACCCAACCGCGATAAATGTCAGAGGGTGCATGGCTTCATCGATCCTCAAGCCTTCTCGATATGGCCACTTGACAATTGCAAAGCGAGACCGAATACCTGGCATTGCCTCTGGGTCAACCACAGTTTCAAACTCAACATACTTTGCTTTAGAAGTTGGCTCAAAACGTTTTATTAGATCTCTCAGTGGAAAACCAACCCAAGGGATAACCATTGACCAAGCTTCTACACATCGTAATCGATAAATTCTTTCCTCTAATCCATGCGGCTCAATTATATCCTCTAAGTTATATCGTCCCGGCCTTGATACCTCTCCCGATATTTCGACCGACCAAGGCTCTACCTTGAACTCATTTGAATTCGACGATGGGTCCCCTTTATTCATTCCAAACTCATAAAAATTATTATACTTTGTCACATCCTCGTAGGGCGTTAACTCCTCATCAGTAAAAAAAGGCTCTCTGTCAGGAGCCGGCTTTATATTCTTAAACTTTGACACTAACCAGGGCGCTTGGGCGCCAACCTGAATCCCTTCGGGCGCGCGAGCTTTTAAAGAGTCTCCATACTGCCCAACGGCAAGCCCAGAGCCAAGGGTAGATGTAACACCCCCCAAGAAAAGACTACTACCATTTTTTAAAAACTTACGCCGGTTTATGTAAGCACTTTCCGATGTAATTTCAGACGATTTTATATCGGACGATTTTTTTATAAGCATGATTTTCTCCTATGATCCATGTGCTCGGGTAAACCAATTTTACGTCGAGCCTTTTTCAGACGGTTGCTTATTCTTTATTCTTCTCCATAAAACTCCCAGCGGACCGGAAGCGACGTATATGATACATAACGTCAAAAGCACCTCAGGCGGTTCTTGTGCTATCACTACTAACAAAATAATTACAGCGACAAAAGCCAAATAAGGAACAGTCCCCTTTACATATACCTCTTTAAAACTATGATACTTATAATTCGAGATCATCAACATCCCTGCCAAAATTGTAATAACCACCATCCCGTACGCAACAAAAGCCGTGACCTCGACCCCGTGACGAAAAGAGACCCATGGGATGAAACACACTAGGGCTGCAGCCATAGGGCTCTGTAGACCAACAAAATAACGCTTATCAACAGATTCTAATTGAACATTAAATCGTGCCAACCTCATCGCTGCACATGACATGTAAATAAAGCTCGCAGCCCAACCAAGACGACCAATATCGGGAAAGGCCCAACTGAAACTTATAAACGCCGGAGCAACGCCAAACGAAACCATATCTGAAAGACTATCAAACTGAGCTCCAAATGCGCTTTGCGTATTTGTTAGTCTCGCTATGCGGCCATCGAGCGCATCAAAAACGCCTGAAAGAAACACTGCCCAACCTGCCTCATTAAACTCGCCAGCCATTGCTGCAACGATGGCGTAAAAGCCAGAGAAAAGGGCCCCTAAGGTCATCAAATTGGGCAATAAAAAAATTCCGCGTCGCAAAACTTTTTTACCATTCTCTGAAACAACTTCCTCATGCTCATCAATCGGCAAGAGGCTCTCGCTCTCGTCTGTCACCGGAGACCCTGATCCTGATTCATTATCAACTTCTTCGTTCATCTTATTCTCTTTTTTAAATCTTGAGTTGTTACGACGATTAAATCCCATACGGCAAATACGTAATCCTTCAGAAAAACCTCTGCCATCACAATCCCAAAAGGTCCTTAACAGTAAAATTAATTATTCCATATCTAAAACAATTTTACCCTTGCACGGAGATACTATAAACTCCCGCCTCAAAAGATTTTTGCTTATATCGAAAATAATTAGACAATAACCCGAGTCTTAGCGATCCGCATAAAATCCACAATTTAAGTTTTAATCAAGGATACTGGAGCATTTAATGAATTACTTCAATACGTTGCCACTGCGCTTGCAACTAAGCGAGCTTGCGAAATGTCGTTTCATGGACGCCAGTGAATTCGCCGAAGGTGCAGAAGCGCTTCAGGGGAAAAAAGTCGTCATTGTGGGGTGCGGTGCGCAAGGGCTGAATCAAGGCTTAAATATGAGAGACAGTGGCCTGGATGTCTCTTATGCCTTACGGGATGCAGCAATAACGGAGCGAAGACAGTCATATAGAAACGCCGAAGAAAATGGGTTTAAAGCGGGAACCTATAAGGAGTTAATTCCTGAGGCCGATTTAGTCCTGAATCTTACACCGGACAAACAGCACACAGACGTTGTCAGTGCGATAATGCCTCTCATGCAAAATGGAGCATGCCTCGCTTATTCTCATGGATTTAATGTAGTTGAAGAAGGCATGAGAATTCGTGACGATTTAACAGTTATCATGGTTGCTCCAAAATCACCGGGTAGTGAAGTTCGTGAGGAATACAAGCGTGGCTTTGGGGTTCCTACGTTAATTGCGGTTCATGAAGAAAACGATCCAAATGGCAACGGCCTTGCAATAGCAAAAGCATACGCAGCAGCGACCGGCGGTCATCGTGCAGGAGTGCTCCAGAGTTCCTTTATTGCCGAAGTAAAATCAGACTTGATGGGTGAGCAGACTATCTTATGTGGCATGCTCCAAACAGGCTCCATTCTTTGCTATGAAAAAATGATAGGCAACGGCATAGACTCAAAGTACGCATCGAAGTTGATACAGCATGGCTGGGAAGTCGTAGCTGAGGGCCTAAAACATGGCGGCATAACAAACATGATGGATCGATTAGAAAATCCAGCGAAAATAGTCGCCAACGATCTCGCTGAAGAACTGAAAGACATCATGAGAACTCTTTTTGAAAAGCACATGGATGACATTGTAACTGGTGCTTTCTCTGAAGGGATGATGGAGGACTGGAGAAACGATGACAAGCTGCTACTGAAATGGCGAGACGCCACCCAAGAAACGCTGTTTGAGAAATCAGAAGCCGGTGACATGCATATCAGTGAACAGGATTTCTACGACCACGGGATTCTCATGGTTGCCATGGTCAAAGCAGGCGTAGAATTGGCCTTTGAGACTATGACAGCAAGTGGAATTATCGAAGAGTCAGCTTATTATGAGTCCTTACACGAAGTCCCTCTCATTGCCAATTTAATTGGTAGGAAAAAACTTTATGAGATGAATAAAGTGATTTCAGACACAGCCGAGTATGGTTGCTATTTGTTCTCACACGCATGTGTGCCGCTTCTTCAAGAATTTATGGCAAAGATTGACGTGGATGTTATTGGTGAAGGACTCGGGGACATTGACAAAAGTGTTGACAACACCAAACTGATTGCAGTGAACGAGAGTATCCGAAACCATCCTATTGAATTAGTAGGGAAGGCGCTAAGACACCATATGACCGCGATGAAAAAGATAATATGACTGGGAGGTGCGCAACTCGGGGTGGCCCATAGAAAGACTAGAGGTTTAACACTTTCTCTCCACGAGAAACGCCAGTGACGCCCGTTCTAGCGACCTCGATTACAGCGCCCTCTGCCTGTGCACTCACGAACGCATCTAGCTTATCGCCAGTCCCAACTAGCTGAATACTGAAAACATTGGCGGTGAGATCTACAATTTGCCCCCTGAATATTTCAACTAACCGTTGAACCTCTTCACGCTGGCTTCCACTTGCCTTGACTTTTACCAACATAAGTTCACGTTCTATGTGAGCCCCATCAGTAAGGTCAACAAGTTTCACCACGTCAACAAGCTTGTTTAAGTGCTTAGTGATTTGCTCAATTTTAGCATCGTCACCCTCAGTAGTGAGAGTCAAACGAGAGAGGGAGCTCTCGTCTGTCGGGGCTACGGTCAAAGAATCTATGTTGTAGTTACGTTGAGAAAATAACCCAACAACCCGAGAAAGAGCTCCCGGTTCGTTCTCCATTAGCACTGAAATAATATGCCGCATGTTAAGTTCTCTCCGACTTACTCAACAGCATGTCTTTCATTGCCCCACCTTTTATTGCCATCGGATACACATGCTCCTCGGGATCAACCAGAACATCGACAAAGACCAATTTATCTTTCAATGCGAAGGCGGCACTTAACTTTTCATCAAGTTCATCTAACTTTTCAATCCGTATTCCGACGTGACCGTAAGATTCTGCCAGCCGAACAAAATCAGGCAGCGACTCTGCATAGGTGGAATGAGAATGCCTACCACTATACTGCATATCCTGCCACTGCTTAACCATTCCAAGTGCTTGGTTATTAAGGCAGATTATTTTCACCGGCAAATCATATTGCATACACGTCGCGAACTCCTGCAAATTCATTTGGAAGCTGCCCTCGCCCGTGACACACACCGAAACTGCGTCAGGATAAGCCAGCTGAACTCCCATTGCTGCTGGAAAACCAAAACCCATGGTTCCCAGCCCTCCAGAGTTAATCCATCTACGAGGCTTATCAAAACCGTAATACTGGGCCGCAAACATCTGGTGCTGACCGACGTCTGTGGCTATAAAAGCGTCTCCAGCAGTTATTTTATGAAGCGATTGTATTACCTGTTGTGGTTTTATTACTTTGCCATCTTCCGAAGGTTTTATCCCAAGGCTATCTTTTGAACGCCAACGTTCTATTTGCGTCCACCAATCACCAAGAGCCTTGGTGTTTATTCGTGCTTTCGACTCTTCTACAAGTCCTATCATTTCTTCAAGCACCAAACTGACACAACCAACGATCGGAACATCCGCAACTACGGTCTTAGATATTGAAGCAGGATCAATATCGACATGCAGTATCGTAGCCTCCGGGCAAAACTTGCTAGTATCAGAATTAGTAACTCTGTCATCAAAACGCACGCCGATTCCCAATAAAACATCGCAGTGATGCATTGACATATTCGCTTCATAGGTCCCGTGCATTCCCAACATCCCAAGAAACTGATTGTCAGACGCAGGGTATGCGCCTAACCCCATCAGTGTATTCGTAATCGGAAAGCCCAAAAGCTTTGTTAATTTAGTCAAAGCGTCAGAGGCCTCCCCTTGGATAACTCCACCACCAGCATAAATCATAGGTCGGGCCGCGCCCAACAGGGCTTCCACAGCTTTTTTAATTTGTCCAGAATGCCCTTTGCCTGGAACCGCATAAGATCGCAGTACAGTATCTGTGGGATAGGTGTATGGAAACTCGACTTTTGGATCAGTCGTGTCTTTTGGTATATCTATGACCACAGGCCCAGGCCGGCCAGTTGTCGCAATATGAAAAGCTTTCGCAATCATTATCGGAATATCTGTCGCTGTGCGAACAATAAAACTGTGCTTAACAATTGGGCGCGAAATACCAATCATGTCAGTTTCTTGAAAACCATCTGTACCAATTAGCCGACTCTCAACCTGTCCCGACAGAACAATCATAGGTATGGAGTCCATGTACGCGGTAGCTATTCCTGTTATCGCGTTTGTTGCGCCCGGCCCCGAGGTAACCAGAACTACTCCAGGCTTACCGGTAGCGCGCGCATAACCGTCAGCGGCATGCGTCGCCGCTTGCTCATGTCTCACAAGAATATGCTCGATCTTATCCTGTTTAAAAATAGCATCATATATATGCAATACTGCCCCGCCAGGATAACCAAACACCAACTCCACCTCTGCATCGTGCAGGGCTCTGACAAGCATCTCTCCACCTGAAATTTGATTCACAACTTTTGCCTCTACTGCACTCATTTTACTATCGCCGCACTTATACCTACGTCCACGGAATGTTTAGCAGATTCCAATCAAAATTTAACTGCCCCATGCATGACCTTCTGGCGACGAATTCAAGTCAAATCGGTAAATCATAGACAACAGTTATTGTGTCGGCTTATCAAGCATAAACGTGATCGGTAAAAGCTTAAAAACCGCGCTAATAGTGATGTACACCATCTTTGTCTGCTTAGTGGCCGGATGCGGCGCGCAAACTGCTGCTTGAGGAGGGTTCAGCCGGTTCTCGTTACAGCAAAATTGATGCAAATTCTGACATTCCCAAATCATTTGTCAAGTAATTCAACTCACAACTAACAAGGTGTCAAAGAAGGCTAAACAACACGAATACGCAAATTAGAACTCTCGTCGAGTTCAACATGAATTTTTTGTTGCGGCTTCAAAGCCAATTTGAGCAACATCTCGGACAAAGGGTTTTCAATTTGGCTTTGGACTACCCGCTGCAAAGGACGCGCTCCAAAAACAGGGTCGAAGCCCATCGTAGAAATTTTTTCGGCAACGCCTGGACCAATCACAATCGAAAATCCAAGTTTCCTGAGCCTTTTATCAAGCGCTTGAAAATGCATGCTCGCTATCTGCGTCACCTGACTGACAGTCAATGGGAGAAATATTATTGATTCGTCAATCCGGTTAATAAATTCTGGTGAGAAATGCTTTGCTACTAACTGTAGTATTTGATCTCGGACCGGCTCTAAGTTTGGGGCCTTTTCTCTCTGCTTTGCGATAGTCTCCTGTATCAATTCGCTTCCCAAATTTGAGGTCATCACCACGACAGTGTTCCGAAAATCCACAATCCTGCCGCGAGCATCTGTCAACCGCCCTTCGTCTAAAACTTGTAACAGAATATTCAAAATGTCTGGATGAGCTTTCTCTATTTCGTCCAGAAGTAAAACTGAGTAAGGACGCCTTCTCACCGCTTCTGTCAAATATCCTCCTTGGTCGTGTCCAATGTATCCCGGCGGCGCCCCAATAAGCCTGGACACCGAATGCGACTCCATAAATTCAGACATATCTACACGCAGCATGGCATCTTCTGTAGCAAACAAAAATTCAGCTAATGCTTTACAAAGCTCTGTCTTTCCAACCCCGGTGCCACCGAGAAAAAGGAATGAACCGTTAGGTTTCGTTGGATCCGACAAACCAGCCCTTGAGCGTCGAACTGCATTAGAGACGGCACCTATCGCTTCGCTTTGCCCAACAACTCTACTGCCCAACATGTCTTCCATCTTAAGGAGTTTCTCTCGATCACCCTCTAGCATTTTGCTGACTGGAATACCTGTAGAACGAGCTAAAACATCTGCAATCTCTTCTTCCGTGACCCTATTCCTAAACAGTTTCTTTTCGACATTATCTCCTGAAGATGCAGCTTCTAAATCAGCCTCGAGTGACGGAATGATTCCATATTGAAGCTCTGATATACGCGCCAAATCCCCGGTTCTTCTCAGAGACTCAACTTCACTTCGAGCTTTCTCAAGTGAACTTTTTAAACCCTGCATAGCAACAACTTCAGCCTTCTCACATTCCCAGATTTTCTCAAGCTCCCCAAGTTCTGATTGCAAGTTTTTAATTTCTTCACTAATTATTATCTCGCGTCTTTCTGCTTCAGGGTCATCATTACCACTTATCGCCTCACGCTCAATTTTCAGCTGAATCAACTTCCTCTCAAGCTGATCCAGCTCCATTGGCTTTGAATCGATCTCGATTCGAACCAAGCTGGCAGCCTCATCAACTAAATCAATCGCCTTATCAGGTAACTGACGATCTGTAATATAGCGCTCCGATAATTGAGCAGCAGCTAAGAGAGCAGAATCGGTAATCTCCACCCCATGATGCACCTCATAGCGCTCCTTTAATCCGCGCAAAATAGCGATCGAATCCTCTTCGCTGGGCTCTTCTATTAATACTTTTTGAAACCTTCTTTCCAGTGCCGCATCTTTTTCTATGTGCTCTCGGTATTCGTCAAGCGTTGTTGCACCAACACAATGCAAAGCGCCTCGAGCCAAAGCCGGCTTCAGCATATTGCCAGCATCCATTGCTCCGTCGCTCTTGCCTGCACCAACAATCATGTGCATTTCATCTATAAATAAGATTATTTCTCCAGCTTGTCTTTCGACCTCGTTCAACACCCTCTTCAGTCTTTCCTCAAATTCACCTCTAAACTTCGCGCCGGCGATTAATGAACTCATATCCAGAGCAAGGACTTTTTTGTCTCGAAGGCCCTCTGGGACCTCATTATTTACGATCCTTTGTGCCAAACCTTCGATGATTGCCGTTTTCCCAACGCCCGGCTCTCCAATGAGAACAGGGTTATTTTTCGTACGACGCTGGAGCACTTGAATCGTTCTTCTAATTTCTAAATCACGCCCGATGACAGGGTCTAACTTTCTATCCAATGCTAGCAAAGTAAAATCAACACAGTATTCTTCTAAGGAACGGATATCTTCGTCTGACGCACTCACGCTCCGAGAGTTTTCGATCGCGGTCTCCAAGACTTTTTCTGAGACCCCAAAACTATTGAGGACCTTGCCGAGCGAGCCCGAATCACTCATGGCAGCTAAAACAAAAGTTTCACAGTCGACAACGGCTAGATCTCTTTTTCTACATATTTTCTCTGCCCTATTGAGTACCTGAAGCAACTCAGGAGAAATTGAAATCGCCCCTCTATTATCTTTTACCCGAGGCAAGGCATCGATGAGTTCAACGAGACCCTTTTTTAAGCCGCTTAAATTAAATCCTGTTTTGCTAAAAAGCGACTTTGTCGTCCCATTTGGTTTCTCAAGCAAGGCTAATATAAGGTGCACTGGCATAATAGCATTGTGTTCATTCACAACAGCCGTTGACTGCGCCTCAGAGAGACCTTCCTGCAATTCATTCGACAGTTTTTCTATTTGCATAAATTTTCTCGCCTTATCGCGATGACTGATTAACCTAAAAATCCAAAAATTTTTACATCAATAGTTTTTTTGGGGCTAAACGAAAAATTTCAAGAAGCATTGGTCAAAAACCCAGTTTAACGGTTTTTCATATAAATCATATTTAACATACGCCCGCAGCGAGCATCTCTTCTGTAAGAATAAAATCGCTCTTCGTCACAATAGGTACAGAAACCTCCTCCACAAATTTCTGTTACGCCCAGTCGGTTTAAGATGTGTTTAGCAAGCGACTCCAGATTACATAAAAATTTTTGAGGGGCACTTGCAACTCTCTGAAAACATGAGTCGAGCGCTTTGATATCCTTGATCGATTGGCTTTGCAAAAAAGCATCCTTAACGTCTAAACCTACTTCAAAATGGCATCGACCGATACCTGGTCCAATCCAAACCTGAATATCACCCCGCGGCGCGTTGAATTTCAGAACAGTAGCTTCTAAAATCCCAGTTGACAAACTCTTCCAACCAGCATGAGCCAACCCCACTTCAGACCCGTCTTTCGATGCAAAAAAAATAGGGAGGCAGTCCGCCGTAAGAACGCAACAAACTAATCCTTGCTGACCAGTCACCACTGCGTCTGCACTGATCATCTTGCTTACTCTAGAGACTCGGACAGCGTTATTTCCATGAACCTGATCCAACCATTGCCATTGCAGGTTAGAATCAAACCATGATTTGATTTCGGCTCTATTCTTATCAACAATACATGCATCCTCTCCAACATGAGTTGCTAAATTGAAATTGGCATATTCATTCAAACTGAAGCCATTTATACGCGTGGTTACCGCCGCACAAACGAGGTCATTTACTTCCCAATCAGGTGTGAAATAAGGCGGCTCATTAAGTTTTTTACGCATCAGAACTCGCCATGATGAAATCCTTCTCTAACTTTTCCAACAGAAACTTAATGTCGACAGGAAGATCGGCTTCCCAATGCATTACTTTCCTGGTTTCAGGATGGCTAACACCAAGACGACGAGCATGAAGGGCCTGCCGCTTAAAATTTTTCAGGCTCTCTGCAAGAGACGGCTCACATCCAGCTGGCAAAGACAGGCGAGTTCCATACAGCTGGTCCCCAACGAGAGGATAACTTTTATGACTCATGTGAGCTCTGATTTGGTGGGTACGCCCCGTATCCAGTTTAATCAATAAGTGGGTATGTGAGCGAAACCGCTTTATCACTTTATAATGAGTAATGGCTTCTTGACCATTCTCCGAAACCGCACGCTTTTTTCGATTTACAGGATGGCGGCCTAAAGGTAAATCGATTTTTCCTCCGCCTGTTAACACTCCGCAGGCTATCGCTTCATACTCTCTTGAGACCTCTCTCTTAGCCAATTTCGCGACTAAGTCCGTATGCGCTACGAGTGTCTTCGCCACCATCAAGAGACCAGTTGTGTCTTTATCCAATCGATGAATAATCCCTGCGCGTGGAAGTTGTCTTAAGTTAGGACAATGATGCAAAAGCCCGTTCAGTAACGTCCCCTGCTGATGCCCCGCTGCTGGGTGAACCACTAAGTTTTTTGCCTTATTTATTACTATGAGCGAGTCATCTTCGTAGACTATGTCTAAAAGCATCTTTTCAGATTCCCACTCTCCTGCTTCTTCAACATCAGCTTGCACAACCAGATGGTCACCTAAGTATACTAAATCTTTTGGTCGACGCTGTTGACCATTAACCGTAAGCCATCCAGATTTGATCCATTGCTGGAGTCGGGCACGAGAGTGCTCGGAAAACAACGAAGCAGCGACTTGATCTAGTCTTCTTTTCGCATCACTCTCTGAAACTACAGCTTCTAACTTAATCTTAGTCATAAAAACCTTATTTGGTTAAAACACCTTTGACAAAATAATTTATCTCACTTTTAACCCGTATTTCTTCGACCTATCATACTATAAACTCTCAGACCCCTCTCCTATCGTTGGGCTTATCCGACTCATTGTGGTTAAATACGGATCAAACACTAATTTAAGACCAGAAAGCTCCAACAGCCGACGTAAAAACTTATGATTGTTAGGCGATTTGCATATCTCCTCATACTTCCTTTAATTCTAAATTCCTGCGGTCTTTTTTCTGACGACGAGGATGACGATGAATTTCGAGGCCTCAGTAGTGAAGAACAATTCTACAGGCGGGCGCTTGAGCAATTAAATAGTCGAAACATTCAAGGCGCCATATCTACATACCAGGCTTTAGAATCCCGCTTTCCATTTGGAAAATTTGCTGAACAAGCTCAAATCGAAATTGTTTATGCTTACTACGAAAATAATGATACCGAAGCAGCAAGAGCTGCTGCAGATCGATTCATTCGCTTGCATCCTGACAGCAAAAACGTTGACTATGCATATTACATGAAGGGCCTATCCTCCTTTAGCGACGGTGGCGGCATCTTCAGCCGTTTCCTTCCTATCGATGAAACAAAAAGGGATCCTGGAAGAGCTGAGGAGTCTTTTTCCGACTTTGCTCAAATGCTAGCCTTGTACCCGGACAGCAAATATGCGGCAGACGCTCGGGCACGCATGGTCTTTCTTCGCAATAATCTTGCGGGCTACGAGATTCATGTTGCAAATTATTATTTAGACCGAAAAGCCTACGTCGCTGCATTGCGTAGAGGGCAGTATGTCGTAGAAAATTTCCAGGGCACTCCTGCTGTAGCAGATGGTATCGCAATAATGATCGAATGCTACCTTCGTCTCGGCCTTAACGACCTTGCTGATACATCACTAAAACTTCTTACGACGAATTATCCGACACACGAGTCGCTCTCTGAAGACGGTCAGTTTTCTGTAAGAACAGAGATTACTAATCCTTCTTTACTTTACACAATGAGCTTCGGCTTGTTAGGGGATAATCGCATAGACCCCCCGCTAGCACCAACACAACGCCCGGCAAATTCGGGCAGTCAACAAATTATCGATACTCAAACTCAACCGGAAGCGAATGAGAGATCCTGGCTCAGCATAATA
>Ga0206677_10003744_pt1 | contig 12676 bp, 6 predicted proteins | sample M130m12015metaG_FD_155475 | JGI IMG/M metagenome (GOLD analysis project Ga0206677, IMG submission 155475) | Ammonia-oxidizing marine archaeal communities from Monterey Bay, California, United States - M1 30m 12015 | ecosystem: Environmental > Aquatic > Marine > Intertidal zone | place: USA... | reverse complement strand
AACTATAATTGTGCGCACTAAATCACCAACATCGGCCGTTTCTCCGCCTGTGCTAATAATATCTATCCCGTGTTTTCTGTATTCTTCGAGCAACGATTCGGTACCACCAATGATTGCACTCAGTACCTCACCGGTAATTAAGCCTTTGTTACGACCGATCGTAGAACTAAGCATAATATTCTCTGTAGCACCCACACAAAGTAAATCATCGATATTCATGATCAATGCGTCTTGAGCGATCCCCTTCCATACACTTAGGTCACCAGTTTCTTTCCAGTACATGTAAGCGAGTGAACTTTTAGTACCTGCGCCATCTGCATGCATAACAAGACAATAGTCGTCATCACCTGTTAAATAATCGGGGACTATTTTACAGAAGGCCTTAGGAAACAAGCCTTTGTCGATGTTTTTTATTGCGTTATGGACGTCTTCTTTCTGGGCACTCACGCCTCGTCCTGTATAGCGGTCTGATGTATTATTCATGCTGCAAAAATAACGAGAAAGCGCGCACGGGAAACCCGTGCGCGCTTTTCATTTTAATAGTTTATGCTACTTAATCTGAATCCAAGATCCAACGATCAAATCTTTATCACTTTTAAACCCGTTTAGGGTACGAATGTCTTTGACACTTGCGCCGGCTTTTTTAGCAATGCCTCGCATGGTATCTCCGCGCTCGACCTGGTAATGGTCTTGATCAAAGGCTGAATAATCACCATTAGGTGTCACCTTGATGACCATACCGGGCATAGGACGTGCGCCGCGTAACCCTCCATTCAGCTTTTTAAGCTGTACAACGTTCATACCGTTGTCCATTGCAATTTTTCCTAATGAACGGTCTTTAGGCCCGAGCGTCATGGTTTGACCCATAGGATTCTCGTTCTTCTTCGTTTGGACCGCTCCACCGTCAGAAGATTCACCTTCTGCTACACTTGTGGAAGGAACGTAGTCATCGCTTAATACCTTGAAATCGGTACGACGATTGATTTGATTCGCTACCTCCTGGTCGTCTTTATTGAGTCGCTTAATGAATGTTTCCGTTAAATTATCCCCGGCCTTGAATTTATCTGCACCATACCCCTTGTAATCTGTTGAGATAACAAATGGCTCTTTCTCACCCATTCCAACCGCAGTTAAGCGCTCAGCAGGAATTCCTTTTTGAATGAGGTAATCCACACAGCTCTGTGCACGCGCCAGAGATAAAACATCATTTTTAGCATCTGTATCACGGTAATCCGTATGCGAACGAAGACCAATGGTGATTGTAGGGTTGCGTTGTAATATGCTGAATACAGTATCTAAAGCTACTTTACTTTCGTCACGCAGTTCAGATTGTGCTAAGTCGAAGAATACGTTAGGTAGTACGATAGGTACTTCAATCGGATCCATTTCAAGACGGAGACTGTACGACTTGACATAAGCACGCTCCTCTTTTACCTGAGCATAATCATTCAATGCTAATCCTTTGGTAGTGATATCGCCCACAGCATTTAAAAAACGCTTACGACTCATATTCAACTTATAAGATTTTTCTTCTTCCATCTGCCCACGCGGAATAGTAAATTGACCGTTTGCATTGGTGGTTACAGTGAACGATTGACCTTCTTTATTACTCACTTCAATGGTTACTTCACTTACGGGTTTTCCATTTTTACTGCTCACAACAGTACCAGTGGCCTCAAAGAATTTTTCCCATTCAGTCACGTACCATATATCATGCTCACCACGTGTGCCCTTGCGGTTACTTACAACAAAACCTTTTTTGGTATTATCGCCTGGGACAAAACGCAATGAAATATCGTCGGCTTCGGAATTGATAGGACTCAGCATGTTTTCCACATCACCTACTGGTGCGCCGCTTTCATCAAGCTTTACACGGAAACAGTCGAAGCCACCCATTCCTACGTGCCCGTTGGAAGAGAAATATAAGTATCCGTCGCCATGCGCAAACGGATAGAGCTCGTCTCCGCGTGTATTTATATTTAAGTTTGTTGGTGAGGCCCATTCACGCTTCCTACGATCGTAAGTCGTCATGTAAATGTCTTTACCTCCTTTTCCACCAGCGACTTCTCCGGCGAAATACAATACCTGATCATCTGGACTAAGCGCAGGATGGCCCACTGAAGCGCCGCTGTCGAGCGCAATAACTACAGGCTCCGGATTTGCCCAATCTTGACCAATTTTCTTCGTGGTGTAAATGGCACATCCCATCTTCATGTTTTTCACTTGCATACACTTTGTGAAATACATCTCTTTACCTCTTGAGTCAAAGGTTACAACGCCTTCGTGGTCTTTGGTATTAATGACATCGCTCATCGCATCTAATTCGCCCCAAACAATTTCATCATTAGCGTTCGCTTCTTTACCCTTCTTTTTCTTCTTATTCTTTTTACGCTCTCCCTCGATTACGAAAATATCAGAGAAACGCTGACCCATCCAACCATCTTCTTTACGACCAGTGGCATCATCACGCATAGACGATATCATGAGCGTCAAATCTTCCTTACCGCGCTTTCCTGCAAAAGCTATTGAGTAATCCGATTTTTTAGAGTTCAAATCTTTTGCATTATCCAGTGCGAATAGCGATCCAGAAACTACCCATTGTGCAGCCTTTTGACAGCTTTCAATACCACGGTCTGCACGAGCATCGCTAGGTACTAACTTTTTATAGGCTTCGTACGCGATAATTGCGTCTTCATATTCTCCTTGACATTGCAACATCTCAGCGTAACCTAGGTCCGACTGAGCCCCGTAACCCAATTTTGAAGCACGCTGGTAATAACTCGCCGCCCTCTTGCATTGGCCGGTGAACCGATATCCTTCGGCCATATTGAAGGAAATTCGCTGTTTTTGTTCGCGTGTTTTTTCTTTCGAATACGCCTTAGCATAAATTTCAATAGCAACAGAATACTCCTTTGATTCAAAATATTCGTCTGCTTTCACAGTAAGCTTATGAGGCTTTACATCTACCTCTTCAACAGTGGCGTCTTGAGCGAAAGCTATGATGGGCAAGAAAGCGAGGACAACGGTCCAAGTTCGTAAAATGCGTTTTTGCATGCGAGTCTGGTCTCTTGTGTTTAAGCACCCACAATATAGATAAAATAAAAAAAGAAACCCCGCGCGGGCGGGGTTTCTCTGTATCTAAATTTGAAAAACTAGAATTATCTCGTGAAGAGCATTTCGCGGAACTTAGGTAACGGCCATTGCTCATCGTCAATCATAAGCTCCAATTTATCGCTTTCGTAACGAATAACATCAAAGTAAGATTTCACGTTATCGTAGTATAAGATGGCTTTTTCACGCACATCCTCTTGCGCATTTGCATCCTTACGAGCCTGAATCATAGCGTCCTTCGAAGCTAAAATTTTAGAGATACGGGCAGAAATATCTTTAATCATTTCTAACTGCTCTTTTGCCACGGTTTCGAACGTCTTCTCATCCATGATATCCTTCAAGCGTTGAACGTTATCAATCAAGGTATTCTGGTATTTAATGGCTGTAGGCACAATATGATTCCCTGCTAAATCTCCAAGCACACGGCTTTCAATTTGGATTTTCATAAAGTACGATTCCAATAAGATTTCGTGGCGTGCCTCGGCTTCACGTTTAGACATGACGTTGAGATTTTCAAACATCTGAAGCGTTGCATCGCTTACGTAAGCATCAAGAGCACGCGGCGTTGATGGCTCATTACTCAAACCACGCTTAGCTGCTTCTTCTTTCCAAGCATCTCCATATCCGTCTCCTTCGAAGCGAATGGCTTTAGACTCTTTAATGTATTGTTTAAGAACGCTAAAAATCGCCTCATCTTTTTTCAATCCATTTTTCGCTATCAGTGCATCTACATCTGCCTTGAAATCAATCAATTGCTCCGCCATAGCACTGTTCAAAACCGTCATAGGCTGGGCACAGTTACTTGCAGAACCTGCAGCACGTAATTCAAACTTATTCCCTGTAAAGGCAAACGGCGAGGTACGGTTACGATCTGTGTTGTCTAAAAGTATCTCTGGTATTTTACCAACCACATTTAGCTTGAGATCGGTTTTTTCTTGAGGTGTCATTTTACCACCACCGATGTTCTCCAATTGATCCAACACCTTGCTCAGCTGATCGCCAATAAATACTGAAATAATTGCCGGTGGCGCTTCATTGGCACCTAAGCGGTGCTCATTTCCAGCCGAACCTATAGAAGCACGAATTAAATCTGCATGCTTGTAAACAGCTTTGATACTGTTTACAAAGAAGGTTAGGAACATCAAATTGCTCATTGGTGTAGTACCTGGCGCCAAAAGATTTACACCGGTATTGGTGGCCAATGACCAGTTATTGTGCTTACCCGAACCATTAATGTTCGCAAATGGCTTCTCATGAACGAGCGCACGGAAATTGTGACGTCGTGCCACTTTTTCCATAAGGTCCATGAATAATGAATTATGATCTACCGCAACATTCGCCTCTTCAAATACAGGGGCAAATTCGTACTGCGCAGGAGCAACTTCGTTGTGACGCGTTTTAACTGGAATACCCAATTTACGGCTTTCGTATTCCAATTCTTTCATGAATTCGATTGCGCGTTCCGGGATAGAACCAAAGTAATGATCATCCAACTGCTGTCCTTTAGCAGGTGCATGACCTACAAGAGCACGACCAGCCAAAGTTAAATCTGGACGAGCATGGAAATATGCCTCATCAACTAAGAAGTATTCTTGCTCCCAGCCTAATGTTGCATTTACCTTATTGACATTTTTATCAAAGTACTTACATACATCTGTTGCTGCTGCATCCACTGCTTGCAGAGCACGTAGTAATGGCGTTTTGTAATCTAATGCTTCGCCAGTATAAGAGACGAAAACTGTTGGAATACATAGAGTTGTACCAAAGACAAAAGCTGGCGACGTTGGATCCCAAGCCGTGTAACCACGGGCTTCGAATGTATTGCGAATACCACCGTTTGGAAAAGAAGATGCATCAGGTTCTTGCTGAACAAGCATTCCTCCTGAAAACTTCTCCATAGCCTCACCATTTCCAGTGGGTTCGAAAAAAGAGTCGTGCTTTTCCGCGGTTGTTCCAGTTAAAGGTTGAAACCAGTGCGTGTAATGAGTCGCACCTAAACTCAGTGCCCAGGCTTTCATGCCAGAAGCTACCTGATCTGCAATATCCCTTGAAATCTTTGTACCATTTTCAATAGAGTCGTTTACTGCTTTAAACGCTTCAGAGGTCATGTATTGACGCATCGCTTTTCGATTAAAAACGTGCGAACCGAAGTATTCTGAAACACGCGTTCCAGGTGCTTCAAAGTGCTGAGGCTTGCGCCCTATTGTTTCTTTTAGTGCTAGAAATCTTACCGTAGGCATGTGGCTATTATTTTATTTCACGCAAAGATACCCCTATTTTTTGTGGGGTGCAATGAAAAATTATCAACCAATGTTGATATCAACCCCCTAAATAAACAGGTAGGTCATAAAAATGATGTAAGAAACAAGCAAGACAGCACCTTCGACGCGATCTAGCCGGTCAGACTTCAACACACCCATTAAAGGAATAAGCAAAAGGGTGAAGAGTAAACTTATAGGAAAGTCAACATAAAGTAATGCCTGATCTGAAAGTTCTATGGGCTGTATTAATGCCGTAAAACCTAAAACGCTGAGAATATTAAAGATATTCGACCCAATGACATTACCAATAGCTATATCTGCCTCACCCTTTCGTGCGGCCATTAAACTGGCAGCTAATTCTGGAACACTCGTGCCAAAGGCAACAAGACTCACTGCCACTAGTCGTTCACTCCAACCCCATTGTGCTGCCAACGTCGCGATTCCAGAAACAAAAAGTTGCGCACCAAATTTCAAACCGACTGCACCAATGATAAGCAAGAGTAAACCCCTCCATATAGACATGGCTGGAACGTCAATATCCTCTGCTACAGTTGCCGATGCCCGCTCTATTCTTGCACTACGTATTTTCAAAACATTGTAAACAACCAGTGTTGCGACTAGCAACATTCCTTGCAATAGGTTTATACCTCCAAAGAAAAGAAATCCACCAAGCAAGACATTCACGCCGAGCAAAAACAACCAATCCTTACGGTAAGTCGAGCGAAGTGCTTCCATTTTATAGAGCAGCGCCGTCAGTCCTAATATCAGGCCAACATTCGCGATATTAGACCCTAAGACATTCCCTAAAGCTATAGCACTCTTTCCTTTCATTGCCGCAATTATACTTACAATGAGTTCCGGAGCGCTAGTCGCAAAAGCAACTAGTGTTAAACCGATTATGACTTTTGAAACGCGCAGTTTAAGCGCAATAGCGACTGAGCCACGAACTAAAAATTCGCCGCCCAATAACAATAAACCGAAACCCGCTAATAGAAAGAGCCCCGTCACAGTTTGGTGCCTCGTTTAATGGTATCCGTAACTTCTTTGAATGCGTCCCGACCTTCCTCTACTGTTTTTTTAACGTCAGTCAAGGCATTATCCTCCGCGTTATCTAAAATCTCTCTCTTGATGTCATTCGTTGCATTTTTCACCTGCTTGATAACTTTTGCAGCCGAGCGTGCCATACCTGGTATCTGCTTTGGGCCAAACAAAAGCAAAAACACCAATGCCACAATGATGAACTCACCGCCGCTAATATTAAAGAGTAAAAAAACGTGTTGCATTACGCGAATTTACAATAAAAAACCCCCGGCGCGCGAGCGCACCGGGGGTTTTGAAAATTTTGATTTACGGTTGCTTAGCTCTCCTTGTCCGAAGCATCGAACATCACTGGAGTAGCAATAAACAATGAGCTATAAGTTCCTACAAGCACACCAAGTAGAAGTGCAAACATGAAACCACGAATTACTTCTCCACCAAATAAGAAGATAACGAGAAGCACAAAGAAAGTCGTCAACGAGGTGTTGAACGTACGACTCAATGTCTGGTTCAATGACTTGTTTACACTAACACTGTTTTGCTTTCCACGAGACCCCATGTTTTCACGGATACGGTCAAATACAACCACAGTATCATTCAATGAATAACCAATAACAGTTAGAATGGCAGCAATGAAAGCTTGATCCACCTCCAACTGGAATGGCAAGAACCCGTCCGCGAGGGAGAAGACACCCATTACGAAGAGCACATCGTGTAACAATGCAACTACCGCACCTAGCGAGAATTGCCATTTGCGGAATCGAATGAGGATGTACAAGAAGACAACAATCAACGAGAAAATAATGCTATAAACCGCACCTGATTTTATATCGTCGGCAATAGTTGGCCCAACAACACGTGATCCAACCAAACCTATGGCATCTTCCGTTTCGTCTGTAAAGAACGACTCCAACGGTAGTTCTTCTGCGAAGAAATCTGCAACGCCAGCATAGAGCTTAGTCTGAATGTCCTCATCAATTGTAGGACCCGTTTCGCCAATGCGGTAGCTCGTAGTAATGATTACTTGGTTCGCATCACCTAAGGTTTTCACCACCGGGGTGTACGTGTTACCATCTTCATCAACAAAAGCATTGCTCAATGATTCGGCAACATCACTAACTTCTACAGGCTGGTCGAAGCGCACCTGGAATGAACGTCCACCGACAAAATCAACGCCGAGGTTCAAACCTTTTGTGAAGAGTGAGAATAGTCCAATAGCGATTACTACCGTAGAAACACCGTAGGCAACTTTACGCTTCTTCAAGAAGTCAAAGCTCAAGTTAGTGTACCAATTCTTTGTGGTTTTGGTAGAGAACTTGATGTCTTTCTTACCGTCCAATCTTCTCTCGAATACAATTCTTGAGATGAATAAGGCTGTAAATAACGAAGTTAAAATACCAATCATCAATGTAGTCGCGAAACCGCGGATAGGACCGGTACCGAACGCGAATAAAATAATACCCGTTAAGAAGGTCGTAACGTTTGCATCGATAATTGCACTATTCGAATTTTTATATCCATCGACGATCGCAGCACGTAGTCCTTTTCCTAAACGCATTTCTTCACGAATACGCTCGAAAATAAGAACATTCGCATCTACCGCCATACCGATGGTCAATACGATACCTGCCATACCTGGAAGCGTCAATACTGCACGCAAACTAGCTAGAATACCGAAGATCAAGAACATGTTGATCAATAGTGCCATGTTAGCAACAAGACCTGCACCACTGTAATAGAAGTACATGTAAAGCAATACTAGAGCAAGTGCAATAGCAAACGAATTGATCGATGCAGAGATGGCCTCCTTACCTAAAGAAGGACCTACAACATCCGACTGAATAATACGTGCAGGAGCATCTAATTTACCTGCACGAAGAATATTCGCTAAATCCGCACTTTCCTCAGCACTAAAGTTTCCTGTAATCTGAGTACGACCACCTGCAATTTCATTCTGAACTTGCGGATAAGAATACACATAGTTGTCTAACACGACCGCTACAGAGCGCTTAGGCGTTTGGGCAGCTGCTTCCGCTGTTAGGCGTTGCCATTTCTGTGCTCCCGTGCCGTTCATGGCCATGGTTACAATGTTGCGGTTGTATTCGTCTAAATCTGGACGCGCATCAACGATCACACCACCGTCCAATTCAGGAGTATTTTCGCGGTTGCCCTTGATTGCTAAAAGAGTAATGATATCAGAGTTAGGCTCTGGCTTGCTGCTCCATAGGAACTTCGCACTGCGTAACTCTTGATTCATCATTTGAACGATCTCTGGACGTGCTAAAAACGCATTGACCTTTGCCGTATCACGAATGAGTGAATATCCGACGCGCGGTCCTTGCATTGCCATTCCCGTTTCACTCACCATAGGGCGGAAAACTTCAAACAACGGGTTATTCGTAGAAAGCACATCTGAAGAATCCGTTGCTGCAGAATCTACAGGAATTTCTGCATCTTCAATTGCGAGATCACTAAAATCTGGGGTTTCCTCCACAATTTCCGTAGTGGCTTTTTCGCCTTCTACGATATCGCGTAGTTTATCGTTGGCAGAAACGAAGAAAGGAAGCACCTCTGCACCTTCGTACATGTTCCAAAACTGCAGTTCTGCTGTCGATTGTAAAAGTTTCTGAACACGAGCGGGATCCTTAACACCTGGCAATTCAACCAAGATACGACCTGTGCCCTCTAGGCGCTGAATGTTTGGCTGCACAACACCAAACTGGTCGATCCGCGCACGTAGTACGGTGAATACGTTGGCAATCGCAGCTTCAACATCGCGACGAATTTCGGCTTGTACAGCATCATTTTCCGCGTTAAAGCCTACTTTATCCGTCATTTCCGGCGTACCGAAAAGCGAAGCGTCACTCAATAACAACCCACCACCGGTTTCGGCACTGATTTTATCAAACTCCGTAAAGAAGGTGTTTAAATAGTTGTTTTGACCTTGGCTTTGTGCTACGTCAGTATTCGCAATGGCGAGTGTGAAACGAGGATCCTGGGCATTTGCCACTAAACCTTTCAAAACATCTTTTACACTCACTTCGAGGATGACATTCATCCCACCCTTGAGGTCAAGACCCAGGTTCATTTCCTTTTTCTTCACTTCGCCGTAGGTAAACCCAAGTAATGGATAGACCTCTTGCGACATCATACTGTCGAGATAAGCCGACTTAACATTTGCATCTCCTGCGGCGAATGACTCTGCATCGCTAGCGACGTTGTTCGCGACCCATGTGAACGAGAGCTGGTACAATGAAGCCAGACCTAGTGCAATCGCGAAAACGGTAATTAATCCTTTGTTCTGCATCCTGTGTGGATTGTTTCAGTTTTTCAATAACGCGCAAATATAGTCAGTTCGAGGTGCCTAACCTAAAGTTTTTTGTACCTGCAGGCTTCTAAGTTTATCCTATCTTTGAGTACCTATGAGAAGGACCTGTATTTTATCCCTTATTTTTCTGCTTTCTGGCCTGCTGAGTTTCGGTCAAAGTAACCGATTAAATTTTGACTGGACAGCGGGACCTACTGTTAATGCAGGCAGCTCTAGCATACCTTACCCGTTTTTAGGCGGGCTAGATTTACCGCAATGGTCTAAAGTCGATTTGAACTTAGATGGTGTAGAAGATTTAGTTGCCTTTGATCGACAAGGCGGCAGATGGATCACATTTATCGCTGAAAACGGCAATTGGGTAGGCAAACCAGAATATGCATCGTTGCTCCCTGCGGTAAAAAATTGGGCATTATTCAGAGATTACAATTGTGACGGAAAAAAAGATCTTTTCGCCTACGTTTTAGGAGGAATGGGCGTGTGGGAGAACACCAGCACGGCAGATTCAGTGCATTTTACTTGGGCGCTGAGCAGCCCTTACTTAAGAACCAATGCAGGCAGTACATCCACCAATCTCTATAACTTTAGTAGTGACGTTCCCGCCATTTCGGATATCGATAATGATGGTGATTTAGACATATTAACCTTTGGTCAGAGCGCTACGATTAATTGGCACGAAGGTTTAAACGCGTGCGCGCTTGACTTTAAGCTCAATACCACTTGCTGGGGTCGGTTTGAAGAAAATCTCAGCTCCAACGATCTCACCTTAAACGGCTGTGCAGGCGTTCAAAAACTTGAATTCAGTCAAAAAACTTCAAGCGGTATGCATGCGGGCTCTTCATTGTTGGCGCTCAACCTTAATGGAGATACACTTCAAGATATACTGATCGGTGATGTAAGTTTCACCAACCTTGTTGCAGCGTACAACGGCGGCCATATCGATAGCGCTTTTATGGTTTCAAAGGATACCCTATACCCACCAGTTCAACCCACTGCAATAGAATATTTTCCAGCGGCATTTTTTGAGGACATTAATTTCGACAGTATTCCTGATCTAATGGTAAGCCCCAATTTAAATGGATCACAGAACACAAAGAACAATTGGGTTTATCCTAATAATGGGACGCTAAACAACCCGAGCTGGGGAACATTGGACTCCGCATTTCTAGTCAGCGACATGCTTGATATAGGTTCTGCAGCAAAGCCAGCCCTAGTAGATATAGACTTCGATGGCGATTTGGATTTAGTAGTTGGTGGCAAAGGACTGTATACTGCACCGAGCACCTACGAAAGCCGAATGTTGTTGTATAAGAATACAGGGACAAATACGACCCCTGCCTTTACGTTGACAGATACAGATTTGGCTAATGCCGGTTATAATAATCTAGGTGCAAGCCTCAGTCCGACTTTTGGTGACCTCGACGGCGATTTTGACCCGGACATGATTGTGGGTACAGAAACGGGGGAATTATTTTATTACGAAAACACAGGGTCTTTTACAGCGCACAGCTACACGTATCGCGGCAGCCTACAATCTATAGACGTCGGTAATTTTGCAGCACCCGCACTAGGCGATATTGATGGAGATGGTGATCTCGATCTTTTGGTAGGAAATGAGCTTGGCGCCATTGCCTACTACGAAAATACGGGAAGTACGCCCAGTGCTTTCACACTAGTAGATGCCACATGGGCGGGAATAGACATGACCAGCCCTCAAGCACCGGACGGTTATTCCGCACCTGCCTTTGTCTTTGGGCAAGATACCACCCTACTCATAGGATCCGAAAGCTTGGGCGTTGTACAGAAAGATAGCTTGCGTACCATCATGAGCGGTGCGACAGCATTGGACTTAGTTCTTGGCGGAGGTACAATAACATCTACAACAAGAGAAGAAACCCCCTTTGGAGGATCCAAGCGAAATGGCCGGACACAGATAGTCTTTAGTAAGGACGAATTAATGACTGTAGGCGGAATCTATGGACAGATAAAAACCATTGGGTTTGAATTGGGCGCAAATACGAGCCTTTATTTGACTCAAGGTTTTGATATCAAAATGACACACGTCTCTGATACGACTCAAACTACTTTCATAACACAGAATCTCCAAACCGTATACAGCGGTATCCGCATCATGACCACCGGATGGAATGATATTCCATTAGACGTCCCCTTTACATGGAATGGCACTGATCACTTACTGGTAGAGGTTTGCTTTTCGAAACATGCGCAAACTGGCGATATACCAGTACAGCTTCAAAACACCTCCTTTACCAGCGTGCGCTACGGGGATGTGATAGGCTGGAACGGCATTACGAATGACGGTTGCCAAATGCCTTATGGCGGACGATCTAACAAGCGTCCCAACATGCGGTTTAATCTTCGTCCGACCTTGCGGAGTGCTGATACCCATTTTCTTGCGTCAGGGTCGCGTTTACATCCCGCAGTTGGAGACTTGAATGCCGACGGCTATCCAGATGTAATACTGGGAAATATGAGCGGTGGCTTGCATTATTTCCAGGGCAAAGCTTTTAACGATATTTCAATAAAAGAAATTACTACTGTACCCTTGAAGTGTGTATTGTTCCCCAATCCGACCCAGGGATCTTTCCAATTTGAATGTACGGACCCCCTTATTACCACTGCACAAATCTATTCCATGGAAGGGCGACTCCTTGGAGTAGTAACTGCGGGCACAAAAAATTCCATTCCTCTTGCAAGAGGAATGTATTTGGTCGTTTTCAATATAAAGAACGGCCTACGCAGCGTAGAACGTTTAATGGTTCACTAGTGTCTGAAAGAGTAGTTCTTTTTGATGGCCCGTGTACGTTGTGCAACAAGAGTGTCGACTGGATTCACTCTAGAGATTACTACCTCACATTCTCTTTCGCCTCGTTAACAAGCGAGTGGGCAAAAGAAAATCTTCCCGAACATTTAAAGAGTG